>FWWL01000951.1_pt1 | contig 73515 bp, 68 predicted proteins | sample 2228331 | NCBI WGS metagenome assembly FWWL01 (sample SAMEA103939775, study PRJEB20133) | metagenome
CGGGAGCTGGCGCTCGCCATCAACAGCGGCGAACGCTTCATTGTCGATCTGGAAGCAGGCAAGCCCACCGCCCAACTCGGCAAGGCCCTCGCCGCCGCCAAGGCCGTCGGCCTGCGGCTCACCGCCACCGGCAGTCCGCAGGCCTGACGGTGCACATTCCGGTCCACTACGAAGACCGTCTGGTCGCAACAATCAACGTTGACGCGCAGGCAACCCGCCTCGCTTATGACGATGCATGGCTGTCATCCGCCGCTAGCTTTCCTGTCTCGCTGGCCATGCCGATCCGGCCAGAGCCCTATGAGGGAGAACAGGTTCTTCCCTGGCTCATGAACCTTCTGCCGGAGGGCGAACCGCTACGCGCCATGACGCGCGCGTTAGGCGCTGCACCGGAGGACGCACTCGGCCTGATTGCACAGACCGGCAACGATCTGGCAGGCGCGCTCAGCATCGCGCCGCAGCAACCGCGCGGCGAGCCCGGCTATCGTCCGATCCCGGATAGCGGTGCACTTGAACGGATCATCGAGGAACTGCCCTCCCGACCATTCCTCGTGGGCGAAGACGGCGTCTCGATGAGCCTCGCCGGCGCACAGGAAAAGCTGCCGGTGGCTGTCATCCACGGCCAGATTGCGGTGCCGATCAACGGCGCGCCATCCACCCACATCCTAAAGCCCGACAATCCACGCCTGCCCGGCAGCGTCCAGAATGAGGCGCTGTGCATGGTTCTCGCTCGCAGGATCGGTCTCAATGTTGCGCAGGTTACGACCGGCGTTGCGGGGAAGCGCAGCTACCTGTTGGTCGATCGCTACGACCGGATAGGCACCGGCAACGATGTCCGCCGCCTGCATCAGGAGGATTTCTGCCAGGCACTCGGCCGGCCGCCTGCCGCCAAGTACGAGTTCAACGGCACTGGCACGCGCGGCCCTTCGACCTCGTCCGCCAGCATATGACGGCGCGCGACATCACCCGGCTGCTCGACGCCGTGATCTTCAATATCGCCATCGGCAACGTGGACTCCCACGCGAAAAACTACTCGATCCTGCTCGGCCCCGGTGCCCCACAGCTTGCCCCGCTCTACGATCTCATGTCTGGGCTCGCATGGGCGAATATCACCCAGAACCACGCGCAGGCGATCGGGGGGCAGCGCCGCGGTCGGCACATCTACGGCCGCCACTGGCGCCGCATGGCAGAAGCCGCAGGACTGGCAGCGCGGGGGACGGTGCAGCGGGTGGAGCAAGTGACAGCACGATTGCTGCGCGAACTGCCTGCAGCGGTCGAGGAAGTCGCAGCCATGGCTGCTGGCTCGACCATGCTGGGCATCTTCGCAAAGGAGATCGAGGAACGGGCGACCGAGGTCAGGACGCATGCCGAACAAGAGGGGGTGCCCGAGGCCGGAGAGATGCCGGAACCGGAAGTCAAATCATCGGCGACTGCCTATGAGTGAGAGGCAAAGACCGGCCCTGGTCAGCGCTCAGCAAACTCGATAGCACGCGTTCATGGCGGAAGCGTGGACCGATCTCGAAATAGACCTGATCGTCGCAGATTACTTTGCGATGTTGATCGAAGAGTTGGCCGGACGCCCTTTCAATAAGGCAGAGCACAATCGAGCGCTCCAAGCTCTGCTGAAGGATTCGGCTCGAAACCGTGGATCGATCGAATTCAAGCATCAGAACATAAGCGCTGTTATGTTGGGCCTCGGGCAACCCTGGATCAATGGCTACAAGCCCGCTGCGAATTTCCAGAATGCACTTGTCGATGGTGTTTTGCGTTGGCTCGACAGCCACCCAGACTGGCTCGCACCCAAAATAGCCAATTCGACCAGTTTCTTGAGAGAAGTGCCCAGCCTTTGGATTGGCCCGCCGCCATCACAGCGCAATGAACCTCCCCCAGTCGACCCCGAATTCATGGCTGCCATCGGGCGCAAATATGACGTAGCGGAGCGCGATGCGCGAAGTCGACGATTGGGAAAGGCAGGCGAGCAGTTAATCTTCTACCATGAACGGCAAACGCTCGCTCATGCTGGCCGGGATGACCTTGCTGACAAGGTTCGATGGACATCAGAACAAGACGGCGATGGCTTCGGCTACGATATCGCCAGCTTCGAATCCGACGGCCGCGAGCGGGTGATCGAGGTAAAGACCACGAATGGTTGGGAGCGCACGCCTTTCCACATCACCCGAAACGAGCTCGCAGTAGCCGAAGCTCGCCGCGATGATTGGCACCTTATCCGAGTTTGGAATTTCGCCCGTGCTCCACAGGCGTTTGCGCTGCGGCCACCCCTTGATGCGCACATCGAGCTGACTGCGACCAGCTTCTTGGCAGGACTCCGCTAGAAAGACTATCTCACAACATTATCCGCTTGCATGTCGGATAATGTTGTGAGATATAGTGTGCATCGATCAACGAGGCACGCATCATGAGTGGCTTTCAAGGCAATGTAACGAAGCACATGGATGTACGCATGAACCAGCGCGGTATCCCTGGCACGCTGGTGGACTTGGTTCTTTCACATGGGCGCTGGGATGGCGATGCCTGCAAGCTCGACCGCAAAGACCTCTGCAAACTCAAAGCTGAAGTTGATGCATTGCGATCAACGGTTCTCAAAGCGCTCGACAAGGGTGGCCTGGCCGTAGTCGAGGCGGGTGGTGCGTTGGTCACTGCCTATGCCCGTCCGAATGCCCGGAGTAGTGGGAAGTGAGCCTTGTTGCAAAACTCGCCCATGCATTGTCTACCCAAACGGGTGTTCGCAGCATCGAAGCGATGCCGATCGCCCTTGCTGTTATCGTTGCTGCCGCGAGCGGGCTCGATGGCTCGTCTCCCGCCGACATGCTCTCGAAACTCGCGCAGCAGCTACAGCCGACCGACGAAGCTGACGCTTTGACCCGAGTTCGTGACTGGCTCGAAGATCTCGACTTGTCCGTAGCGCAGCTAAAGGGCCTGCAGGGCTTTCTTCCGATCCATGTTCCGGACGTGATTGATTGGACGGTGGAATTGGAGGGAATGGTCGATGAAGCTCGCTATCGTGAGCCATTCATTCCGATCAGTCCTCGAATTGGCCAAGCCATCGGCACTGCCCTTAAGATCCCTACAAAGGACACGGTCGCATGTTTGTTTGCTGGCAGTGCCACGATTGCCTGGGGCCTTGCCGCCGATAGGCCAGTTACGCTTCATGTGACCAATTGGCAGACCGAAGTCATCATGGCGTTACTTGCCCATGTCGATGGCCGCGCATTGCGTGTTGACCGCAGGAATCCTATCGAAACGATCCCTTACGACGACGTCGGATCATTCGCCTTTCGCGAAAGCCACGCCCCCCAGCCCGGCGCATATGATCACCTGATAGTGGTTCCCCCCCTCGGTTATCGTATGAAGGAGGGCCCATCCGCAGGCATGCTGTTCGAGGCCTGGCAAGTGGAGCAACTGGCGCAAAGACCGCGAAAAAGCTTCGCAACTATTGTCACGGATGGGCTGCTGTTCCGGGAAAGCCGGAACGAAGTCGCCTTCCGTGAACAGCTCTGCACGATGGGTGGACTGTCTGTTACCAGCTTGCCGCCCGGTATTTTCGGGCGCGCCAGCGGTGTACAGGTTGATTTGCTGAAGATCGACCAAACCGACAGGCCCGAAGCTACCTTCATTGATGGTCGGACCATGGAGCGCATCAGCCGCAGCGGTCGCGAGCAGGAAGACCTGATCGTCAAACAACTCGAGTCCCTCGGCGCAGCGCCGTCGCGCACTGTCGGCATCGAAGAACTTGCAGCCTCGAACTACAATCTGCTTCCGAACCGCTATATCGTTAGCGACGAATTGGCCCGCATGGACGAGGTCTTGTCAGCGCGCCACACCGTGCGGCTTGGTGATATTGCCAAGGTCCTGCGTCCCCGTGCACCACAGCCCGTCCGTGGCGATCCATCGGACGATGACGTGATTGGCCTTGAGATTGCCGTTTCTGACATCGCCGACGGCAAGGTTGGTGCGCCGTCGAAGGAAATTCGCTTTCCGGCGCGGGAGCGGATTAGCGTTGGCAAGGTGCGCGTCGAGATGGATGACATTCTCGTCAGCGTGAAAGGCAATGTCGGGGCGGTGGGGATCGTCGGCATGGGCGCGATCCTGGATGAGTTGATGGATACCCCGCAGATTGTAGTTTCCCAAAGTCTGGCCATCATCAGGCTTCAGCGTGGCTCGCCCATTCGCAAGCCGCGCGTATTGGCCGGAATTCTGTCGTCCCCGCAGATGCGGGCCAAGCTTCAGGCGTTGGCTGGAGGCACCACGGTGCCCAGTCTGCCCATCAGCGCCCTTCAGGATCTCGCTATTCCCGTACCCGAAGCGGACGAAGCCTTCGAAATCGAAGGCCGGTTGCAAGAACTCGATGCGATGCAGAAAGACATCGAGGAAAGAATTCGCAACCGCCGCATCATGCAGGACGCAATGTGGCGGAAATTCTGGAACATGCCTGCTGAACAGCAAGACGCATGACCAGGCAATTCAGAAACGAAAGCGCAAAATCCGTGGCCAGTGATCCCAAGGTAATCGAAACCAGCCTGTTCAAGATGGCGGATCAGCTCCGTGCGAATTCCGGACTTAAGCCGTCTGAATACAGCCGCCCTGTGCTCGGCCTGCTGTTCCTGCGCTATGCCGAAGGGCAGTTTGCGCGTGTGGAGAAGACGCTGGCGCCCAAGCCCGGATCGCGGCTCAAGCCCGGGCCGGATGACTACAAGGCGCAAGGCGTGATCTACCTCTCGCCCGAGGCGCGCTTTGCCTATCTGCTCGCATTGCCGGAGGACGCCGATCTGGGCCGCGCGCTCAACAATGCGATGAAGGATATCGAGCGCGACAATGCCGAGCTCGAGGACGTTCTGCCCAAGAATTTCAACGAAATCCCCAAGGACACGCTGATCGAGCTGATCCGCCTGCTCCAGCCTATTGAGATCGACGGCGACGCTTTCGGCCATGTGTACGAATATTTCATGGGCGAGTTCGCCAAGCAGGAAATGCAGAAGGGCGGGGAATTCTACACCCCCAGCTCTATCGTCCGGCTGATCGTCGAGATCATGGAGCCGTTCCACGGCCGCATCCTCGATCCAGCCTGCGGATCGGCCGGCATGTTCGTCCATTCGGCGGACTTCGTGAAGCGCCACCAGCGCGCGCCGGACAAGGAAATCAGCCTGTTCGGCATGGAAAAGACCAAGGAGACGATCCGGCTCGCCAAGATGAACCTGGCGGTCCACGGTCTTTCCGGCACCATCGCCGATACCAACAGCTATTATGATGATGCGCCCGAGGCGTTCAAAGGCGTGCCGATGGTCGGCGGCTTCGATTTCGTCATGGCCAATCCGCCCTTCAACGTTTCCGGCATCGACAAGGCCAAGCTCAAGACGGTGACGGCGAGCGGGGCCGAACTGGTGAAGCCGCGCTTCCCGTTCGGTCTGCCCAGCACCGACAATGGCAACTATATCTGGATCAGCCAGTTCTATTCGGCGCTGAACGAGAATGGGCGCGCTGGGTTTGTCATGGCAAACAGCGCAGCCGATGCGCGTGGCAGCGAGGCAGATATCAGGCGTAAGCTGATCGAAAGCGGCGCAGTGGACGTGATTGTTTCGGTCGGCCCCAATTTCTTTCTGACGGTCACGCTGCCCTGTACCTTGTGGTTCTTCGATCGCGCGAAGCCACGCACGAGCCGAGCGGACGAAGTGCTGTTCATCGACGCGCGTCACATCTTTAACCAGGTCGACCGCGCCCACCGCGATTTCCGTGAAGATCAGGTCGAGTTCCTCGCCAACATTGTCCGCCTCTGGCGCGGCAACGAGCCTGAACTGGCATTCGGATCCGAGGCGCTGCTTCGCGAACGGTTGGGCGGGCTGGATGCCTACCGTGATGTTCCCGGCCTATGCCGCGTCGCCACCCGTGACGAGATCGCGGCACAGGGCTGGTCGCTCAATCCCGGACGATATGTTGGTGTCGCCGAGGGCGAGGCGGACACGGAGGATTTCAAGGAGAGGCTGGAAGCTTTGCAGGAGGAACTGGAGCGGCTGAACGGCGAAGCTTTGGGGCTGCAGGAACGAATTGCGCTGAACGTGGCGGAGTTGCTGGTGTGAGTGCTAATTGGCCGACCAAACCACTCGCTGACCTCACAACCAAGATTGGTAGTGGTGCAACTCCCAAGGGCGGCAAAGACGCTTACAAGTCCGAGGGCGTCCCACTCATTCGGTCCATGAACGTTTATGATCTGGTGTTTGAACGCGACGGCCTTGCACATCTCGACGACTTGCAAGCATCAGGGTTAGACAATGTGATCGTTCAACGCGGAGACGTATTGCTGAACATCACCGGTGCTTCTGTTGCCCGATGCTGCATTGCGCCGCTGGAACTGGCTGGCGCGAGAGTTAACCAGCATGTTGCAATAATCCGGCCTGACCCGCTGAAACTTGATGGGCGGTTCTTGGCATACAAACTTGCCAGTGATCCCCACAAGTCGCGCCTTCTCAGCATTGCGAGCGCAGGTGCCACTCGCGAAGCACTTACTAAAGGCGGCCTCGAGCGGTACGAAATAGAATGTCCACCAGTCACGGTGCAACGCCGCATCGCCGACGTCCTGACCGCCTATGACGACCTGATCGAAAACAATACGCGGCGCATCGCCATCCTTGAAGACATGGCCCGTCGCCTGTTCGAGGCGTGGTTTCTGGCTGACGCAAAGGCCGGTCGTTGGGTTGACCTTGAAACTCTTTGTGAGGGCAAGACAGGTATTCAGACTGGTCCGTTCGGCAGCCAGCTTCACAAGCAGGACTATAGCGACGACGGGGTGCCCGTGGTCATGCCGAAGAATATGGCCGATTTGAAAATCCGTGAGGAAGGGATCGCACGCATCCCACCAGAACTGGCCGCGACGATGCCTCGGCACATTCTGCGCGACGGGGACATCGTATACGGACGGCGGGGTGACATTGGCCGCCGCGCTTTCGTAACTCATCGTGAGGATGGTTGGTTCTGCGGGACTGGTTGTTTGCGGATTCGTCCCGATAAGGGCAAGATATCGCCACGTTATCTGTTTGATGCTCTTGGACTGCCCGAAACTGACGGAGCAATAAAGGGACGTGCCCATGGTGCCACAATGCCAAACCTTAGTGCTGGCCTGATGAAGTCAGTACCAGTCTTTCTGCCTGAAAAAGACGTGCAGGAGCGCTATGCAGGTTTGGTAGACCCACTGTTCGAATTGGCGGCCTCGCTCGAAGCCTGTACCACCAACCTCCGCACCACCCGAGACCTTCTACTGCCCAAGCTGATCTCCGGCGAAATCGAGGCCCGCATTGCCGAGGAAGAACTGGAGACCGCCGCCGCATGACGCCGCCCGCTGGCCCTCACGATCCCGGACGCTATCCAACCCCAGAGGAATCGCTGGGCCGGGTGCTGTCCGCGTTCGGCGAGGGCCAGATGGTCGAAGACCCGGCGGTCGCCCGGTTGGTCGAACTGGGCTGGCGGCACGAGAATCTCTACACCGAAAATCCGCTGGTGCTCGCGCCCGATCCCCGCACCGGGCGCACCAGCTTTCGCCAGGCGATGTTGCCGGGCCCTTTGCGCGCTGCGATTGAGCGGCTGAACCCTGATCTTGACGCCGATGCTGTAGGCGCAGCGCTCGACGAACTGATGCGCAATCGGGCAGACATGAACCCCGTCGCCGCCAACCGCGAGGTCATGGGCCTGCTGCGCGACGGCGTGGAAGTGCGCACGACGCTCCCTGATGGCACCAGCGAAACGCGCATTGCCCGCGCGGTCGATTGGCGCAACCCCAAGGCCAACGACTTGCTGATTGCCCAGCAATTCTGGATCGCCAGCGAAATCCACAAGCGCCGCGCTGATCTGGTCGGCTTCGTCAATGGCGTGCCGCTGCTGTTTATCGAGCTGAAGGCCAGCCACCGCAGCGCTCAGGCCGCCTATGACCAGAACCTGCGCGATTATCGCGATGCCGTGCCGCATATCTTTTGGGGCAACGGTATCGTCCTGCTCTCAAATGGCGATGATGCCCGCATCGGCGCGCCCTTCGCCGCATGGGGCCATTTCAAAGAATGGAAGCGTATCGACGACGAGGGGGCGAAGGGTGTTGTGAGCCTCGATACCGCGCTGACCGCCGCCTGCTCGCCCGAGCGGCTGCTCGATATTGTCGAGAACTTCGTGGTGTTCGAGGAGACCCGCGACGGCCTGATCAAGAAGATTGCGCAGAACCACCAGTATCTCGGCGTGAACAAGGCGGTGGCCGAGATCGGCAAAGCGGGCGGCAAGCTCGGCGTGTTTTGGCACACCCAGGGATCGGGCAAGTCGCTCTCGATGCTGGCTTTCACGCAGAAGGTACTGCGCACCAGGCCGGGGGGCTGGACCTTCCTGATCGTCACCGACCGGCAGGAACTGGACGAACAGATCGCCGAATTCTTCCAGGCCTGCGGGGCTTTTTCGCTCCCGCTGCCGCAAGTGCAGGCGCAGAGCCGCGCGCATCTGCGCGAGCTGCTCTCCGGCAACGCTCGCTTTGTGTTCACCCTGATCCACAAGTTCGGGACCGAGATGGGCGAGACCTATCCCGAGCTGTCGCAGCGCGACGACATCATCGTCGTGACCGATGAGGCGCACCGCAGCCAGTATGACGTGCTGGCATCAAACATGCGCCGCGCGTTGCCCAATGCCGCCTTCATCGGCTTCACCGGTACGCCGTTGATGGCGGGCGAGGAAAAGACCCGCGAGGTCTTCGGCGATTACATCTCGGTCTACAATTTCAGCCAGTCGGTCGAAGATGGGGCGACGGTCCCGCTCTATTACGAAAATCGCATCCCCGAACTGCAATTGGCCTCTGGCGATATCGACGAGGCCGTCGATGCAATCATCGCCGAGGCTGACCTTGATGATGACGACAACCGCGCGCTCGAGCGAAAGCTGGCGCGCCAATACAGCCTGATCAAACGCGAGGACCGGCTCGACCGGATCGCCGACGACGTCGTCCGCCATTTCATGGGGCGTGGCTATCGCGGCAAGGCGATGTTCATCGCCATCGACAAGGAAACTGCCGTGCGGATGCATGGCAAGGTCCGTGTCGCCTGGGACGCGGCGCTGGCCGAGAAAGGCAAAGCGATCCAGTCGCTGTCCGGCGAAGCGCGCGAGGCTGCGCAGGCGGAGCTGAAGTGGCTCCACGAAACCGACATGGCCGTAGTGGTCAGCCAAGGGCAAAACGAGATCGCCGACATGGCAGCCAAGGGCCTCGACATCCGCCCGCATCGCGAACGGATGGTACGGGAGGACCTCGACGAGAAGTTCAAGGCCCCTGCTGATCCGCTGCGGTTGGTCTTTGTTTGCGCGATGTGGATTACCGGTTTCGACGTGCCGACCTGCTCGACCGTCTATCTCGACAAGCCGATGAAGAACCACACTCTGATGCAGACCATCGCCCGCGCCAACCGGACGGCGCCGGGCAAGTCAGCAGGCCTTATCGTGGACTATGTCGGCGTGTTCCGGAACCTGCAGAAGGCGCTGGCGATCTATGCTCAGCCATCGACCGAAGGCACCGAGCCGATTGAAGACAAATCGGCTCTTGTCGAACGACTGAAAGCAGCCGTGGACGAAGCAACGGAATTTTGCCGTCGTCGTGCGATCGACCCGGCGCGGATTGTCAGCGCCAAGGGATTTGAGCGGATTGCCCGGCTTGCCGAGGCAGTAGAAGCCGTCATGGGCACCGATCAGGAGCAGCAGGCATTTCTGCGCCATGCCGGCAATGTGTGGACTCTCTTTAAGGCTGTTCTCCCCGATCCGGCAGCCGATCAATGGCGCGTTGAAGCTGCCGTGTTTCACGTCATGGCCGAAAAGGTCCGCGCTTTGCGGGAGGATCCGGAAAGGAAGGCTCGGGTCCAGCGCGTCGCGGATGAGATTGAAGCATTGCTGGATGAGGCCATTCTCGGGATCGAGATCAATGCACCTGTCCGCTCCGGCGACGACATGGAAGGGCTCTTCGATCTATCTCGGATCGACTTTGATAAGCTGCGCGAGCGTTTCGCGCAGGGACAGAAGCGGACGCAAACGCAGAAACTGCGCACCGCCATCGAGCGCAAGCTTGAGGAGCTTGCCGCACAGAACCCGACGCGATCATCGCTCGTCGAACGGTTTCAGGAGCTGATTGCCGAATACAACGCCGGGAGCCTGAACGTGGAGCGCTTGTTCGACGCCCTCATGGCGTTCATCCGCGACCTCGACGAAGAAGATGGCCGGGCGATCCGGGAGGGCCTTTCGGAGGAAGAACTGGCCATTGTCGATATTCTTACCAAACCGGAACCCGACCTGAACGCTGAGGAGCTGGCCTTGGTCAAGCAGGTCGCCAAGGCGATGCTCGACACCCTGAAGCGGGAGAAGCTGGTACTCGATTGGCGATTGAAAGAGCGCGCCAAGGCGGCGGTGCGGAGTGCCATTCAGCAATCGCTCGACGCCCTTCCGCCAGCTTATGACGACGCGATCTGGCAGGGCAAAGTGGCTCAGACATACGAATGGATCTACGACCATTACGCGGGCGAATCGTCGGTGAACTGAAGCCTTTCGGCATCAGGTCCTGCAGGACTATTGTGCAGGATCATCAATCTCATTCAGGCGGAATTTCCGGTCGTAGGCCGAAAAGCTGGGTACAGTGCAGAGCACACCCTACGCGACAAATCGCAGGTGAAATCGGGATTAAAACGTCAATATATCAATATGTTGCTCATGTTTTGAGAAATTGGCAGCTTCTCCGTCAAATCTGACTTGCCATCAGCCTCCGGCATACTCGCAAATCACATCAGGCCGCTAGGCGAGGTAATCCGGCATCTTGAGCAGCCTTGACGACCTATCCGAACATAAGTAGAACAAACTTGCCTTTCGCAGTGTGTTCCCAGGCTCCACCAACATGGAGTCCAGCAATGACACGCAACGTTTCCATCCAGACCTACCTGCCCAAGCATGTCGCCGCTTGGGTTCAGGACGAAGCCACCCGCGCCAAGCAGAGCCGCAGCCAGTGGATCGGGGCCATCGTCACGGACCTGTTCCAGGGGCAAGAGCTGCGCGAGGAAGCGCGGCAAAACGCAGAGTTCATCAAGCGCCGGCTGATCTTCATCATGTGCGCTCTCGATGGCCTTCTGCTTGCCCATCCGGATGCCACGCTCAGGGCGAAAGTCCACGAAGCGCATAAACGGCAGCTCGACAAGCTTGCGCAGGAGCAAGGAGAATGAAGCGCCGGGACGTCAAGTCGCCGGACAGCGACGAACAGCTCGCGCTCCCGTTCGATCGAAGCCCCAAGGCAACCAGGAGCAACGGCGCGGAGCCGCTCGCGGTCCGGATTCCCGATGCCGTGCGGATGACCGGGATCGGCCGGTCAAAACTCTACGAGTTGATCGCCTCGGGAGACCTGGAAACGATCAAGATCGGCAGGTGCACACTGGTGACGGTCGATGCGCTCAAAGCCCTTCTGGCCAAGGCACGGGCCGATAGCTATAAGGGAGGTCGCTGAGCATCGGAACACTGCGGGCAGCGATTTGAGTCCTCATCGAGGACCAAGCCAAAGTGCGAAACGGTATTTTTGACGGTATCGAATCAGCGAATCAGGGCAACAAAACATTGTGATATAACGCCTTGTCCGCACATCACGGTCCCTCTTCTGGGCACCATTTCATTGAAAAACTACGCTAACAGGCCGATGTCGGCCACTGTCAGCGCGTTATCGTCGATCAGGTCGGCGATGTCGTCGATGCGGGCCATTTCTCCGTCGTCGCGCATGATTGAGCAGATCACCGCCGCTTCGCCGGCGCCGGCGCGGCGGCAGAGGTCGATCGAGCCTTCCACGGCCGACATTCGTTCCGCAACGCCGCCGGCCTGTGCGATCAGGGGGAAGACGTGGCCAGGCGAGACGAGGTGTTCGGCCCGGGCGCCCGGGGCGACGGCGGCCAGCACCGTGTTTGCCCGGTCGGTGGCGGAAATTCCGGTGGTGACGCCGCTCGCCGCTTCGATCGAATTGCCGAAGGGCCGTTCGGTCTGGCGCTCGGAACTGGGATTCATGAGCGCAATGCCCAGCCGCATGGCGGCCTCGCCGGTCAGCGTCAGGCAGATCAGTCCGCGGCCATGGGTCGCCATGAAATTGATCTTTTCGGGCGTGATCAGGCGGGCCGGCGTGCAGAAATCGATGTCGCCGCCGCGCAGCCGGTCGCCGGTGAGGACGATGATCTCGCCCCGTTCGAGCGCTTCCAGCGCAGGTTCCAGACTTGTTGCAGCGCTGGGCATCAGGCCTTCCCCGCTTGCGCTGCGAACTTGCCGGCGGCCGAAATGACCTGCTCGCCGACGAGTTGCAGTTGCAACCGTGCCCGGTCGTCGAGGCATTCGCCTTCGGGCGAGAACAGCCCGCTGTAGGTGCGTACCGTGGCGCCCATGGGGGTGGGCCATCCGCGCAGCGCGTGAACGATACCTCGCATGGTGAGCAGCGTGCCCATCGCCGCCTGGTCGCCGTAGGCGGTGGCGATCAGGCCGACCGGGCGCTCGTGCAGGTAGGGTCGGTCGTCCTTGGCGAGATCCTCGAGATAATCGAGCGCGTTCTTGACGAGACCAGAGATGGTGCCGTGATAGCCTGGCGCGGCGATGATCAGGCCATCGGCCTGCCGCACGGCTTCGACCAGCTCGGTGCCGGTGTCGGCGGCATGGCCGGTACCGCGGTAATGGGGCAGGGCACCCAGATACTCGCCGCCGAACACGGTTACCTCCGCGCCCGCCTCGACCGAAGGGCGCGCGGCATAGCGCAGCGCCATTTCGGTGGTGCTGCCGGGGTAGACTGTGCCGCCGATAGCGACGATGCGGAGCGTCATGCCGCGATCCTTTCGTTGAGATAGCGTTCGAGCGCGCGGACTTCGGTCGGTGCGAAGCGCAAGCCGAGCTTGGTCCGCCGCCACAGGACGTCGTCGGCGGTGCAGGCCCATTCCTTGTGATGCAGATGATCCACCTCGCGCGCGGTCAGGCCGTGTCCGAAATGCTCGCCGCACTCGGCCAGCGAAGCAGCGTTGCCGAGAATATCGAATGTGACATTACCATAGGCATGAGCCAGCCGGCGCGTGGTCTGGGCCGCAAGGAAGGGATAGCGCGCCGCGATCCGAGCGATGACCGCATCGACGGTGCCATGCGCGAAATCGCCGCCGGGCAGGGCCTCGCGGCCGGTCCATCCGCTGCGGTCCTGCAGCGGGAGACGTGTTGCGAGGCGGTCGACCGCTTCTTCGGCAAGATGTCGGTAGACCGTCAGCTTGCCTCCGAAGACGTTGAGCAAGGGCGCGCCGTCCCGCTCGTCGGACAGCTCGATCCGGTAGCCGCGCGTCGCCGCCTCCGGCTTTCCGGAGCCGTCGTCGATCAGCGGCCGCACCCCGGCGAAGCTCCACACCACATCGTCAGGTGTTATCGGACGGCGGAAGAAGCGGCTGGCGCCGTCGCAGAGATAGGCGATCTCCTCGGCGCTCGCCGCGACGTGGTCGAGCGGGCCGTCGTGATCGGCATCCGTCGTCCCGATCAGCGTGAAATCCTCTTCGTAGGGAATGGCGAAGAAGATGCGCCCGTCGGGCAGCTGGAAGAAATAGGCGAAGTCGTGATCGAACAGCTTGGCGGTCACGATGTGCGATCCGCGCACGAGCCGCATTTTCTTGCCGTCGGGAACGTGGCCGGCCTCCAGCACCCGAAGGACGCCGGGGCCGCCGGCATTGACGATGGCGCGGGCGCGGAAGGTGTGCCCGCCGGCATGGATGCGCCACAGATTTCCTTCGCGGGCAAATCCGGTCACGCGGCAGCGGATGTGGACGTCCGCGCCGCGGTTCGCCGCATCGCGTGCATTGAGCACCACCAGGCGGGCATCATCGGCCCAGCAATCGGAATAGACGAAGCCATCGACGAATTCGGGTTTCAGCGGAGCCCCCGTAGGATGCGCGGCCAGCGACACGCTTTCGGTCGCCGGCAGCTCGACCCGTCCGCCGATGTGGTCGTAGAGGAACAGCCCCAGTCGCAGGAACCAGCGGGGGCGCAGGCCGCGCACGTGCGGCAGGACGAAGCGCATCGGCCAGATGATATGCGGGGCGATGGCCCACAGCCGTTCGCGTTCCTTGAGCGATTCGCGGACCAGGGCAAACTCGTAATGCTCGAGATAGCGCAGCCCGCCATGGATCAGCTTGGACGAGGCAGAGGAGGTTCCGCTCGCCAAATCCTCGGCTTCCAGCAACAGCACTTTCGCCCCGCGCCCTGCGGCGTCGCGGGCGATGCCGCAGCCATTGATGCCGCCGCCGATCACGGCGACATCGTAGACGAGGTGGGGGGATTTGTCGGTCATCGTCAGAACTGCAGGGGTCCGTGCGCTATATGGGGCAGGACATGCCGTGCGAACAGGTCCGCTTCGGTGGTGTGCGGATAGCCGGACAGGATGAAGGCCTCGATGCCTTCGGCCTGGTAGGCACGCAGCTTGGCCAGCACCTGGTCGGGGTTGCCGACGATGGCCGCGCCGCAGCCAGAGCGGGCGCGGCCGATGCCGGTCCACAGATTGTCCTCGACGAAGCCGTCACCGCCCGCCGCACCGCGCAATTCTGCCTGCCGCTGGACGCCGTAGTTCTTGGCATCGAGCGATTTCTCGCGGATCGCCTTGCCGGCCTCGTCGTCGAGCTTCGAGAGGAGCCGGTCGGCATAGGCGCGCGCTTCCTCCTCCGTGTCGCGCACGATGACATGGGCGCGGTAGCCGAACTTGAGCTTGCGACCGTATTTCGCCGCCCGCTCGGTCAAGTCGGCGACGTTTTCGCGGACCTTGTCCATGGTGTCGGGCCACATCAGGTAGACGTCGGCCGCTTCCGCCGCGCACTCGCGCGCCTCGTGGCTGAGGCCGCCGAAATAGAACGGCGGGCACTTGCCATTGAGCGTAGTGATCCGCGCCGGGTCGAGCTTGAGCTGATAGAATTCGCCGTCGAAGTCGAGATGCTCGCCGTTGAGCAGCGTGCGGACGATCTTCATGATCTCCGTCCCGCGGCGGTAGCGCGGGGCGCTTTCCATCGCCTGCCCCGGCATGTCGGAGGAGATGATGTTGACGTTGAGGCGCCCTGCGGTCCTGTCGGCGTTCCACCCCAGTATGCGGTCGAGCGTGGCGATGCGGCGCGCCAGCTGCGGCGGCCAGTCCTCGCCCATGCGGGTCGCCCACAGCAGCTTCATGCGGCTGAGATAGGGCGCGACGGCGGCGGCGAAGATCGTGGTGTCGACGCCGAGTTGGTAGCCGGAGGGCAGTAGGATGTTGTCGAACCCGCCTTCTTCGGCGCGCAGCACGATGTTGCGGCAATGCTCCCAACTCGAGGCGAGCTGCGGATCGGGCACGCCGAGGAATTCGTAATCGTCATCGCACAGCGCGGAGAACCACGCGATTTCGCATTGTTGGTCAATTGATTGTGTCATTGTCCAAGGTCCTGTTCGCTCATTTTGCGCGTGGCCTTCGACAAGCTCAGGCCGAACGGATGGGGAGGTATGATGAACCCTGACAGCCGTTCGTGCTGAGCCTGTCGAAGCACGGCCACCATGCTCACGGAAGTCTCTCTCCTCGCGCGGCGACCAGCACCGCGTACCAATCCTGCCGTGTCCAGCGCATGCCGAGAGCCTTGGTGCCCTCGGCAATCCGCTCGGGGCTCTGCGAACCGATGATCGGGACGATGCCCGCCGGGTGCGCCATCAGCCAGCCATAGGCGGCAACCGAACGGCTGACGCCCTGATCGCCGGCGATGCGGTCGAGTTCCGCCGCCACTGCCTTGTCGCGGGCATCATCAGGCGAGAGCAGGCGGCCGCCGCCCAGCGGCGACCACGCCAGTGGGGTCAGGCCCAGCCTCATGGCCTGGTCCAGCTCGCCGTTCTCGAAGCAGTCGATGCGTAGGGGGCTGATTTCCGGCTGGGTCGCGACAAGGGGAACGTTCAGATAGTGACTCAACGCCTCGATCTGCTGGATGGTGAAGTTGGAGACGCCCAAGGTGCGGATCTTGCCAGCCGAAACCGCGTCCTCGAGCGTGCGCGCCACTTCCTGCGGATGGGCGAGAATGTCGGGCCGGTGGATCTGGTAGAGATCGATCGTCTCGACCTGCAGCCGCCGGAGCGAGGCGTCGATCGCCGCCGAGAGATACTCGGACGACTGGTCGTAGGGCAGCGGCGGCATGATGCCGCCCTTGCTCGCCAGCACCATGCGGCTGCGCAGGGCCGGCTCGGCGGCCAGCACCTCGCCCAGCAGCGCCTCGGCATCGCCGAAGCCCGACGATCCGTCGAAGCCGTAGATGTCGGCGGTATCGAGCAGCGTGATGCCTGCATCGAGCGCCGCGTGGACCAGCGCCGCAGCTTCGGCGGCGGTGCGGCCGTTTTCCGCCAGTCGCCACATGCCCCAGGCAAGCGGAGAGACGGCGATGTCGCTGGTGCCGAGACGGCGCCATTCGGGTGGGGCGGGCAGAGTGCTCATTCGTATCCCTTCGGTGGCGCGACGGATGCGCGTTCGATCAATTGATGGGGCAGGCGTCGGTGGTTGATATCGCCGCCCGAGACAAGGATTTCGGCGGCGGTCCTGGCCAGTTCGGCCATCGGTTGGTGAATCGTCGTCAGCGGCGGATAGACCGTGCGGGCCAGCGGCGTGTCGTCGAAGCCGACCACGGACAGATCGCCCGGCACGTCGATATTGCGCTCGTGCGCCACCGCCAGCACGCCGGCGGCCATGTCGTCGTTGGAGGCGAAAATCGCCGTCGGCGGTTCGGGCAGGTCGAGCAGTTCGCCGCCCGCCCTGATGCCGCTCTCGACGTCGAATTCGCCGTCGTGGACGAGCCCCGGTTCGAAGGGTATCCCGGCCCGGTCGAGCGCGCGTCGATAGCCGAAGAGGCGTTCGTCGCTGGCCATGTGGTTCGGATGGCCCTTGATGAAGCCGATGCGGCGGTGCCCCTTGTTGATCAGCAGGCTGGTCATGTCGTCGGCGGCCTGGGCATCGTCCATGAAAACCGAACTGGTCAGCGCATGGTTGGTGCCGGGCGAGATGCGGACGAAGGGAATGTCGAGGGTGTCGAGCGTCGCCAGCACGGCCTCGCAATCGGTCACCGGGCTCGACAGGATAATTCCGTCGACATGGGTTTCCATCACCAGCCCGCGAACCTGCTCGCCCACATCGGGATCGTCGATATCGACCGGCTGGGCGATCAGGCGGATGCCTTGCGCCTTGCACGCATCCCAGCATCCGGTCTGGATCTGGAACATGTAATAGGGGCTGTGATTGTCGTAGATCAGCGCGACCTGGTTCGATTTCGCGCCCGAAAGAATGCGCGCGGCGACGCTGGGGCGGAAGTCGAGTTCCTTCATCGCCCGTTCGATCTTTTCGCGAGTCTCGGCGCGGACGTAGGGATGGCCGTTCAGGAGGCGGCTGACCGTCTTCACCGCCACCCCGGCGCGTTCGGCGACGTCGCGGATATTCGAACGCTCGCTCATGCCGCCAATCTTTGTGACAGGCCTGCGAACAGGTCGGCATGCAAACTGTCCGGACGATAGAAGACCGGCGGTGCGCCGATCGGGGCGGCAACTTGATGCGTGCCGGGCGCGAAGTCCTCGCCGCTCCAGCAATGGCGCCACGGTGCTTCGCCCGGCAGCACGACTTCGCGCCGGTCAGCGCCTTCCTCTATCACGGGCGCAACCAGCAGGTCGGGACCGTAGAGATACTGGTCCTGCACCGCAAACAGTGCGGGTTCGTCGGGATATTCGAGGAACAGCGGGCGCTGCAGCGGCAGGCCGGTCTGCGCGGCCTCGGTACTGAGGGCGCGAACATAGGGCGCGAGATGCGCGTGCACCCGGCTCCAGCGGGCGAAGCAGGCGAGCAATTCGGGCGTGCTGTCGTACTGGAGGTTGTCGTCGGGGCGGTTGCCCTCGTGGCTGCGCATGACCGGCGCGAAGGCCGCCAGTTCGCACCAGCGCATCAGCAGTTCCTCGCTCCGGACATGGCCGTGGAGCGAGGTGTAGCCGCCGCAATCGCCGTGGCTGTAGGCATTGCCGACCAGCCCTGTCGAAAGCGCTGCAGTGATCACCGTGCCGATCCCGTCGTGCCGGGTGAAGTCGACGCACTGGTCGCCTGCCCACAGCAGCGGGCAATGCGCCTGCACGCCCGAGAAACCGGCGCGCATGAAGAATACCGCCTCGCCGGTTTTGCCCCGGCTGGCGACGGCTCGGGCGTTCACCTCGGCCCAGTGCACCGGATAGAGGTTGTGCGCTTCCAGCGGATCGGAACCGTCGGAAAGGCGAAGGTCGGTGGGGAGATACTCGCCGAAATCGGCCATCCAGCCCATGATGCCCCGGTCGAGCATTTCGCGGCCGATGATACGCTCGGCGAACCAGGCGCGGGTTTCCTCGCGCGTGAAATCGAGCACCCCGCAGTCGAACTCGCCGAAATCGACCAGGTGCGGTTCGTCGCTGTCGCGCTCCAGGCAGAAATGTCCGCCCGCCGCTGCTTCGGCGTAGAGCTCTCCATCGACCGCAAGATAGGGGTTCACATAGGCGAGGAAGCGAATACCGCGTTTCGCCAGAGCGGCGATGCGGGCCTCGAGCTCTGGAAAGCGCTCGGCGCTGCGGGTGCCCAGATGCCAGTCCCAGAACAGCCGCCGGCCGAAACTCGTCTGGCGGATCCCGGCCCAATCCTCGCACCACAGGCCCGAAATGGCCGCGCCCGCATCGATGAATGCCTCGAGCCGATCGAAGCTGCTAGCGCCCGATTTGAGGCCGACGATGGCTCCACCGATCGCCCAGTAGGGCAATTCCGGCTGGCGGCCGAACCGGTCGGACAGTTGCGACACGAGCGGCTTGGGGCCCTCGGCGGCGAAGAACTCGAACCGGGCTTCGCTGCGCCACACCTCGACCACGTGCTGCGCCGGGTCGGAAAAATCGAGCACGCTGTAGCAACTCTCGCCCAAATGTACCGCCAGCCAGCGCGAGGTGAGGAAGGTCGGCTGCGGGTAGTTGGTGGTCCAGTAATCGCCCCCCGCCATTCCCTCGGCGTCCATCAGCCGGGTCAGCTCGGTCGCCTTGTCGCGCCCGACGCCCGGCTCGCTGGTCCACATCGGGAAGCGGCGGCCATCGAGGGCGAGGTAGCTCATCTGCTCTCCGCCGCCCCAGACCGCTTCGCCGGGCTCGGCATGGAAGCCGATGGTGATGCGGTCGAAGGCGGGGTCGGCCGCAGTGACGACGAGGGAGGTATCCCGCCACACGAGGCGGGCGACGGCCTGCGTGCCGTGCAACAGGTCGACCCCGCCGTCAGCCTCCCGCCAGCCGTCGGGCGCGGTCCGGGCGGAAGGCCGGTCGGCGATGCTGAAATTGCCGCGCACCATCTCGATCTGCGCGTCGCCGCGTGCCATGACCACCGAAGGACATAGTTTCATGTGCCGCAGCACGAGACGGCCGCCGAAATGCAGCTCGAACCCGTCCGGAATGGCATGAAACGCCCAAAGCATGACCCGATCGCTCTCCCTCGCCCCAAATCTTGCCTCAACTGGGATGGGCGATCAAGGTGGATATGACAACGCTTGACATAGTTTCGGCGCGGGCGCATTTTTGGCCGCATACGAATGCACGTCCGGTGTCCCGTGGGAGGGGCTCGGGGCGGCAATTCGAAGCGATGGGAGAGACAGATGAGGGAATTGCGGACCCGTTCCGTGCGCGCATTGGCGCTTTCGACCAGCCTTGCAGCGATCGCCGTTCCGGCCGCCGCGATGGCGCAGGATGCCCAGGCTGAAGAAGACACCGGCGGGATCGACGTCATCGTCGTGACGGCCCAGAAGGTCGCCGAAAACGTCCAGGACGTGCCGATCGCGATTTCCGCCGTGACCGCCGAACGGCTCGAGCAGACCGGCACCACCAGCCTCGAAGGGCTGACCCAGCTCGTCCCCTCGGTCACGTTCCGCAAGGGCACGACCAGCGCCAACAGCGCCATCGTGATGCGCGGTGTCGGCACGATCACCTTCTCCGTCGCGGCCGAACCCAGCGTATCGACCGTCGTCGACGGGATCGTGCTCAGCCGCTCGGGCCAAGCCTTCATGGACCTCGTCGATGCCGAGCGGCTGGAAGTGCTGCGCGGCCCGCAGGGCACGCTGTTCGGCAAGAACGCTTCGGCCGGCCTCGTCAACATCGTGTCCAAGGGCGGCACCGATACCCTCGAAGCCGACCTGCGGGCGGAATGGTTCGAAGGCGCCGAATACCGCCTGCGCGGCTCGGTCGCGGGGCCGCTCGGCGGCAATCTGTCGGGCCGCTTCACCGGCTTCTACGGAAGCTACGACGGCAACATCAAGAACATCTTCGGCGGCACCACCGAAGACGTGAACGGCTACGAACACTACGGTGCGCGCGGCCTCGTCGATTACGACGGCGAAACCTCGCGGCTGCGACTCATCGCCGATTATTTCCGCGCCGACGACGATTGCTGCGCCGACATCACCACCGTCAGCCGCGGCGCGGTGCTCGATGCCGAGCTCGGCCTGCCCGGCGGCGTCGCGCAGGGGCTCGAGCAGCGCTACGTCAATCACAACCTGGTGACCCGGACCGAGGACACGCAGTGGAGCCTGACCGCCTCGGCCGATTTCGACGTCTTCGCCGATCACACGCTGAGCGTCGTGACCGGCTACCGCAACTGGGAAAACCGCGAGATCCGCGAAGGCGACTTCCTGCCCCGCGCCATCGTCGGCACGGCCGAACTGCATGACGACGGCACGGTGAAGACCGAGCAGATCTCTTCCGAAATCCGCCTCGCTTCCGACCAGTCGCAGCCGTTTTTCTATCAGGTCGGCGCCTTCGCCTGGCGGTCGGACAACCAGCAGGTCTTCACGCGCCGCGACATCACCTGCGCCAGCTCGACCCTGGCGATCGATCCGCGGACAGGCGCACGGCCCTGCAATCTTTCGGATCCGGTCAATACCATCTATCCGACCGCAACATCCAACAGCGACGTACGCTCGCGCAATCTGGCGCTGTTCGGACAGGCGACCTATCGCCTCAGTGACCTGATCGCGCTGACGGGCGGCCTGCGCTATACCTGGGACGACCTGTCCTACGTCCACATCCGCGCGCCGGGCGTGAACGCGCGGACCGGACTGCCGGCGACCGGCCCGGGCGTCTCGGGCAATCCGGCGGGCGGCACCATCGCCAGCGGCGGCAACGGGACCAACACCTCGGCCGGATCCAGCAGCAACGGCAACCTTTCGGGCAAAGCGGTGCTGCAGTTCACGCCGTCCGACGACGTGATGCTCTACAGCAGCTACACGCGCGGCTACAAGGGGCCGGCGTTCAACGTCTTCTTCAACCACACCGCGCCGACCAACGCCGTGCCGATCGACGAGGAAACTTCCGACGCGTTCGAAATCGGCGCCAAGACGCAGTTCCTCGACAATCGCGTCCAGCTCAACGTCGCCGCCTTCACCGTCGAATACGACGGCTTCCAGGCCAACAACTTCGTCCTGCTGAACGGCGCGACCGTGACCAACCTGACCAACGCCGGGACCGTCAAGAGCGAAGGCTTCGAAGTGGACCTGACGGTCGCCCCGGTCGACGGGCTGACCCTGCGGGCCAGCGGCGCCTATGCCGATGCCAGGGTCAAGGAATTCAACCCGAACCCGCTGACCAACGCGCCCGACGCGCGCAACGGCACGCGGCTGCCACTGGCGCCGAAGTTCACCTACACGCTGGGCGGCAGCTACGAGACCGATCTCGGCGGTTTCCGTCTCTATGTGGACAGCGACTTCCGCCATGTCGGGCGGCAGTTCTCCGATCTCGGCGAACAGGGCCCGATCGAGTCCTATGGCCTGTGGAACGCGTCGATCGGCTTCTCGGACGCCGACGATCTCTACCGGCTGAACTTCCACGCACGCAACATCACCGACGAAAGTTACGCGCTGCTCAACGTCGGCAACGGGCAGCGCCTGCAGATTCCGCGCGATGCGGATCGCTATTTCGGCGTGAGCTTGCGCGCCCGGGTCCGCTAATGGCCACGAGAGCCCTTCGCAGTCGCTGATGGGAAGGGGCCGTCGGAGCGATCCGGCGGCCCTTTCCATTTCGCTCCATCCCGTTCATTGCCGGAGCCGCACATGGCAGGTTCGTCGCACCATATCTCCACCCGACTGCGCTGGGCGCTGTTCACGACGCTGTGCGTGGCAGGTGTGTTCAACGCGATGGATCGCCCGATCATCGCGATCCTGAAGCCGGACATGATGGCCGATTTCGGCTGGACCGACAGCGATTTCGGCGATCTGGCGGCAGTGACGCAGTTTTCGGCCGCCTTTGCCTTCCTGTTCACCGGCTGGCTCGTCGACCGGCTCGGCGTGCATCGCTCGATGCAGCTCGGCGCCTCCGCCTGGAGCCTCGCGGCGATGGCCCATGGCTGGGCGATCACGACGTGGCAGGTGGTTGCCGCGCGGGTCGGCCTGGGCGTGACGGAAGCGGTGCAGACGCCGCTCACGATCAAGACGGTCGCGACCCTGTTCGAACCCGACCGCCGCTCGCTTGCCTTCGGCTTCGCCACCATGCTGGCAGGGGCCGGAACCATCGCCATGCCCTTCGTCATCCCGGCGCTCGCGCTCGCAGTCGGCTGGCGCGGGGCGCTGGTGGTCGGCGGCATCGGCGGCTTCGTCTCGCTGGCGGCGTGGATGGTCCTCGCCCGCGGCCTGACGCAATTGCGCCAGAGCACGATCCAGCCCGAAAGCGAAACCGCGGCCGATCCCGAGTCGCGCTACGGCGCGATTCTGCGCAACCGGCAGACCTGGGGCATCGTCGTCGCCAAGGCGCTGTCGGACATGACCTGGTGGTTCATCAATTTCTGGCTGGCGGACTACTATCGCAAGGAATTCGGGCTCTCGACGCTGGAACTGGCCGTGCCGCTGGCTATCGCTTTCGCCGGTTCGGGGTTGGGCGCGCTTCTGGCAGGCTGGGCCTCCACCCGGCTGCTGGAGATGGGCTGGAGCGTCAACCGGGTGCGCAAGACGGTGATGCTCGTCTCGGCGCTGGTCGTCGCGCCGCTGCCGCTGGTGATGGGGCTCGACAGTTACTGGCCGGTCGCCGTCATGATGGGCGTGGTCATGGCCGGGCACCAGGGATTCTCGCTATCGATCTTCTCGACCATCACCGACGTCGTGCCCAATGCCAAGGTCGCCCGCGTGACGGCCTTCGGCGCCTTCATGGGCAATATGGGCGGGGTCGCGATCAGCCTGGTGGCGGGCCGCGTGCTGGACGCCGGGCTGGGCTTCGTGCCGCTGTTCGTCTTCGCCTCGAGTTCCTACCTGCTCGCGCTGGCGTGGTTCCACTGGTTCATCCCCGTGATCCGCCGCGACGAGGGGGCGCTGGCGGTGGCCGACTGACAGGCCCGCGCCCAGGCCCACTTGCCCGGTGGGGCAGGGGCAGGGTAACGCCCGTTTTCGGGCGTCGAAGCGAGGTGGCATGACCGACTGGATTTCCCTGGCACACAGCGCCTGTTCGGCGGCCCGCGGTTTCGTCGAAGCGGCGCGCCTGGCCACCTGGTCCGTGGTCGCGCCCGCAGGCTCGCCCGAGGCGGCGCTGATCGAGCAGCACCAGCGGAAGGTGCACGGTTTCGCCTGGATCGGCACAACCGTCGCCGCGCTCGATGCCTGTGCCGATTGGGCGGCGCGCTCGCAGGCGGCGGACCGCTTCGGGGAAGTCGAGCAATTGACCCTGCAGATCGGTTTCGGGGAATATCTCCATCAGCTCGCCGGCGCGGTGCCGATGAGCCAGAACGAATATGTCCGGCCCGGGGAAATGGGGATCGTGGCCGCAGCCGACGCCTTGCAGCACGATGCGGCCGCCGCGCGCTTCATGACTGAGGGGAACACGGCGGCCAACCGGGCACGGCTGGCGCAGCTGCTGGCCGAAGGCGCCGTCCCGGACGAATCCTTCGGCGACGAGACGCTGGACCTGATCCGCGCGCAGTTCCGCGGTTTCACCGCCGACCGGGTCACCCCCAATGCGCATGCGTGGCACCTCGCCGACGATCTCATCCCGCTCGATGTGGTCGACGAAATGGCGGCGCTCGGCGTGTTCGGCGTCTGCATTGCCGAAGAATACGGCGGACTGGGGCTGGGCAAGACGGCCATGTGCCTCGTGTCCGAGGAGCTGTCGCGCGGCTGGATCTGTGCCGGCTCGCTCGGCACGCGGTCGGAAATCGCTGGCGAGCTTATCGGCGAGAATGGGACGGAGGCGCAGAAGGCGCACTGGCTGCCGCGTATCGCCGACGGGTCGGTGCTGCCGACCGCCGTGTTTACCGAGCCCGATACCGGTTCCGACCTCGCCTCGGTCCGCACCCGCGCGCTGCGGCAGGCGGACGGCGGCTGGTCCATCACCGGGGCCAAGACCTGGATCACCCATGCCGCCCGCGCCGACCTGATGACGGTGCTGTGCCGCACCGACCCGGACACGCCCGGCTACGGCGGCCTGTCGATGCTGCTGGCGGCCAAGACCCGCGGCAGCGACGCCGATCCGTTCCCCGATGCCGGGATCGACGGCAGCGAGATCGAAGTGCTCGGCTATCGCGGGATGAAGGAATACGCGCTCGGCTTCGACGGGTTCGCAGTGGCGGCGGACGGTCTGCTCGGCGGGAGCGAGGGGCAGGGGTTCAAGCAGCTCATGCGCACCTTCGAAGGCGCCCGCATCCAGACCGCCGCGCGTGCTATCGGGGTCGGCTGGAACGCTTTCGACCTCGGCCTGAAATATGCGCTGGAGCGCAGGCAGTTCGGCAAGCCGCTGATCGCGTTTCCGCGGGTGGCGGACAAGCTCGCCCTGATGGTCGCCGAACTCGTCATGGCGCGCGAGCTGACCTATTCCGCCGCCCGCCACAAGGACCGGGGCGAGCGCTGCGACATCGAGGCCGGGATGGCGAAGCTCCTCGCCGCTCGCGTCGCCTGGGCCAGTGCCGACAACGCGCTGCAGATCCACGGCGGTAACGGCTACGCGCTCGAATACCCGATCAGCCGGGTGCTGTGCGACGCGCGCATCCTCAACATCTTCGAAGGCGCCGGCGAAATCCAGGCGCAGGTGATCGGGCGCGGGACCTTGCAGGCGCAGGCAGCGACGCGGGAATGACCCGACTGCGACTTGCGCCGCTTCATGGCTGTGTTAGGTCGCTGAAATGAGTGCATTCCCGTTCAGCGCCATCGTCGGCCAGGAAGAGATGAAGCTGGCGCTGCTGGTGGCGGCGGTCGACGGGCGGATCGGCGGGGTGATGATCTTCGGCGATCGCGGCACGGGCAAGTCCACCGCCGCTCGCGCGCTCGCCGCCGCGCTGCCGCCGATCCAGGCTGTCGAGGGATGCCGTTATCACTGCGCACCGGAAAATCGCGGCTCATGCCCCGATTGCTGCAGTTCGAAGCGGAGCGTCGAGATCGCCGTTCCTTTCGTCGACCTGCCGCTGGGTTCGACGGAGGACCGGGTGCTCGGCACGCTCGACCTCGAGAAGGCGCTGTCGACCGGCGAGAAGCATTTCGAGCCCGGGCTGCTCGCCAAGGCGCATCGCGGGTTCCTCTATATCGACGAGATCAACCTGCTGGAGGATCACGTCGTCGACCTGCTGCTCGACGTTGCCGCCTCGGGCGAGAACCTGGTCGAGCGCGAGGGGCTGAGTGTGCGGCACGATGCGCGTTTCGTGCTGGTCGGCAGCGGCAATCCGGAAGAGGGCGAACTGCGCCCGCAACTGCTCGACCGGTTCGGCCTCTCGGTCGAAGTGGGCACCCCGCAGGACCTCGACCAGCGTGTCGAGATCATGCGTCGCTGCGACGCGCAGGAACGCGACCCGAAGAAGTTTGCCGCGAAGTGGGCGGACGAGGATGCCGCCGTGCTGGCGCAGATCGCGGCGGCCAAGAAATCGCTCAAGTCGGTCAAGACCTCGCCCAAAATGCTGCGCAACACGGCCGCGATCTGTCAGGCGGTGGGGGTCGATGGCCTGCGCGGCGAGCTGACGCTGATGCGCGCGGCGCGGGCGCTGGCGGCGCTGGAGGGCGAGAAGTCCGTCACGCTCGACCACTTGACCCGGATGGCCCCGCTGGCGCTGCGCCACCGGTTGCGGCGCGACGTGCTCGACGAAACCGGCTCGACGGTCAGGATCGAGCGCGCCCTCGAAGAACTGTTCGTTTGAGCGAGGCGCTCGCCAGCGATTCCGGGCTAGCGGACGCAACCCTCGCCGCATCACTGTTCCTGAACGACCCACTGCGCTTCGGCGGCATCGTGCTGCGCGGTTTCGGCCCGGCGCGAGACGTGCTGGTCGACCAGCTCGTCGCGGCCCTGGCGCCATCTCGCCCCGTTGCCAAGCTACCGATCAATGCCGATACCGAGCTGCTGGCAGGCGGGATCGACCTGCCCGCTACGCTGGCGAGCGGCACGCGGACGATGCGCCCCGGCCTGTTCGAACGGCTTTCGGGCGGCGTCCTGCTGGTGCCGATGGCTGAACGGCTCGACCCCGGCATTGCCGCGCAGCTGGCGCAGGCGGTCGATCGCGGCGAGCTGGCGCTGGTGCTGCTCGACGACGGCATCGAGCCGGACGAAGCCCCGCCTCCGGCCCTGCTGGAGCGCGCGGCGTTCCACTGCGACCTGACCCGCGCCGATACGCTGGACTTCGCACTGGAGAGAGGCGCTGCGGCATCGGTCCGCGCGCCAAGTGCCCGCCAGCGCAAGGCGCTCGCCGGCAACGCGGCGGCGCTGGGCATCGCCTCGATCCGGCCCGCTCTGTTCGCGGAGCAGGCGGCGCGGCACCATGCGGCCTTGCGCGGTGCGGAGCAGGTCGAGGACGGGGACCTTGCAGCAGCGGTGCGACTGGTGCTGGCCCCGCGTGCGACCCGCATGCCGATGGAGCCGGATCAAGCCTCGCCCCCTCCGCTACCTGAAAGCGCGCCTGATGAGAATGGCGACAGCACCAAGCCTCCCCCTTCGCCGGATGACCTGCCGCTCGAGGATCTACTTCTAGCCGCCGCCGCCGCGTCGATCCCGCCGCATGTGCTCGACCTGATGCAGCAGGGCGCCTTGCGCGAGGGGCGCGGGCAGGCCGGGCGCAGCGGGCAGAAGCAGAAGTCGGCGCGGCGCGGGCGACCGCTCGGCTCGCGGCCCGGTATGCCGGGGCAGGGGCGACGGCTGGCGCTGGTCGATACGTTGCGCGCCGACGCGCCTTGGCAGGGCCTGCGCCGCGCGATGGCGGGCGCGCCGGGCACCGGGCGGCTGCATATCCGCACCGACGACCTGCATATCCGCCGCTTCGAACAGCGGCGCGAGAGCCTGACGATCTTTGCCGTCGATGCCTCCGGTTCCTCGGCGCTTGCGCGACTGGCCGAGGCCAAGGGCGCAGTCGAACTGATGCTGGCGCAGGCGCATGTGAAGCGCTCGCAAGTGGCGCTGATCGCATTCCGCAAGGCCGGGGCCGAGGTGCTGCTCTCCCCCACGCGCTCGCTAACTCGCGCGCGGCGCGCCCTGGGGGCGCTGCCGGGCGGCGGCGGTACGCCGCTCGCGGCCGGCCTCAGGGAGGCGCTGATGATGGCCGACAGCGCGCAGAAGCGCGGGCTCACGCCCACCATCGCTCTCCTCACCGACGGCAAGGCCAATGTTGCGCTCGACGGCGAGGCCGACCGCGCCCGCGCCGCCGCCGAAGTCGAGCAATGGGCGCGCGCCATTGCGCGCTCCGGGCACCTGAGCGTCGTGATCGACATCGCCCCGCGCCCGCGCGAGGAAGCCGCCGCGCTCGCCTCAGCCTTGCGCGGGACCTACCTGGCGCTGCCCCACGCCCGCAGCGCGGCGATGGTCGAAGCCATCGAAACCGTCTCGGCTGCGCAGGGCCGATGAGCGGGCGCTATCCCGAATGGAACCGCGACGGTGCCGACTGGCCCAACCGTGAGCACAGCCGGTTCGTCGCCCATGGCGGCTATCGCTGGCACGTCCAGCGGATGGGGCCAGAAGGCGCGCCGCACTGCCTGTTGCTCCACGGCACCGGCGCTGCCACCCATAGCTGGCGCGACCTGATGCCGCTGCTCGCCGAGCGCTTCGACGTCCTGGCAATGGACCTGCCGGGCCACGGGTTCACCCGCTCGAACTTCGGCCAGGCGGTGACGCTGCCGGGCATGGCAGCTTCGGTCGAGGCGCTGCTGGCGGAAGAGGGTTTCGCGCCCGAGCTGATCGTCGGCCATTCGGCGGGCGCGGCGATCGGCATCCAGATGCTGCTCGCCGGCGGGCGCAAGGTGCCGCTGGTGGGGCTCAACCCGGCCCTGCTGCCCTTTCCGGGGCTGGCGGCCAGGCTGTTCCCCTCGCTCGCACAGCTGCTGTTCGCCAATCCCGTGGTCTCGGTCATCGTCGCCCGGATGATGCGCGCGCCGGCAGAGCCCGAGCGGTTCCTGAAACGGGCGACAGGCTCGCGCCTCGATGCGGCAGGTCTGCGGGCCTATCGCGCGCTGCTGACCAAGTCGGGCCATTGCGACGGTGCGATCCGCATGATGGCCAATTGGCGGCTGGAGGATCTGCAGGAAAGCCTGCCGATGCTCGCCGCGCCGGTGCTGCTGGTCCATGCCGAGGGCGACACGGCCATTCCCCGATCGGCCGTCGAGGGGGCGGCGAGCCTCATTCCCGGCGCCCGGCTTGTCACCGTGCAAGGGGCCGGGCATCTTGCCCATGAAGAACGCCCGCAAGAGATCGCGCAACTGGTCGCCGGTTTTTTCGACGAGGCACAAGGGAAGGGCTGACCATGGAAAACCTCGGCTTCATCGAGATCGTCTTTTCCGGTGCGATCGCGCTCGGCTTCGGGGTGTGGCAGCTATGGTCGGTCAACCGCGAGATCGCCAGGGACAAGGAAGCCGCAGCGAAGAAGGACGAGGGTGAATAGCGCCCTTGCGAACACTCCGCCGGTGCCGTATCTTACCGGTATGACGAAGCACACCAGAGTCTCTGCCAAGGGCCAGGTGGTCATCCCCAAGGATGTCCGCGACCGGCTGCAATGGGACGTCGGGACCGAGCTCGAAGTGATCGACGGGCCCGCCGGCGTGATGCTGCGCAAGAAGCAGCCGGAGCGCAAGAAGCTGACGGTGGATGAGGCTTTTGCCGAACTGCGGAAGGTCGTAAACTACAAGGGTCCCAAGATCACTGACGAAGACGCCAAGGTTGCGATCGACGAGATGTTTCGCAATGATCTGCAGAGGGACCTTCACAAAAAGTGAGGGCAGTCGATACCAACGTCTTGGCTCGCTATGTCCTCGACGACGATCCGGCACAGACACCACTTGCCAAGGCAATCATTTCCGAGGGAGTTTGGGTCAGCCTTACGGTGTTTCTTGAAACGGCGTGGCTTTTAGGATCAGGTGGGAGGATGGGGCGGCAGGACCTCAGCGCTGCGCTTCACCTCTTGGTCGATGTCGAAACAATTCATTTCGATGACGAGCGCGCCGTGCGTGCCGCCTTGGTCCTTCATGCCGAGGGGGCCGACATCGCCGATGCCATTCATCTGGTGGCGGCGCGCGGCAACGAAGCCTTCGTCACATTCGACAGGGGCGTGCCATCCGGGGAATCCATCGGCATCGAAGTTGAACGGCTCTAGACCTCGCGCGGCATCTTGTAGGGCAGCATGAGCTGCACAATCGGGTTGATCAACCGGTCGAGCGAGATGCTTTCCTGCACCGCCATCACCTTGTGCCCGAACATGCGCATCGCCAGCGCGGAGCGGGCGTAGAACGGCGAATCCTCCCACGTCCTGACCACGCTGGCATGGCCGCGATCGGCGCGGGTCTGGCGCTGCATCAGCCACAGCGTCGGCGGCAGCGGGGCGACCAGCGGCAGCTCTTCCTCGTGCGGGGTGCCGGTGTGGTCGAAGCGCAGCGCGCTGGCGAAATGGCTGCCGTCGCGGCGGGTACCTTCGTAGATTACCCCGACGTCGCGCCCGGCGTGGGCGCGCGACCAGTGCCAGCTTTTGAAACCGGCCTCGATCGGTTCGCTGCCGTGATTGCCGTCGAGATAGCCGCTGCCCTGCCAGGACACGCCGGGCCGCTCCATCTGCACCTCCACCCGCGCGCGCGGGGCATAGGGCTGCCACATGTGGCGACCGGCCGGATCGATGCGGAAGGGGCGGGTGTTGACGGTTTCGGGATGCAGCACGATCCGCCCCTTGACCCTTCGCCGCCAGGGGATGCCGAGGCGGATGTCGCGCTCCTCGATATCGATGATCAGGCGATCGTTGTCCCATCGCATGGCGCTGGGGCCGATCTGCAGCTGGTCGCGTTCCTGCGAGACGTCGCCCGCACCCCGCTCGGTCATCACCCAGCGCGCACCGCGCCGGCCGTACAGAGCGACGTTGAGGCAGCTATGGTCGAGCGGCGTGCCGCGACCCGATTTCCTGTAATAGGGCGAGAAGACGCTGCCGATGAAGCCGATGATGGTCAGCCCGTAGGCGCCGCATTCGCTGATGGCATCGACATACCACCAGCGGTAGCCTTGCGGTGATACCACCGCGTCGAAGCACGGTCGTGCAAGACGGCCTCGCTCGCCAGCCTCCCCGACAAGGCGGCCATCGGAACGCCCGCGCCAGGATGCGTCGCCCCGCCCGCGCAATAGAGCCCACGGATCGCTGTCCGGCTCCCGGGCCGGAGGAAGGAGGCCGCCCACCCGTGCGAAGCCCGACCATAGAGCGCCCCGCCGGTCGCCGGGAAGCGTGTCGAGAAATCGTGCGGCGTGATCAGCGCGTGCGGCAGCGGCGTCTCCAGCTCCAGCCCGCAGGCCTCCAGCCGCTCCAGCATGTTCGACGTGCATCGCTCTCTCTCCTCGGGACCGTAACTGTGGCTGTCGCCATTGGCGGGCGCATTGACTATGACTTGCAGGCGCTCGGGGCCATCCGGCTTTGCTCCGCCACCGCGGTCGAGCGCGCAGACATAGGCGGTGGGGGCGGACGGAACCTGGCCCTGGCCGATCTCGGCGAATTCGCGCGGATAGTCGGGCGAGAAGAAGACGTTGTGGTGATCGAGCGGGAAGCCGCTCGTCCTGGACTTCGCCAGCCAGACCATGGCCGAAAGCGAACGCTTGTCCTTGGCCATCGGGCGGACCGCCCTGGCAGCGCCGGTGCCGAAGAGACCCTTGGCCAGCGCGGCGGGGTCGGTATTGCAAATCACCGACGAAGTTTCCATCACCTCGCCGCTTTCGAGGCCGACGCCGGTCACGCGCCCTCCCTTGGTCCGGATCCAAGTGGCATTGGCGCCATAGCGGAAGCGCACGCCATTGGCGCGGGCCACTATTTCGAGCGCGGTGGCGAGGGCGCTCATTCCGCCCTCGATAGCCCACACGCCCTGCGCTTCGACATGGGCGATCAGCATCAGCGTGGCGGGCGTATGGAAGGGGGAGGAGCCGCAATAGGTGGTGTAGCGGCCGAACAGCTGGCGCAGGCGCGGATCGTCGAAATGTTCGCCCAGCACCTTCCACAGGCTCTCGTAGGGCCGGATAGCCAGCAGCGCGCCGACGCGCCACAGGCCGATGCGCCACATCAGTCCGGGCGGATAGGTCTTGCTGCCCTGCAGGAACGGCCTGTCGAGGATGTCGTGGATGCGCTTGGCCTCGGCGGCGAAGCTGCGGAAACCCTCGGCGGCGCGGGCGCCGGCGAAGCGGCCGACGGCATCGACGCTGGCCTCGTGTTCGGCATGGAGGTCGAGATGGCCGGTCTCGTCCCAGGCATGGCGAGCGAGAACATCGGCGCGGGTCAGGGTGAGGTGGTCTTCCAGCCGCGCGCCGGCATCGGCGAAGATCGCCTCCAGCGCAGGGCGCATGGTGAAAACCGTAGGCCCGGCGTCGATTTCGACGTCATCGACCGGCAACTGGCGGATCTTGCCGCCGGGCGAATGGTCCTTCTCCAGCACCACCACCGGAACCCCGCGCGCAGAGAGCAGCGCGGCGCTGGCGAGACCTCCGATGCCCGCCCCGATGATGATGGTCGGCGCTTCCGTCATTGACCGCAGGCTATCACGGGTCCAGTCAATTGGACACACCAATATGTCCAATCTTAAAACCTCCGACCTGACCTGGAAAACGCGGCTGGTGCTGCGCCGGAATGCCGTGCTCGGCAGCGCCCGGTTCCAGGCGTGGGCTTCGCGCTGGCCGATCTTTTGCACCGTGGCGCGGTACCGGGCGGCGCGGCAGTTCGACCTGATCGCGGGTTTTGTCTACACGCAGGTGGTCCGGGTCTACATCGAGACGGGGCTCCTTTACGCCATGCGTCATGCGGTTATCTCGCTTGAAAAAGTGATGGAATCGAGTGGCTTGGGCGAAGCGGCGGCGCTGCGCCTCTTGCGTGCCGGGGAAGCGATCGGACTGGCGGAGTCGCCGCAGCCGGGTCTCTGGACGCTGGGTCAGACTGGGGCGGAACTCTCCGCCAACGAAGGGGCCATGGCGATGGTCCGCCACCACGCGCTGCTCTACCGCGACCTGGCCGATCCGCTCGAGCTGCTGCGCCGGGATCCGGGCGAGGGGACGGCGCTGTCCGCCTTCTGGACCTATGCCAGGCCCGGCGAAAGCGATCAGTCGGCGCAGCCCTATTCGCAGCTCATGGCGGCGACCCAGCCGATGGTTTGGCAGCAGATCATCGGCCGCTATCGCTTTGATTCGCATCGGCGAATGCTCGATATCGGCGGCGGCTCTGGCGGGTTCGTCGAGGCCATCGGAACCCATGCGCCGGGCCTCGAACTGGGCATCTTCGACCTGCCCGAAGTCGTCCGGCTTGCGCGCGAACGCGTCGCCGGGACCGCGCTGCAATCCCGCTTGACCCTCCACCCGGGCAGCTTCCGGCATGACCCGATCCCGACTGGCTATGACCTCGTCACCCTGGTCCGCATCCTGCACGACCACGACGACCACGTCGCCCGAGCGTTGCTGTCTGCGATCTTCGAGTCGCTGCCGCCCGGCGGCAAGCTGCTGATCCTCGAACCGATGGCCCGGACGAAGGGCGCAGAGGCCATGGGCGACGCCTACTTCGGACTGTACCTCTGGGCCATGGGCTCCGGCCGGCCGCGCCCTTTCGAAGAGATTGCCGGCATGGCGCGCAACGCCGGATTTGCGCGGATTGTAGAGATCGGCACGCCGCTTCCCATCATCGCCCGGGCGCTGCTGGCCTCGAAGGCAGGATAAAAGGACGAGTGAAGTGTCCAGAAAAATTGACAACTATTGAAGTTCTGTTACCTAGACATCTGTCGGAGTCCCTCCACTGCACGAGTGGGACCAGAGAGGGAGCTGTTTGGAAACGTCAGCCATCATTCTCGACGCGCCTGAGCGTCTGTCCCTGCGGAACCTCGAACTGATTCCCCTGACCGAGAACGATGTGCGTGTCGAAATCCACTGGAGCGGCATCAGTACCGGCACTGAAAAACTCCTCTGGACCGGCAAGATGCCTGTCTTCCCCGGCATGGGCTACCCGCTAGTGCCCGGCTACGAATCGATCGGCCGCGTCGTTGAAACCGGCTCTGCCGCCACGTGCAAAATGGGGGAATGGGTCTTCGTACCCGGGGCCAATTGCTACCGCGAGGCGCGCGGTCTGTTCGGTGGATCGGCCCGCACCGTCATCCTTCCTTCCGCCCGCGCGCTCACCATTTCCGAGTCGCTTGGCCGCGACGGCATTCTCTACGCTCTTGCGGCTACCGCGCTCCATGCCATCGCGCATGGCAATCCGCCCGAGCTGATCGTCGGGCACGGCATCCTCGGCCGGCTGCTCGCGCGGCTGACGATCGCGGCCGGGGCGCCGCCGCCGGTCGTGTGGGATACGAATGCCATTCGTCACGACGGTGCACAGGGCTACGACGTGATCCACCCGGGCGACGACGACCGGCGCGACTACGCCAGCATCTACGACGTCAGCGGCGACGCCTCGGCGATGGATTCCTTCATCTCCCGCCTGGCCAAGGGCGGCGAGCTGGTGCTGGCCGGGTTCTACAGCGTGCCGATCCAGTTCACCTTCCCGCCCGCCTTCCAGCGCGAAGCGCGGCTGCGCATTGCCGCCGAATGGCAGCCCGACGATCTCGCCTCGGTCGATGCACTTATCGCGACCGGCGCGCTCGACCTGTCCGGGCTCATTTCGCACCAAGCCCCGGTAACCGACGCGGTGCGCTCCTATCCGACCGCCTTTGAAGACCCGCAGTGCCTCAAGATGGTGCTGGACTGGAGAGAAGCCGCATGAGCATGCTGGACGTCGAAACCCTACGCGAGGAAGCGGCGCAGGAGCCCGATCCGGTCCACACCGGCGAGGTAAAGTCGGAAACGCAGATCATCGCGATCTACGGCAAGGGCGGCAGCGGCAAGAGCTTCGCTCTGTCGAACCTCAGCTACATGATGGCGCAGCAGGGCAAGCGTGTGCTGCTGATCGGCTGCGATCCCAAGAGCGACACGACCTCGCTCCTGTTCGGCGGCAAAAGCTGCCCGACCATCATCGAAACCAGCTCAAAAAAGAAGCTGGCCGGCGAAGAAGTGACGATCGAGGACGTCTGCTTCCAGCGCGACGGTGTGTTTGCGATGGAACTGGGCGGGCCAGAGGTCGGCCGCGGCTGCGGCGGGCGCGGGATCATCCACGGCTTCGAGCTGCTCGAGAAGCTCGGCTTCCACGACTGGGGCTTCGACTACGTCCTGCTCGATTTCCTCGGCGACGTCGTCTGCGGCGGCTTCGGCCTGCCGATCGCGCGCGACATGTGCCAGAAAGTGATCGTCGTCGGCTCGAACGATCTGCAATCGCTCTACGTCGCCAACAATGTTTGCAAGGCGGTCGAATACTTCCGCAAGATGGGCGGCAATGTCGGCGTTGCCGGGATGATCATCAACAAGGACGACGGCACCGGCGAGGCGCAGGCTTTCGCCAGGGCGGTCGATATCCCGGTGCTGACCGCAATCCCAGCCAACGAGGATATCCGCCGCAAGTCGGCCAATTACCAGATCATCGGCATGCCCGGCGGCGAATGGGGCGGGCTGTTCGAAGAACTTGCCACCAATGTCGCCAACGCCCCGCCGCGTCGCCCGACCCCGCTGGAGCAGGAAGGGCTGCTCGGCCTGTTCTCGCCGGAGGATGTCGGCGGCGACATCCAGCTCGTTCCCGCGACCCAGGCCGACATGCGCGGCGGCATTTACGAAGAGAAGCCGTCGCTCGAGGTGATCTATGACGAGGTGTAGCGGATGACCGACCTCGCCGCCCCTGCAGTGCGCGCCCCGGACCGGATCGATCTCGATCCGCAGTCGGCAAGCGGCTGCCATGGCGGCGCGGACACCATGCGCGACGCGGCCATCAAGGCCGGCAAGAGCGATATCCTCCAGCAGTTCGAAAAGGACTATCCGGTTGGCCCGCACGACCAGCCGCAATCGATGTGCCCAGCCTTCGGGTCGCTCCGGGTCGGGCTCAGGATGCGCCGCACAGCGACGATCCTGTCCGGGTCGGCCTGTTGCGTTTACGGGCTGACCTTCACGTCGCACTTCTACGGTGCACGCCGCAGCGTCGGCTACGTCCCCTTCAGTTCCGAGACCCTCGTCACCGGCAAGCTGTTCGAGGACATCAAGGAAGCCGTCGAGCAGATGGCCGATCCGGAAAAATACGACACCATCGTCGTCACCAACCTTTGCGTGCCGACGGCGAGCGGCGTTCCGCTGCGGCTGCTGCCCGACGCGATCAATGGGGTGCGGATCATCGGCATCGACGTGCCCGGTTTCGGTGTGCCGACCCATGCCGAAGCGAAGGACGTGCTCGCCGGGGCGATGCTAAAATACGCGCGCGAGGAAGCGCAGCAGGGTCCGGTGGCTGCCCCTGCAACCCGCGCCGACAAACCGGGAGTGACCCTGCTTGGCGAGATGTTTCCCGCCGACCCGGTCGGTATCGGCATGATGCTGGCTCCTTTGGGCCTTGCTGCAGGGCCCGTCGTCCCGACCCGCGAATGGCGCGAACTCTACGCTGCGCTCGATGGCGCCGTGATTGCCGCGATCCATCCCTTCTACACCGCCAGCGTGCGCGAATTCGAGGCGGCGGGTCGAAAGGTCGTGGGCTCGGCTCCAGTCGGCGTCGACGGGACCGCTGCCTGGCTCGCCAGCATAGGCGAAGCGACGGGCGCCAGCGCCGAGCAAATCGCCGCCGCGCAAAACGTCATCCTGCCCTCGATCCGCAAGGCGCTCGCCGCCAAGCCGATCACAGGGCGCATCACCGTCTCTGGTTACGAAGGCTCCGAACTGCTGGTCGCACGCCTCCTGATCGAAAGCGGGGCCGAAGTGCCCTATGTCGGCACCGCCTGCCCCCGTACGCCATGGTCGGAGACTGATCGCGAATGGCTCGAAGCGCATGGCGCGCAGGTCAATTATCGCGCCAGCCTCGAGCAGGACATCGCTGCGGTGGAGGAATTCGGTCCCGATCTCGCCATCGGTACTACCCCGGTGGTCCAGCACGCCAAGGCCAAGGCGATCCCAGCCCTCTATTTCACCAACCTCATTTCCGCCCGTCCGCTCATGGGTCCGGCGGGGGCAGGCAGCCTGGCGCAGGTCGTCAACGCCGCCATCGGCAATCGCGAACGCTTCATCAGGATGCGCGAATTCTTCGAAGGCGTTGGCGAAGGCCATGCCAGCGGGATATGGGAAGGAACGCCCGTCGACCGGCCCAAGTTCAAGGCCAAGTATGCCGCGCAGAACGCCGCCGCCGCCAAGGCAGCGGAGGCGGTGGGCACATGACGCTGATCCTCGATCACGACCGGGCCGGGGGCTACTGGGGTGCGGTTTATGCCTTCACTGCGGTCAAGGGGCTGCAGGTGATCGTCGACGGCCCGGTCGGGTGCGAGAACCTGCCGGTTACCAGCGTGCTGCACTACACCGACGGCCTGCCGCCGCACGAACTGCCCATCGTGGTCACCGGGCTGGGCGAGGAAGAGCTCGGCAAGACCGGAACCGAGGGCGCGATGAAGCGGGCCTGGCAATCGCTCGACCCGGACCTGCCGGCGGTGGTGGTCACCGGTTCTATCGCCGAGATGATCGGCGGCGGGGTCACGCCCGAAGGCACCAACATCAAGCGCTTCCTGCCGCGCACCATCGACGAGGACCAGTGGCAGTCCGAAGACCGCGCGCTGAGCTGGCTGTGGACCGAGTTCGGACCCAAGAAGATGCCAGAGCCGCGCAAGCTGAAGGACGGCGACAGACCGCTCGTCAACATCATCGGGCCTTCCTACGGCATGTTCAACATGCCCAGCGACCTCGCCGAAATCCGGCGGCTGGTCGAAGGGATCGGGGCCGAGGTCAACATGGTCTTTCCGCTCGGCACGCATCTGGCGGATATCCGCCGGCTGGCCGATGCCTCGGTCAATATCTGCATGTACCGCGAGTTCGGTCGCAATCTGTGCGAACTGCTCGAGAGGCCATATCTGCAGGCACCCATCGGCCTCGACTCGACCACCCGCTTCCTGCGCCAGCTGGGCGATCTGACCGGGCTCGATCCCGAGCCTTTCATCACCTGCGAAAAGCACACCACGATCAAGCCGCTGTGGGACCTGTGGCGCTCGGTCACGCAGGACTTCTTCGGTACCGCCAATTTCGGCATCGTCGCCAACGAGACCTACGCCCGCGGGATACGCAATTTCCTCGAGAACGACATGGGGCTGCCCTGTGCGTTCTCTTTCAGCAGGTCGGCCGGGGTGAAGCCGGACAACCAGGCCGTGCGCGAGGCGATCGCCGCGAATCCGCCGATGGTTGTTTTCGGCAGCTACAACGAACGGATGTACATGGCCGAGTGCGGCGCGCGCGGGATATATATCCCGGCAAGCTTCCCCGGCGCGGCGATCCGGCGGCACACGGGCACGCCCTTCATGGGCTATTCCGGCGCGACCTGGCTGGTGCAGGAAGTGTGCAATGCGCTGTTCGATGCGCTGTTCCACATCCTGCCGCTATCGACCCAGATGGATGCAGGCGCGCAGACGCCGGCGCGCAACCAGGCTCCGCTCGCCTGGGAGCCAGCGGCCAAGGCCAAGCTGGATGCCATCGTCGAAGCGCAACCGGTGCTCGTGCGGATTTCCGCCGCCAAGCGCCTGCGCGATGCAGCCGAACGGCAGGCCCGCATGGCCGGAGACTCAACAGTTACCGCAGACCGCCTCGCGGCGGCGCTGCTCGAAGGGGCGGGCGCATGACCCGCCGACGCCATTTGCCGGGCCCTTGTCCGGCATCACAGACCTGGGCGGCCACGTCGGCCGGTCGGGAACACCCGTGGGAGGCGCCTCTCGGCGGCTTTCGGGGGGCTAAACCGGAGAAGGAACTATGAGCGAAGACTCTGATCGCTTTGGTCCGGGGGCGTATCTCACGCCCGAAGAGGCCAAGGAATTTCACAAGATATTCATGAGCAGCTTCATCTTTTTCACCATCGTGGCGATCATCGCGCACGCGCTGGTGTGGATGTGGCGTCCGTGGTTCCCCGGCGTGAACGGCTATGCCGCGCTCGACGACGGTGTGCGCGTGGCGCAGGCCGCCCTGACCACATTCCTCGGATAGGAGAGAGACCATGTGGAGACTTTGGCTGATTTTCGACCCGCGTCGGACACTGGTCGCGCTGGCGATTTTCCTGTTCGTCCTGGCCCTGCTGATCCATTTCATCCTGTTGAGCACCAACCGCTTCAACTGGATCGAAGGCCCGTCGGCAGCGCCGGCACAGGCCATGGTGGAACAGGCGGAAAGCCTAACCTGAACCCGGCCCCTTGAGGAGGTCATGGTGCCGCGATCCGGCGCCATGCCTCCCACCGGGTTTTGACCGACAGATATCTCGCAGCGCCCGCTTTGCGCGGGGCGCCGCTGGATTACGCCCAGGGGATATTGCGATGTCGCTTTTGAGCTTTGAGAGAAAATACCGCGTCAGGGGTGGTACCCTGATCGGTGGCGACCTGTTCGATTTCTGGATCGGGCCGTTTTACGTCGGCTTTTTCGGAGTGGTGACCGCGATATCGGCGATCCTGGGTACGGCTCTGATCTTCTACGCCGCCTCGCAAGGGGGCACGTGGAACCCGTGGCTGATTTCCATCAATCCGCCGGACATTTCCGCCGGCCTGTCGCTGGCGCCGCTCAACGAGGGCGGCTTCTGGCAGATCATCACCTGCTGCGCGATCATCGCCTTCGTTTCCTGGGCGCTGCGCGAGGTCGAGATCTGCCGCAAGCTTGGCATGGGTTATCACGTTCCGATCGCTTTCGGCTTCGCGATCCTCGCCTATGTCACGCTCGTGGTGTTCCGCCCGCTGCTGATGGGCGCTTGGGGGTACGGCTTCCCATACGGGATCTTCAGCCACCTCGATTGGGTGTCCAACACCGGCTACACCTACGTCAATTTCCACTACAATCCGGCGCACATGATCGCGGTGTCGTTCTTCTTCACGACCTGCTTCGCACTGGCGCTGCACGGATCGCTGATCCTGTCGGCGGTCAATCCGGCGAAGGGCGAAACGGTCAAGACACCGGAATCGGAGGATACCTTCTTCCGCGACCTGATCGGCTATTCGGTCGGCACCATCGGCATTCACCGCCTCGGCCTGTTCCTGGCCCTCAACGCCGGGTTCTGGAGCGCCGTGTGCATCATCATCGCCGGCCCGGTTTATGCCGCAAGCTTCCCCGAATGGTGGGAATGGTGGCGCAACATGCCGATCTGGTCTTGAGGGGGGAAGTCACATGGCACGCTATCAGAATATCTTCACCCAGGTGCAACTGACCCACGCCCCGGAAATGGGCGTTCACCTGCCCACCCGCGACGAGCCGCGCTACGGCATGACCGCGTTCAATTACTGGATGGGCAAGTTCGGGCAGGCGCAGATCGGCCCCGTCTATCTCGGCTGGACCGGGCTGGCCTCGATCCTGTTCGGCTTCTTCGCGATCGAGATCATCGGCTTCAACATGCTGGCATCGGTCGACTGGAACCTGGCCGAATTCGTGCGCCAGTTCTTCTGGCTGGGCCTGTCGCCGCCGGGGCCGGAGTGGGGCTTCACGCCGTTCGTCCCGCTGAACGAGGGCGGTTGGTGGATCCTGGCCGGTTTCTTCCTGACGACCTCGATCCTGCTATGGTGGGTGCGCACCTACCGCCGGGCCCGCGCACTGGGGATGGGAACGCATGTCGCCTGGGCCTTCCTCAGCGCCATCTGGCTCTTTCTCGTGCTCGGCTTCATCCGTCCGTTCTTCATGGGCAGCTGGGCCGAATCGGTACCGTTCGGGATTTTCCCGCACCTGGAATGGACCAACAACCTTTCGCTGCTTTACGGCAACCTGTTCTACAATCCGTTCCACGCGCTCTCGATCGTGTTCCTTTACGGGTCGGCGCTGCTGTTCGCGATGCATGGGGCGACCATCCTCGCGGTCGGCCGCTACGGCGGCGAACGGGAACTGGAGCAGATCACCGACCGCGGCACCGCTTCCGAGCGTGCGGCGCTGTTCTGGCGCTGGACCATGGGTTTCAACGCGACAATGGAATCGATCCATCGCTGGGCCTGGTGGTTTGCGGTTCTCTGCACGCTGTGCGGCGGGATCGGCATCCTGCTGACCGGCACGGTGGTCGACAACTGGTATCTTTGGGCCATCGAACACAAGTTCGCCAAGCCCTACTGAGGTCGCGGTGCGTCCGGTGGACCTCCCGGCCGGACGCGCTCCCAGCAGGCCCGACTGCTGCGACGAGGGGCCCGGCTTACCACCGGGCCCCTTCCGCTTGCCGGACGGCATCCGGAACCCGGACCGATAACGAACGCTTTCTCGCTAAGTCCCGAAAGGATCGAAGATGACTTTCACCGTACACAAGATGATCCCGGCCTTCGCCGCCGCGCTGGCCCTGTCCGCCTGCGGGAACGCGGCGGAAGATACCGCGACCACCCCCGACACCCAGCTTGCCGAAGATGCAGCCGACGGTACCGTGGCGGACGAGATGAACTCCGGCGCGCCCGAAATCCGGGATGGCGGCGGGATGGCCGTCGATGGCGCCGACAACCCCAACGAACCGGTCGTGCCGGAAAGCGCGCCGACGCCGGCTGAAAGCGAAGCCGCCGAGGTCACGCAAGGCGAGTGATGCCGTCAGGCCGCTAGCGCGGTGGTTCTTTCCGCCGCGCGATGCGGCGCGCGCGCAAATCCAGCAGGTGGACCGGGAAAGCCGCGGCCAGCGGCATGGCGATCCATGGCCAGGCCAAACCCGTCAGAGCGGCCCGCAGCGCGATCATCATCAGCGCAGCCGGCAGGAGAGCGGTCACCACCTGTGACGGGTCGCGCCCGCGTACGAACAGCAACAGCGCCTCAACCAGCAGCACGGCCAGAACGACGTCGACCGCGCGTCCGCTGCTGAAAAATTCGCTCATTGCCGCGCGGTCAGCCGAACGGTCCGTTGAGCTGGATGACCTGCCAGTTGAGAATGCCTGCGGTCGTGACCCACGCCAGGTAAGGCAGGAGCAGAGCAGCCGCCAGTTTCGAAAAACGACCGCAGAACCAGATGAGCGCAGCGATCGACAACCACAGCACGATCAGTTCGTAGAGCGCCAGATCGGGTCTTTGCATCCGGAAGAACAGGAAGCTCCACAGGATGTTGAGAAATCCATTGAGGGCGAACAGTCCGACGACGATCTCTACGTCCCGGCGCGAGCGGACCGAACGCCAAGCGACAACCGCGGCAAGCGCAATCAGTGCAAAGATGGCGGTCCAGATGATGCCGAACATGTAATCCGGCGGTGCCCATGCCGGCTGTTCAAGGGCGTAGTACCAGTCGTCCAGCACGGTGATGGTGCTACCGACCAGAGCGGTAATGATGGCAAAGGCCGCGGCGATGACGACCGGGAAAAACGCGGCGCGGTTCATCCGTGGACCGTCTTCAGCCCGAACAGATGGCCCAGATCCTTGAAGAAGATCTTCACGTGCGCGCGCGGCTCCCTTCGCACCAATTGTTTGTTCATATAGGCTTCCCAAGTCAATCGCTGCACATCGGGATCGGCGCACATCCTGACGAAGCGTTCGCGGCGCTTGTCGCTCGAATACCAGAAATATTGCATGACGCCGAGGATCCAGAAGACCCGTCCATGTGCCTTCATGAAGGCCTTGCGTGCGCCCTTAAGCATTGCCGGGTCGCCGCTGACGATAAAGGCTCCGGCTGCTGTCGCGGCCATTCTGCCCACCGTCATGGCATAATAGATGCCTTCGCCCGAAGAGGGGGCGACCACACCGGCGGCGTCCCCTGCCACCACTACGTTCCGGCCGTTGTCCCACCGCTTGAGCGGTTTGAGCGGGATCGGCGCGCCTTCCTTGCGCAGCGTGGGCCAACGGTTGAGGCCAGTCTGCTCGCGCATCAGCCGCGTGGTTTCGCGCAACGGGAAACCTTTGTTCGCGCTGCCGAGGCCGATGCTGGCGGTTTTCCCGTGCGGGAAAACCCAGGCGTAGAAATCGGGCGATAGGTGCCCCTGGTAATAGACGTCGCAGCGGGTGGGGTCGTAGTCCTCGGTGATGTCGTCCGGAACAGCGACCACTTCATGATAGGCAAAGACGCATTTCACCTTGCCGCCGCCGGGAATGCATTGCTGCGCCACCTTGGAGCGCGCGCCATCCGCGCCGATGACACAGCGCGCCGTGGCCGTTTTGACGCCTGATCCTCGGGCGGTACGATAGACGACCGTCGCCGTGCCATCGGGATCGTCGAGCACCTGCTCTACCGTCCCCGTCAGGCGTACCGCGCCGTTTTCGCACGCGCGGTTACGCAGCCATTCGTCGAAGTGCTCGCGATCGACCATGCCGACGAAACCATCGCCCACCGGCATGGTGACTCTGGTGTTTGAGGGCGCGATGATCCGGGCCGATTTGGCATGGGCCACCAGCAGGCCTTCCGGAATGGCGAAGTCCTGGAGCAGGCGCGGCGGCACCGCACCCCCGCAAGGCTTGATCCGTCCAGCCCTGTCGAGGAGCATGACCTTGTGGCCGGCCATGGCGAGATCGTTCGCCGCGGTGGCGCCTGAGGGCCCACCGCCGACCACGATGACGTCGAAATCGGGCGATCTGGTCATGCGGGCATCGCCTCCGTCCGTTCGGGCGCCCGCACCAGCGTGGTGCCGGTCGCGACCAGCGCGGCGGCGACGAACAACAGGGCCTCGATGGCAAAAACCGCCTGGAAGGCCGCGCCGTCGCTCGCCATGACACCGCGCAACTGGTCGACAAGCACGGCTCCCGTAAGGCCGCCCAGGCCGAAGGCGATGGCCTGCGCCGCGCCCCACACACCCATGCGCGCACCTTCGCCCGCGCCATCGCCCCTGCTGGCGAGGCCGAGCATGGCGCCGACGGCGGCGACTGCGAAAACCCCGTTGGCGAAGCCGAGCCCGAAGACATTGGCCCTGAGAGGCCAGCCGATACCGGCCGTTGCGGCCATCGCCAGTCCGCCGAGCATCGCCGCTGAACCGAAGCAGCCGCCCACGATCCACAGCCGCATGTCGGGCCCGAAGCGCCGGGCGTAGAGGCTTCCGCCGAAACCGGCCACCAGCATGCCGGCCAACACCCCGCCGTGCTGAACGCTGGCGAGCTGGGTCGATTCCCCCGGCGTCATGGCGAACAGGAAACCGGCGAAGGGTTCGAGGATCAGGTCCTGCATGCTGTAGGCCAGCATCGAGAGGAACACGAAGAAGGTGAAACGCCTCGCCTCCGGCTCCTGCCAGATCTGGCGCAGCGCTTCGTGGAATGTGCGCGCGCTGCCGTCCGGCCGGGGCTGTTCCACCGGCGGCGTCTTGCGCTCGACATTGCGGAGAGCCAGCATGGCGAGGGAGAAGGCGCCCAGCACCACGCAGCTAGCGACAATCGCCAGCCGCGCTTCGCTGAAGGGATCGAGGTTGGCGCCCGATACGGCCGCGGCGACGACGATCCCCGCGACCATCATGGTCCAGCAGATCGCGGCAGCGGCCGGCTTGCGGGTCACCGATGTGCGCGAGGCGAGCAGGGCCAGAAGCGCGGTGCCCGACATGCCGACTCCGAAGCCGATCAGGGTGAAGCCGGCGATGGCCGCCACCGCCGCGATGAAGCCGGGATTGGCCATCATCACCGTGGCGTCGACTGCCAGCAGGGTGCCCAGCGCGAGGATGCCCAGACCGCCGACGATCCACGGCGTGCGGCTGCGCGAGCGGTCGGAGCTGTGGCCCCAGAGCGGCCGGCTCAATTGGACGGCATAGTGCCACGCGACCAGTCCGGCAGGGACCGCCGCCGCGATACCGTATTCGACCACCATGACCCGGTTGAGGAGCGATGTCGCCAGCATGACCATGGCCCCGATCGCCGCCTGCACCATGCCCAGCCGGACGATGCCGAACCAGCCGAGACCCTCCGTACCTGCCATCAGAAATACCCTCCCAGCCCGAGCGCCGAGGCGAGCATGCCCAACACGTAGAGCAGCACGCCGGTCGCGTTGTACATCGGGGCGTAGCCCGCCGGATCGCGCAGCAGGCGCGTCATGAAGAACAATTGCGCGGCCAGCAGCACGGTGACCATGACGGCGGACAAGACCATGCCCTGCATGGCCAGCAGGCCGATCACCACCGGCTGGGGCAGGGCCATCGCCGCGCAGGCGAGCAGCGCGGCGGGCCGTTCACCCAGCACCACGGGCAGCGAGCGCAGTCCGGTGGCCCGGTCGCCCGCGACGGCCTTGAAGTCGTTGAGCGTCATGATCCCGAACGCGCCGAGGCTGTAGAGCAGCAGGACCGCAAGCACGTTGGCGGCCGGCAGCCCGCCGACCATGACGCTCGTGCCGGTGAACCACGACAGGCCTTCGTAGCTGAGTGCGCAGGCGAGCGGGCCAAGCCAGCCGCTCCGCTTCAAACGCAAGGGCGGAGCAGAATAGGCCCAGCCGAAGAAGAGGGCCACGCCGGTCGCCAGCAGCACCCAGGGCCCCAATGCGGCACCTAGCAGGAGTGAAAGCGCGCACCCGGTCAGGGCGATAGCAACCGGCCAGCGGCCAGGTACACGGCCGGACGGGATGGGACGAGCTGGTTCGTTGATCGCATCGACCTGCCGGTCGCACCAGTCGTTGATGACCTGGCTGGTGCCGCAGACGACGGGGCCGGTCAGCGCGAGACCGGCGGCGAGGAACAGCCAGTTGTCGGCTATCGACGCGCCCGACGCCACGACTCCGCACATGAACGCCCACATCGGCGGAAACCATGTAACTGGCTTCGTCAGTTCGACGACATCCCGCCAGGCCGGAACGCCGGTGAGGGGAGTCGGAAGAGCCGTCTCGGACATGGGGGAAGGCTACCCCTCGCCCCACCGAGTGTCAATTCGATTGGACAGTCCGACTGTCTAGCAAATCGAGACAATCAGTCCTTGGGGTCGAGATCGCCAAGCCCGTGGCGATGCATCTTGGAATACAGGCTCTGCCGGCTCAGGCCGAGGATTTCAGCGGCAGATGCACGGTTGTCCGAAGTATGGATCAAAGCCGCCTCGATGCACATGCGTTCGATCAGGTCGGTGCTCTCGCGGACGATTTCCTTGAGCGGCTTGCGGCCGACCAGTTCGGTCAGCTGTTCGACCGAGCGCGGCATTTCCTCCTCGCTTGCCGGCAGGTCGCGTTCCCGCCGTGCAACGAGCCGGATCGAGTAGCCGTAGAGCGGCTCGTCCCGCTCGATCATCACGGCCGAAATTTCCACCGGTTCTTCGAGGCCCGTCAAATCGGTCACAATCGAGGAGAAATTGCGCAGGCTTCCATGATCGCGTAGCTGTTTGCGGATCAGCGCCAGATCGATGTCCGGGCGGCCCACGAAACGCGTCAGGGATTGTCCCGAAAGCTGTTCTGCCGCGCCCGCCTGTACCAGTTCGGCAAAGGCTCGATTGGCGACGATGATCTCGTGCTTGGCATTGGCCAGTACGAAGGCGTCGGGCATGTGCTCGACCGCCGCCAGCACATGGTGATCGGCCTGCCTCGCGGGCGGGGCATGCGCCGCGTCGTCGATATTGACGAGCCACAATTGGCGGCCGGACTGGCGGAAGGTGGAAAGCGAGACGCGGACGGTTTGCTTCTGTCCCGCCAGCCGCAATTCGATCGGTTCCACCGGTGCGGCGCGGGCGGTGGCCGCGCCGATGTGCGTGAGCAGCCGGTCGCGCTCGACGGCTTCGAACAGCGCGGTCAGCGGCTTGCCATCCAGCGCGCCGGCGGCGGCGCCGACTAGCAGATGCATCGCCCGGTTGGCCTGCTGCACTTCCAGCTGCGCGGCGTCGGCGATGACGACCGGATAGGAAATCGTGTCGAACAGCAGGCGATAGCGCGTTTCCGTCTGGCGCAGCGCGAGATAGTCGCGCTCCATCGACTGCTGCGTCTTCAGCAGGCGTTGCTGCAACGATGCCATTGCCCGCATGTCCTGCCCGATGGCGATGGCCCAGCGGCCCGACTTCGGACGGATCAAACGGTATCGGACCGGCACCTCGTCGCCATCGTGGCGATGGTTGACCTGCCGCCAGGTGCGGTCCCGACCCTGCCGCGTGTCGAGCATGCGTTCGATCTTGGGCCGACTTTCGGTGGTCACCGTGTCCACCCACTTCTGGCCGATCCAGCGATTGGCCAACGACTGGTCGTCGCCCGCGACCGAAACGTCGCGAACGACGCTGTATTCGTCGATCGCGAGCATGAAATCGCCCGCGCAATAGGCGAGTTCCATCACGTCATCCTGGGCAAAGCTGCCGAACACCGCTTCGGGATCGGAGAAGGGGATCCGGCTGCCATCGGATGTGGGTGCGTCCATCGCTCGGGTGGTCCCTAGGCCCGCAGGCAAGGCGCTTCGGCCACCGCCGAAACGAGAAGATTGGCCATTTCCAGCGCCGACATCGCATCGACGGCCGTGGCGTCGGCACCGCATGCGACCGCAAGGTTCGGCTGTTCGTTGATCAGGCGGCCGCCCACCATGACGCGAATTCCCGGGTTGCTGGAAACAGACCTGATCGAACTGACCAGGCTGGAGAGGGCGGCCGTAGGGCAGTCATTGCTGACGGTCAATCCGACCAGGTCGAAGTGCCTGCCCGCCAGCTTGCCTAGCAGGTCCGAAGTCGTCGGTTCGACCAGCGGTTCCGTACACCAGCCGGCGCGCTCGAAGCATTCGCAGATCATCAACGTGCCCAGGCTGTGCTGGTCGCCGGGCATGGTCGAAAACAAGGCCATGCGCGGACCAGCGCCGTGCGGCGATGGCGTCGGTACGCGCCGTCCGAGTTCGCGCAGGACTTCCTGAATGCGCCACAGGCCCATGGTCACATCGATGAAGTCGCGATGGTCTTCTTCCCACATCCTCCCCAGCTTGCGAGCGGCCGGGGCGAGGAGATCGACATAGATGTGTTCGACCGAACTGCCGCGCGTCAGGCATTCGTCAATGAAATCGAGCAGGGTGGCGGCCTCGCCCGCGATGGAAAGTTCGGCGAAGGCAGTGACGTCCGCGTCCGATACGGGGAAAAGCGCGTTGGCGGCCAACGCGGCGGTTTGTGCGCTTGCCGAGCCCGTGCCTGCAAGCTGCTTTTCTTCTGCCATCAGCCTGGGAATGACCAGCCTTTCTATCAGGGCCGACAGGTCGATCGGCTCCTGGACCAGCGATAACTGCGCATGCTCGGCCAGGTCCGGTATCGCCTCGTCGGGGTCCGAACGCCGGAAGCTCGAACGCCAATCGTCGAACCGGGATCGCAGCGCGGAAATTCCGAAGACGCTGGCCATGTGCAGACTCTCCCAGAGGTCTGGTCGGCGTGACATAACGTCGGCCAGGCAAGCGACTTTTGCCGTCCTGCGCGACTCGCAGCCTATGTTACTTTTGGGCGCTTGGCAAACCGGCGGTGTAAACTTGCTGGAACGTCCAAAGAACTTGACACTTTCCTTTTCGGGGGCGTAGCTTCCCCCCATCGAAATGCGGGAGAGTGCCACTGTCCTCTTGGGGACCTAGAACGCCGACCGATGGAGTCGGCATCCCGGCCCACTCGGCGGCTCCGGGAACAGCGCGGCCACTTTACACCCCGGCCCAGCGTGCCCGCCGCGACTCCACGATCTGGACGACGGTGCAGGGGATCCTCGCTCCACTGCAATTCCTAGTTTTCGGGGTCAGCCTGGTGCTGGTGCTGCGCTTTCTCGCGACCGGTGAGGGGGAGCAGGCAGCCAATCTGTCGATCCTCATCAAGACGGCCGTCCTCTACACCATCATGATCACCGGTTCGATCTGGGAGAAGGTCGTCTTCGACGAATGGCTCTTCGCCGAGTCGTTTTTCTGGGAAGACGTGTTCTCCATGGCGGTGCTGGCGCTGCACACGGCCTATGTGGTGATGCTGTGGAACGGTTGGGGCACGGCCGAGACGCGGATGTTCGTCGCGCTCGCCGCCTATGCCACCTATGTGGTCAATGCTGTGCAGTTCCTGTGGAAACTGCGGCTGGCGCGGCTTCAGTCCGATCCTGTGCCAAAATCGTCGGCGGCCCTCGCATGAACGCACCGGCCATCTTGCGCACGGACGACGGCAGCGATTGCGCTCCAAGAACAGACGGGGTCCTGCGCGAACGCGGCCAGCGCGAAGTCTTCTGCGGACTGACCGGCATCGTCTGGCTGCACCGCAAGATGCAGGACGCCTTCTTCCTTGTGGTCGGCTCAAGAACCTGCGCGCATCTGATGCAATCGGCCGCCGGCGTGATGATCTTCGCCGAGCCGCGTTTCGCCACCGCGATAATGGAAGAACGCGACCTCGCAGGCCTTGCCGATGCCAATGACGAGCTCGACCGGATCGTCGACCAGCTGCTCGCCCGCCGGCCGGAGATCAAGGCGCTGTTCCTCGTCGGCAGCTGCCCGTCCGAGGTGATCAAGCTCGACCTCGGCAAAGCCGCGCAGAGGCTGGGCGCCAAGCATGCGCCGCGGGTGCGGGTGCTCAACTATTCGGGCAGCGGGATCGAGACGACTTTCACCGAAGGCGAGGATGCCTGCCTCACCGCGCTGGTGCCGGAAATGCCGGTGCTGGGCCAAAGCGATCCGGCAAACCTCGTCGTGGTCGGGTCCCTGCCGGATATCGTCGAGGACCAGTTCCGCCGGCTGTTCGCGGAAATCGGCATCGAACGCGTGGCGAGCCTGCCCGAACGCTGCATCTCCAACCTGCCCGGTGTCGGACCCAACACCCGCTTCCTGCTGGCCCAGCCGTTCCTCAACGAAACCGCCCACGCGCTGGAGAAGCGCGGCTCGCAGCGGATCGATGCGCTGTTTCCGTTCGGGGTGGAGGGCACCACCGCCTGGCTCCATGCCGCCGCCGCCGCGTTCGGGATCGATGCGGCGAAGGTCGATGCAGTGATCGCGCCCTACCAGGATCGCGCCCGCACCGCGCTGGCGCACCACCGCGCGAAGCTCGCTGGCAAGTCGATCTTCTTCATGCCCGACTCGCAGCTCGAGGTGCCGCTGGCACGCTTTCTGGCCAGCGAACTCGGCATGGTCCTGACCGAAGTCGGCACGCCCTATCTCCACCGCGCGCACCTGGCGCAGGAACTCGCCGCGCTGCCTGCCGGGGTCCAGCTCAGCGAAGGACAGGATGTCGAGAAACAGCTCGACCGGGTCCGCACCACCCGCGCCGACCTGACCGTCTGCGGCCTCGGCCTCGCCAATCCGCTGGAGGCGGAAGGCCTCTCGACCAAATGGGCGATCGAGCTGGTGTTCTCGCCCATCCACGGCTTCGACCAGGCCGGCGACCTGGCCGAATTGTTCGCCCGTCCCCTGCGCCGCCGCGACCTGTTGAGGGTATAGAAATGCAGCTCGCCGTCTGGACCTACGAAGGACCGCCCCATGTGGGGGCCATGCGCGTGGCGACGGCGATGAAGGGCATCCACTACCTGCTGCACGCGCCGCAGGGCGACACCTATGCCGACCTGCTCTTCACCATGATCGAGCGGCGCGGCGCACGCCCGCCGGTCACCTACACAACCTTCCAGGCGCGCGACCTCGGCAAGGATACCTCGCAGCTGTTCCAGGATGCTGCGCATGACGTGATCGCCCGGTTCAAGCCCGATGCCATGCTGGTGGGAGCGAGCTGCACCGCCGAGCTGATCCAGGACGACCCGGCCGGCCTGGTTGAAAAGATGGGCTTGGCCGTGCCGGTCGTGCCGCTCGAACTCCCCAGCTACCAGCGCAAGGAGAATTGGGGCGCGGCCGAGACCTTCTACCAGATCGTCCGCACCCTGGCCGACAAAGGGGTGCGGCCGAGCGATCCCGCAACGCGCCGCCCGCTCGTCAACCTGCTCGGCCCGACCGCGCTCGGCTTCCGCCACCGCGACGACATCGTCGAAGTGACACGCCTGCTCGACCAGCTCGGCATCAACGTCAATGTCGTCGCACCGCTCGGCGCCGGTGCTTCCGATATCGCCCGTCTCGGCGCGGCGGACTTCAACATCGTGATTTACCCCGAAACCGGCGACCTCGCCGCCGACTGGCTCAAACGGACTTTCCGCCAGCCGGTCGTGCGCACCGTGCCGATCGGCGTCGGCGCGACACAGGAATTCGTTCGCGAGGTCTCAAGCCTCGCCGGAGTCGACCCCGCCCCGCTGCTGACCCAAGGGCTCTCCCGCCTGCCGTGGTGGAGCCGGTCGGTCGACTCCAACTATCTGACCGGAAAGCGGGTCTTCATCTTCGGCGATGGCACCCATGCCGTGGCCGCTGCGCGGATCGCGCATGAGGAACTCGGTTTCAAGGTCTGCGGGCTCGGCTGCTACAACCGTGAATACGCCCGCGACGTGCGCGCCATGGCGGAAAAGCTGGGGCTTGCGGCGCTTATCACCGACGATCACCTCGCGGTCGAAACCGCCATCGCCGAAGCCCAGCCGGAGCTGGTGCTGGGTACACAGATGGAGCGCCACATCGCCAAGAGGCTGGGCGTCCCCTGCGCGGTGATCTCCTCACCGGTCCATGTGCAGGATTTCCCGGCCCGCCATTCGCCGCAGATGGGCTTCGAAGGCGCGAACGTGATCTTCGACGACTGGGTCCACCCGCTGGTGATGGGGCTGGAAGAGCACCTGCTGACGATGTTCAGCGACGACTTCGAATTCAACGACGGCGCCGGGCCGTCGCATCTCGGGCCGGGACACGCGAAGCCCGCGAACGACATCCCTGCAGAGCCCGCCAACGATACCGCCGTATGGAGCGAGGACGCCGAGCTCGAGTTGAAAAAGATCCCGTTCTTCGTCCGCGGCAAAGCGCGCCGCAATACCGAACTCTTCGCCGCCGAGCAGGGTGTGGCGAGGATCGAACTGGCCACGCTGTATGAGGCGAAAGCGCATTATGCCCGGTAGGGGCTCGCCTCCTGTCCGCGTGGCCATCGTCACGCTGGACAACCACTTGGCCGGCGCGGTCGAGCGGGCCAACGAACGTCTCGCAGGCGAAGATATCAGCATCGGGCTCTATGCGGCTTCGGACTGGGATCGCGATCCCACGGTGCTGGAGCGGGCCAAGGCCGATGTGGCCGAGGCCCATATCGTCATCGCCACCATGCTGTTCCTCGAGGACCATGTCCGTGCGATCCATCCGGCGCTGCTGGCGCGGCGCGAGGACTGCGACGCGATGGTCGGGCTGATGTCCGCCGCCGATATCGTCAAGCTGACCAGGCTCGGCGGTTACCGGATGGACAAGCCGGCCAAGGGTCCGCTGGCGCTGCTCAAGAAACTGCGCGGATCCTCCAAGCCCGGTGCCAGTTCCGGCGCGGGCCAGATGCGGATGCTGCGCCGCCTGCCCAAGATCCTGCGGTTCGTCCCCGGCGCGGCGCAGGATGTGCGGCAGTATTTCCTCACCCTGCAATACTGGCTGGCGGGATCGGACGACAATGTCGTCGACATGGTCCGCGCGCTGATCGACCGCTACGCCGCCGGACCGCGCGCTGCGCTCAAGGGCAGTATGGCGGCCCAGCCGCCGCGCGATTATCCCGAAGTCGGGGTCTATCACCCGCGCATGAAAGGGCTGATGGCGGAGGATGTGAAGGCCCTGCCGAAGGCCAAGGGGGATCCGGGCACGGTCGGCGTGCTGATGCTGCGCTCCTACCTGCTCGGGCGCGACAGCGGCCACTACGACGGCATGATCGAGGCGCTCGAAGCACGGGGGCTCACGGTGATCCCGGCCTTCGCCAACGGGCTCGACGCGCGCCCGGCAATCGACCGCTACTTCCTCAAGGACGGCGAAGCGCAGGTCGATGCGGTCATCAATCTGACGGGCTTCTCGCTGGTCGGCGGCCCGGCCTACAACGATGTCGATGCGGCGGTGGCAACGCTGACCACGCTCGACGTGCCCTATATCGCGGCGCATCCGATCGAGTTCCAGTCGCTCGAAAGCTGGGGCGAGAGCCGCCAGGGCCTGCTGCCGCTCGAAACCACCATGATGCTGGCGATCCCGGAACTCGACGGGGCGATCGTGCCGTCTGTATTCGGCGGCCGGTCGGACTTCGCCGCCGAGGGCACGAGAGCAATGCGCGCCTGCCCCGAACGCGCCGCAGCCTTGGCCCGCAAGGTCGGCCGCCTCATCGCCAATCGCAACCGCGCCCGGGCCGAGCGCAAGCTGGCAGTGGTGCTGTTCAACTTCCCGCCCAATGCCGGAGCGACAGGCACCGCGGCGCACCTCGCGGTGTTCGAATCGCTCCACGCCACGCTCGTGCGGCTGGCGGGGGAGGGCTATGCGGTCGAAGTTCCGGACAGCGTCGATGCGCTGCGCCGCGCGATCATCGAAGGCAATGCCGAGCAATACGGTGCCGACGCCAATGTCGCGGCGTTCGTTTCTGCCGACGACCACGTCCGCGCCGATCCGTATCTCAAGGAAATCGAGGCGCAATGGGGACCGGCCCCCGGTCGCCAGCAGAGCGACGGGCAGGCGATCCACGTCTACGGCGCACGCTTCGGCAATGTCTTCGTTGGGGTCCAGCCCGCGTTCGGCTACGAAGGCGATCCGATGCGCCTGCTGTTCGAAGGCGGTTTCACCCCGACCCATGCCTTCAGCGCTTTCTACCGCTACCTGAGGCAAGATTTCGGCGCCGACGCGGTCCTGCATTTCGGTACCCATGGTGCGCTCGAATTCATGCCGGGCAAGCAGGCGGGCCTCAGCGGCGATTGCTGGCCCGAGCGGCTGCTGGGCGACCTGCCCAACTTCTACCTCTACGCCTCGAACAATCCGTCCGAAGGCATCATCGCCAAGCGGCGTTCGGGCGCAACGCTGGTCAGCTACCTTACTCCGCCGCTGGCCGAAGCCGGACTCAACAAGGGCTTCGGCGAGCTGAAGGCCCTGGTCGAACGCCAGCGCACCAGCGAGGATGTGAGCGAACGCGCCGAGCTCGCTGCCATGATCGCCGACCAGTGCGCAGCGCTCGACATCGAGATGGGCGACATCGCCACGCTGGCAGGCCGCATCTACGAGATCGAGCGCGAGCTGATTCCGCACGGACTGCACGTCATCGGCGCGAAGCTCGAAGGCGAGGAGCGCGCGGGCCTGATCGACGCCATGCTCGCCGCGACCCCGGCGCTGGGCCGGGCGGAGCTTGAAGCAAAGCTCGACACCAATGACGAACTCGGCGCGCTCATCCGTGCACTCGACGGGCGCTATGTCCAGCCGGCCCCGGGCGGCGACCTGCTCCACAATGCCGATGTGCTGCCGACGGGGCGGAACCTCCACGGCTTCGACCCCTTCCGCATTCCCAGCCAGTTCGCCTGCCAGCAGGGCGCGACGCAGGCGGAACAATTGCTGGCGCGGCACCTCGAGAATGGCGGCGCGATGCCGGAAAGCATCGCCATGGTGTTGTGGGGTACGGACAATCTCAAGAGTGAGGGCAGCCAGATCGCGCAGGCGATGGCGCTGATCGGTGCTCGCCCTCGCTTCGACGACTATGGCCGCCTCGCCGGGGCCGAGCTGATCCCGCTGGAAGAGCTGGGCCGCCCCCGCATCGACGTGGTGGTGACGCTCTCGGGCATCTTCCGCGACCTGCTGCCGCTGCAAACCCGCATGATCGCCGAGGCCAGCTGGCTCGCGACGATGGCCGAGGAACCGGAGGCGCGGAACTTCGTCCGCAAGCACAGCCTGGCCCATATGGCCAAACACGAGTGCGACCTCGAAACCGCATCGCTGCGGGTCTTCTCCAACGCGGAAGGAGCCTATGGCGCGAACGTCAACCAGCTGATCGACGGCGGCGCCTGGGCCGATGCCGACGAACTGGCGGAGATGTTCGAGACCCACAAGGGCTATGCCTATGGCCGCAAGGGCGCCCCGGTTCAGCGCCGCGACCTGTTCGAAAGCGAACTCGCCAGCGTCGAACTGACCTATCAGAATCTCGAATCTGTCGAACTCGGCGTCACCGATATCGATCACTATGTCGACGGGCTCGGCGGCATGAGCCGCGCGGTGGCCAAGGCGCGGGGCAGCGCCGCTCCGGTCTATGTCGTCGATGCCACGCAAGGCGCGACCAAGGTCCGTACGCTGGGCGAGCAGATCGACCTCGAAACCCGCACCCGCATGCTCAATCCCAAGTGGTTCGAAGGCATGCTCAAGCACGGCTTCGAGGGCGTCCGCCATATCGAAGGCCATGTGACCAACACCATGGGCTGGTCGGCCACCACCGGCAGCGTCTCGCCCTGGGTGTACCAGCAGATCAGCGAGACCTTCGTGCTCGACGATGCAATGCGCGCGCGCCTCGCCACGCTCAATCCCAAATCCTCCGCACGCGTTGCCGAGCGCCTGCTCGAAGCGACCGAACGCGAGCTCTGGACCCCCGATGCAGCAACGCTGGCAGCGCTGAAAGCGGCTGCCAACGATCTCGAAGACCGGCTCGAAGGGCTGGTCTCGGCCGAATGAGAAAGGTGACGCTATGACGCTACTCGATGGCCACGATGCCCCGCCCGCCCCTCACCTCGATGGCGAAGGCTCGGTCCAGGTCGCGCTCGATCCGGCCGACCAGATCAAGGGGGCCAAGGTCTTTGCGATCTACGGCAAGGGCGGGATCGGCAAGTCGACCACGTCGTCGAACCTTTCCGCCGCCTTCTCGCGGCTGGGGCACCGGGTGCTGCAGATCGGCTGCGATCCCAAGCACGACAGCACCTTCACCCTGACCAAGAAGATGATGCCGACCGTCATCGACGTGCTCGAGCAGGTCGATTTCCATGCCGAGGAGCTGCGCACCGAGGACTTCATGTTCGAAGGCTACAACGGGGTTATGTGCGTCGAGGCGGGCGGCCCGCCGGCGGGCACAGGCTGCGGCGGCTATGTCGTCGGGCAGACCGTCAAGCTCCTGAAGCAGCATCACCTGCTGGAAGACACCGACGTGGTCATCTTCGACGTGCTGGGCGATGTCGTTTGCGGCGGTTTCGCCGCGCCCCTGCAGCATGCCGACAACGCCATAGTCGTCGCCGCAAACGACTTCGACAGCATCTTCGCGATGAACCGGATCGTTGCCGCCATCAACGCCAAGGCCAAGAACTACAACGTCAAGCTGGCCGGAGTGGTCGCCAACCGTTCGGCCCAGACCGACGAGATCGATCGCTTCTCCGACGCGATCGGGATGAAGCGGCTGGCGCATTTCAAGGATCTCGACGCGATCCGCCGCAGCCGGCTGAAGAAATGCACCCTGTTCGAAATGGACGACAGCCCCGAGGTCGAGGCCGCGCGCGAGGAATACATGAACCTCGCCCGCCAGCTTTGGGCCGGGGTCGAACCGCTCGAAGCGCAGCCGATGAAGGACCGCGACATCTTCGACTTCCTGGGGTTTGAATGATGGCTACTCAAGTCGCCCCTACCCGCTATGACGCCCAGCGCGAGAAGCTGGCCGAATACTTCGACGGCACCGCGCGCAAGGCGTGGATCGACCTCACCTCCGACGCCAAGGTCAGCGGTATCCGCGCCACCGTGCGCGCCGGGCGCGACCGCATGCGCGGCACGCTGGTCGGCTGGCTGCCGGTCGACCTGCGCCGCAAGCGCGTGCTCGATGCCGGCTGCGGCACCGGCGCGCTCAGTGTCGATGTCGCCTGCCTGGGGGCGGAAGTCACCGGGATCGACATCGCCGCAGGTCTGGTCGAGATCGCCACCAGGCGGGCGCCGGGCTTTCTGGGTCATGGCAGGATCGACTGGCATGTCGGCGACATGCTCGATCCTTCGCTGGGCACATTCGAACACATCGTGGCGATGGATTCGCTGATCCACTACCGCGCCGAGGACCTGGTCGACACGCTCGAACAACTCACCACGCGCTGCAGCGGCTCGATCCTGTTCACCTTCGCCCCATACACCAAGATGCTCGGCGCGATGCACGGCGTCGGCAAGCTGTTCCCGCGCGGCAACCGTTCGCCCGCCATCGTCCCGATCGCCGAGCGCGACCTGCGCCGCCGCCTGACCCGTCTCGCGGGCTGGAAGGTCGGCCGGACGGAGCGCATTTCGAGCGGTTTCTACACCTCGCAGGCGATGGAGCTCGTGAAACGCTGATGGCCGACGCCGACCGCCTTGCTGCAAACTGGACCAGGGTGGCGACATCCTGGCTGCCTTTTGCGGATGCGGCCAGTGCCAGCCTGCCACTGTCGCGCATCCTGCGGCTGTCGCTGTTCCAGGTCAGCGTCGGGCTGGCGGCGGTCCTGCTCAACGGCACGCTCAACCGGGTGATGATCGTCGAACTGCACGCACCGAGCTGGATCATCGCCCTGCTGATCGCACTGCCGCTGGTCGCCGCACCGTTCCGTGCGTTGATCGGGCACAAGAGCGACACCCACAAGTCGATCCTCGGCTGGCGTCGGGTGCCCTATATCTGGTTCGGTACGCTCGGCCAGTTCGGCGGGCTCGCCATCATGCCCTTCGCGCTGGTGCTGCTGTCGCGGCCCGACACCTTCGCCCTCGGCATCGTTGCCGCCTGCCTCGCCTTCCTGCTGACCGGCGTCGGCATGCATGTGGTGCAGACTGCCGGGCTGGCGCTGGCGACCGACCTTGCGCCCGAGGGCAAGCGCCCCGCCGTGGTCGCGCTGCTCTACGTCATGCTGCTCGTCGGCATGATGCTCGCCGCGCTGAGCATGGGGCAGCTGCTCGGCGATTACAGCCATACCCGGCTGATCCAGGTAATCCAGGGCGCTGCGGGCCTGACCATGCTCCTCAACATAGCGGCATTGTGGAAACAGGAAGCGCGCAACTCGGCGCTCACCGCGGGGGACGTCGTCCATGCAAGCTTCGCCGAGCGGTGGCATGGCTTTACCGGCCAGCCGCATGCTTCGCGCCTGCTCGTGGCCATCGCCTTCGGAGCCATGGGCTTTGCGATGCAGGATGCGCTGCTCGAACCCTATGGCGGGGAAATCCTCGGCCTGTCGGTCGGCTCGACTACCAGCCTGACCGGGGCATGGGCCATGGGTGCGCTGGTCGCCTTCGGCCTGTGCGCCAACCGGATGCAGGGCGGGGCCGACCCGCTGCGACTGGCCGGATACGGCGCGGCGCTTGGCATCGCCGCCTTCCTGACGATCCTGTTCGCCGCGCCGCTCGCGTCGCCGCTGCTGCTGTTCGTCGGCGCCGCGACGATCGGTTTCGGTACGGGGCTGTTCTCCGTCGGCACGATGATCGCGGCGATGGGCCTCGCGCGCCAGGGCGCGGCGGGCATGGCGCTTGGCGCATGGGGCGCGGTGCAGGCCAGCGCCGCCGGCCTCGGTATCGCTCTGGGCGGCATCATCCGCGACGGAGTCGGCAGCACGCTGCACGGGGCCTCGACGCTGGCCGATCGCGCCGGCGGTTACGCCGCTGTCTATGCGGCCGAAATCGTTTTGCTGGTGCTTACCCTGATTGTTCTCGGGCCGGTCGTCGGGCGGCTCCGGAATCCTGCGGATCCCGACAGAACAGGTGCCGCCGCGCGCTTTGCGGTAACCGAATTCCCGACCTGAGGGCCGGAACGACGAAGGAGAGTTGAGATGAAGGATTTCAACATAGTGCAATACGACCTTGCGGCGATCGCCATGGTCCTGTTCGCCGGTTTCTTCCTGGGCCTGCTGGTGTATCTGCGCCGCGAGGATCGCCGCGAGGGCTATCCGCTCGAGGACGAGGTCACCGGCCGCGTCGACACGGCAGGCGGCATCCTGCACAGCGACAGTCCCAAGAGCTTCCGCATGCCGCACGGCCGCGGCACGGTGACGACGCCGACCAAGGGCCGCGAGAAGGTCGGCGTCGCCGGCAAGCGCACCTTCGCCTCGGCCGGTGCGCCCTACTATCCTACCGGCAACCCGCTGGAGGACGGCATCGGCCCGGCCGCGTGGGCCGACCGCGCCAAGCACGCCGATCTCGACGCCGAAGGCCGCAACCGCATCGTGCCGATCGCGCTCGCCACCGGGGTCGGGGTGCATCGCAAGGATGCCGACCCGCGCGGCATGACCGTCATCGGCGCCGACGGCGCAAGGGCCGGAACGGTGACCGATCTCTGGGTCGACCGGGCCGAGAACCAGGTCCGCTATCTCGAGGTCGACACGGGCGCGAGGAAAGTGCTCGCGCCGATGGCAATGTCCAAGGTGCAGGGCCGGGCGCGCCGGGTGGTGATCGATGCTATCAACGCCGGACAGTTCGCCGCCGCGCCTGTTCCGGAAGCGGCCGACGCCATCACGCTTTACGAGGAAGAGCGCATCGTGGCCTATTTCGGCGGCGGCTACCTCTACGCCAATCGCGCCCGGCAGGAGCCGCTGATATGAGCGAATACGACCACGAGCCGGTGCGCGGCCTTCCCGGCGAACTCCCGCCCGGCGAGACCATCCTGTGGCAGGGTGCGCCGGAATGGCCGGCGCTGGTCGCCTCCGCGCTGCATGTCCGGCTGATAGCGCTCTACTTCGCGGTCACGGCGGCCTGGTCGCTGGCATCGGGCGATGCAGCAACGGCGGGCGCGATCCTCGCATCGGCCGTGCTTGTGCTCGGGCTGGCGGCGCTGTTCCTTTACGGGGTGCACCGGACCACGGTCTACACGCTGACGAACCGCCGGATCGTGCTGCGCATCGGGGTCGCGCTCAACAAATGCGTCAACCTCCCGCTCGCCGAAATCGAAAGCGCCGACCTCAAGCTGCTAAGTGGCGGCAAGGGCAGCATCGCGCTGCACCTCAAGGGAATGCCGCGGCTCGGCTATACCATGCTGTGGCCGCATGCCCGGTCGCTGCGCCTGCTGCGGCCCCAGCCGATGCTGCGCGCGGTGCCCGATGCTGCGGCAGTCGCCGCCAGGCTGTTCGACGCCGTTCGGCAGGTCCAGCCCGTAATGCAGCGCGAGACGGCGGCTTCCGTGCCGGCCATGGAGGGCCACCCGGCATGAGCCACGCGCATGATCACGATCCGACGGTCCCCAAGGAAGCGGTGATCGGTGCCGGGGCGCTGCTCGCCTGCATGCTGGCACTGACCGGGGCGGTGTCGTGGGGGTATCTCCCGCAGGAAGCCAACCCGAAGCTTCAGCGCGAAGCGGCCCGGGTGCAGCCCGATGCCGAGCGCAGGTTGCGCTTCTCCGACCGGGCCGACGGGGCTGTGATCGTCACAGATGCGGACAGCGGGGAGGTGGTCAAGGTCATCGGTTTCGGCGAGCAGGGCTTCACCCGCGCGACCGTGCGCCGTCTTGCCAAGCTGCGGACCAAAGCGGGCGGGGCCGGTTCCGAAGCGCCCTTCGTCCTCACCCGGTGGCAGGACGGCGCGCTGTCGCTGACCGATCCGGTGACCGGCAAGCAGGCCGAGCTGCAAGGCTACGGGCCCGATCATACCGCCCATTTCGAAGAGCTTCTGGCGGGGGCGGAAAAATGAGCAGCCTGTTCTACGCCGACGCTTTCGACACCGGTTGCCGGATCGAGATCGAGCAGAGCCCCGAGCATTTCCATGCGCACGTGAAGCTCGACGGCGATGTTCCGATCTATCCGGGCGACCAGGTGCTGGTGCACGGCGCGCCGGTCACGGTCGCCTTCGGCGAGAAGCTCAGTTTCGAGCGGACCGCCACCGTCCGCCGCGCCGCGCCGCTGCGCCGCGCCTGGACCAGGCTCGCCAGCTATTTCGAGCTCGGCGAACTCTACGAAGTCAGCTTCAATCCCGGGAGGCTCAGATGAACGCCCACACCAAAGTGACCGCCGCGTCGCCTGTGTCCGGGGACGACACGCCTGACACCATGGCGATCGCGACGCAGGATACGGTCCTCGCCCCGCGGTTCTACACGACCGATTTCGACGCGATGGACCGCCTGGATGTGTCCCCGGTGCGGGCCGAGTGGGAATCGCTGATGTCCGAGATGGAAGGCGATCCCAACAAGCGGCACTTCAAGAAGACCCCGGATTTCGACGGCGTGATCGAAGGGCTCGAGCCCGAACTGCGCAAGGAATTCATCGATTTCCTCGCCAGTTCGCTGACGTCGGAATTCTCAGGCTGCATCCTCTATGCCGAGATCGCCCGGCGGACCAAGAACCCCGACATGAAGCGGCTGTTCAAGCTGCTCGCCCGCGACGAGAGCCGCCATGCCGGCTTCATCAACGAAACGCTGAAAGGGGCCGGTATCGGGATCGATCTCGGCTTCCTGACCAAGGCCAAGAAATACACCTTCTTCAAACCGAAGTTCATTTTCTACGCGGTCTATCTGTCGGAGAAGATCGGTTACGCCCGCTACATCACCATTTACCGCGAACTCGGCAAGCGGCCGGAAAACAAGTTCCACCCGATCTTCGACTGGTTCCACGACTGGTGCAACGACGAGTTCCGCCACGGCGAGGCGTTCGCGCTGCTAATGCGGGCCGATCCCAGGCTGCTGCAGGGCCTCAACAAGCTGTGGATCCGCTTCTTCCTGCTGTCGGTCTACGCCACCATGTATGTGCGCGACCACAACCGGCCCGAATTCCACAAGGCGCTGGGCATCCATCCGTCAGAATACGGGTACAAGGTCTTCTCGATCTGCACTGAGATCAGCCGCCAGGTCTTCCCGGTCGAACTCGACACCGACGATCCGCGCTTCCGGCGGGCGATGGAGGACCTGCGCCTCGCGTCCGATGCGATCGAGGATGCCAAGGCCCGCGGCGGGACGTCCGGCCGCGTCGGCAGGCTGGCAGGTACCGCGAAGGCCGGCTTCGCCTTCGCCCGCATGTTCTTCATGCGGCCCAAGACCAACGAACTTCCCGCCACCGTACGGTTGCAGCCTGCGTGGTAGGCGAGGGCGGCCTCCTTGTCCCCTTCGCGGTCGTGACGGCGCTGTGGTTCGTGAGCACGGGCCTCGTGGCCATGCTCAACCACAGGTTTCGCCAGTCGTTCGGGCGCGCGCTGGTCATCGCCGGAGGCTGCGCCATCGGCGGCCTTGCGCTGGTGGTGCTGAGCAGCACCTCCGAAGCGGTGTGGGCTGTCTATACCAGCTTCCTCGGCGGCCTGCTGATCTGGAGCTGGCACGAGATCAGCTTCCTTACCGGCGCAGTCGCCGGGGCGCATCGCGAGCCGTGTCCTTATGACGCGCGGGGGTGGGAACGGTTCTCGCTCGCGACCATGGCGCTGATCCATCACGAGGTGGCGCTGGCGATGACGGCAGGCCTGCTGCTCTCGCTGGCGGCCTTCACGCACAATGCGACCGGGGCGCTGACCTTCGCGCTGCTGCTGGTCTTCAGGCTTTCCTCCAAGCTAAACATCTATCGCGGTGTGCCGAACATGAGCGACGAACTCCTGCCGCGGCACCTCGACTACCTGAAGAGCTACTTCGGGCCGCGTAGTCTGCATCCGGCGCTCCTGCTCAGCACCTGCGCGATCCTCGGCCTCGGTGTCTGGTTCGCCCACGCCGCATTCGTCGCGCCGACCCCTGCAGGGACAGCTCAAGGGGCGCTGCTGAGCGGCCTGTGCCTGCTCGCGGCGCTCGAACATATTTTCCTGGCCATTCCGTTCCGCGATTCCGCCCTGTGGCAATGGGCGCTCGAGGCGCGCGAGCAGACGCAAAACAGAATTCATGACGGTGAGGGACAAGCATGAACTACGAAGAATTTTTCGGGAGCCAGCTCGACGCAGTCCGCGAAGAGGGGCGCTACCGCGTCTTCACCGAGATCGAACGCAAGGCGGGCAGTTTCCCGCAGGCAACCCGCTATGTCGACGGCACGACCACCGATGTGACCGTGTGGTGCTCGAACGACTACCTCGGCATGGGCCAACATCCCAAGGTTCTGGGCGCGATGCACAAGGTGCTCGACGAATGCGGTGCTGGTGCGGGCGGCACGCGCAATATCTCGGGCACCAATCACCACCATGTCCTGCTCGAGGCGGAACTCGCCGACCTGCACGGCAAGGAAGACGCGCTGCTGTTCACCTCGGGCTACGTCTCGAACTGGGCCGCGCTCGGCACGCTTGGGGCGATGATCCCCGACTGCGTGATCCTCTCCGATGCGCTCAACCATGCCTCGATGATCGAGGGCATTCGCCATTCCAAGGCTCCGCGGATGATCTTCGAGCACAACTCGCCCGAAGACCTCGACCGGAAGCTGGCGACGCTCGACCCGGACCGGCCGAAGCTTGTCGCATTCGAGAGCGTCTATTCGATGGACGGCGACATCGCGCCGATCGCCGAGATTCTCGACGTCTGCGAAGCGCATAATGCGATGAGCTATATCGACGAGGTTCATGCCGTCGGCCTCTATGGCCCGCGCGGCGGCGGGGTGGCCGAACGCGAAGGGCTGATGGACCGTATCACCGTCATCGAAGGCACGCTGGGCAAGGCCTTCGGCGTCATGGGCGGCTACATCGCCGCGAGCCGTGACCTGTGCGATTTCGTCCGCACCTTCGCCAGCGGCTTCATCTTCTCGACCGCGCTGCCGCCTGCCGTTGCAGCCGGGGCCTGCGCCAGCATCAGGCATCTGAAGGAAAGCAATGCCGAGCGCGAGCTGCAGCAGGAACGCGTCGCTAAGGTGCGCGGGGCACTCGACCGGATGGGCATCCCGCACCTGCCCAATCCCAGCCACATCATCCCGGTGATGGTGGGCGACCCGCACAAGTGCAAGTTCATCAGCGACTGGCTGATGGAGAACCACGGTATCTATGTACAGCCGATCAACTACCCGACCGTGCCGCGCGGTACCGAGCGCTTGCGGGTTACGCCGTCGCCGGTCCACACCGATGGCGATATCGACCGTCTGCTCGATGCGCTCAGCGAAATCTGGTCGCGCTGCGAACTGGCCCGGCGGGAGCTGGCAGCCTGATCACTGCGGTATCGGGGCAATGAAAAAGGGGCCGGAAATCCGGCCCCTTTTGCTTGTCCGAAGATGGCCCGATCAGGTCGGGTTCTTAAGATAGGCAATCACATCGGCGCGCTTCTGCGCCTGCGGCAGCCCCGGGAAGATCATCTTCGTTCCGGGAACGACCTTCTGCGGCGCCTCGAGATACTGATAGAGCTGCTCTTCGGTCCACGTGATGCCGCTGTTCTTGTTGGCGGGCGAATAGTTGAATCCAGCGATCGTCCCGGCAGGGCGCCCGACGACGCCGGCCAGCGAAGGCCCGGTCTTGTTCTCGCCGGCCTTGACCGAGTGGCAGGTGGCGCAGGCGGCGAAGACGACCTTGCCGGCAGCGGCGTTTCCGGTGAGGCTGGCATAGGCCACGCCATCTGCCGTTGCCATCCCGCCTGCGGCAGGAGCGGGTGCCTCGGCCGCCGGGGCAGCCGTCGGTGCCGGAGCAGCAGGAGTTTCGGTCGCTGCAGGTTCTGCCGGCGGGGCCGGTTCCGATTCACCGCCGGAACAGCCGGCAACAAGCGCCGCCATGCTTGCGACTGCAGCGAAAGCGATAATTCTGCTCATACTGTCTCCCTCTCTCCTCGACGGGCCTCTCTCCAAGCCACGTAGGTCATCTTACCGGATGCACGTCGGATAGCAAACTCAACAGTCTATTCCGGCGGACTTTCGGAAACGGATGTCGGCTCCAACGGTTCCCGGCTTCGACCGCATTAGGCAAGCGGGCCCTGCAAGGTCTGTCGCAAATCTACAAATGGCCGGAAACCAAGGTAAAAAATGGTAAAATCGGGCACCGATCGCGGGGTCTTTGCTTTCCAATTGCTCCCGTCAAGTTACATTTGTGAATGCGCCGCCGGTGAACCGGGGACAGTCGGCGCGGGAGAGACAGAACATGCGTGTCGCCATTGCCGATGACGATCCAGAACTCCTGGAACAGCTAGCGGCTGCCTTCGACGGATCGCGGCACAATTTCGATCGCTATCGCAACGGAGCCGAGATGCTCACCGCGCTCAAACGCGAAACCTACGACGTGGTGCTGATCGACTGGAACATGCCGGGCGCGACCGGCCTTGAGATCGTGACTTGGGCCAATGCGAATTTGGCGCCGGCACCGGCGATGATCCTGCTGACCAGCCGGGCCGACAAGGGGGATATCGTCCGCGGGCTGGAAGCCGGCGCGATCGACTACATCGTCAAGCCGGAATCGAGCGAGGTGATCCTCGCCCGGATCGAGGCGGCGGTGCGCAAGATCGGGACAAGCGAGAGGCCGCGCTTCGCGCAATTCGGGATCTACCGGCTCGACCGGATGCAGGAGTCGATCGAGCGCAACGGAGAAGCGATCCGGCTGACATCGAAGGAGTTCAAGGTTGCCGAGCTGCTGTTCGACAACCTCAACCGGCCCTTGTCGCGCAACTACATTTTCGCGCAGGTCTGGAACAGTTCTCCAGATATGGAGACGCGCACGCTCGACATGCACATCTCGAGGGTCCGGTCGAAACTGGCCCTCCGTCCCGAAAACGGCTTCGCCATTCAAACGGTCTTCGGTTTCGGCTACAGGATGGACGATTACGATGCGGAGGCGGGGGACTAGGTGATGCTGGCACTTGCAGGCGAGGCGAGGAATGCCGCGCGGCGTGCCGTGGTCTATGCCTCGCTGATGGCGCTGGGTGGATGCAACGTCGCGGCGCCGTTCACGGTGGAGTCCAGCGGCATCGGTCTGCCGCAGCGCGTGGCCGTCGCGCTCCCACCCATGCCGGCAGAGGGATCGGACCACGCGCGCCTGGCGCAGGCTCTGCAGCGCGCCTTTGCTGACAGCTCGGTTGCCGTCTCGCCCGATGGCGCGCTCGTTGCCGATTATGCCGTCTCGGTTTCCGCTGCCGAAGGAGGGCAGACCGCTTCCGTATCGGCCACCGATGCGGCATCGGTCCAGTGGCAAGCCCGGCCGCGCAGCGCGCGTCCGTTCGATCGCTGCCAGGCGCAGCGGATGCGCGCGACGTTGCTGCTGCTCGATCGTGTCAGCGGCCAACTCGTCTATCGCGGCGAGGGGGAGGCGGTGGAGTGCACTTTCCCGGACGCTGCATTCGACAGTGCAGCGAAGGCGCTGGTCGCCGATGCGTTGAAGCGGATCGCACCCTGATCTTCAGCTACCGGGGCCTTCCAGCGGAAGGCTGACGCGGAAGCAGGTCCCGCATCCTCGCCCGCTATCGACTTCGATGCGCCCGCCATGCGCCTCCACCGCGCGCTTGACGAATGCCAGGCCCAGACCCGCGCTTGGCCCATGACCCTGTTCCCGCGAACCGAAGCGGGCGAAGATATCGCGTGCTCGCTCCGGCGGCAGACCCGGGCCCTGGTCTGCTACCGACAGCCGCAACCAGCCGGCGTCGCCCGGAGCCAAAGCGAGTTCGACCGTGCTGCCTTCGGGCGCGTACTTGATGGCATTGCCGACCAGGTTGTCGAGCAGACGGGCGATGGTCGATGCATCGACGAGGGCGAAAAGCGGATCTTCGGGCACGTGCCGGGCCAGGACGATCCGGCGCGACCTTGCCGCCGCAAAAAAGCGGTCGGCCGCCTCCTCGACCAAGGCGGCCATATCGCTGTCGGCAAGGTCGAGCGACGCCTCCTCGAGCCGGGCGAGCTGCACGAAGTCGTCGGCCAGCTTCAGCGTCCGCTTCGCCTGCGCGCGGATGCGGCGCATCGTGTCGGAAATATCCTCGCTCACCGCTTCGGGCCTCGTCAGGCCGATGATCGCGGCCTGCGGGGTGCGCATGTCGTGGGAGAGGAATTCGAGCATCTGCCGCCGCTCCTCCTCCCGCCGGCGCATGTCGGTGACTTCGCGCAGCGCAAGGATCTCGCCCGCTGCCGACGGATCGCGTCCGAGGGGTGCGCGCGCGACGAGATAGGTCCTGCCGTCTTCCGTCGTCATCTCGCCGCGCTCGGGGTCGAGGGTGGCACGGATGTCGGCCAGCAGTTCGCGCAAGTCGGGCTGGTCGTCGGCCCGCCACTCGGGGAAGATGCCGCTGGCGCGGGCATTCATCATCTGCGTCGCTCCCCTGCGGCCGAGGACGAGGATGGCATCGGGCGCAGCCTCGATCACCTGGCGCAGGAAAGCGAGCGAATCTTCGACGCTGGTGACGAGGCGGCGCATCCGCGACACCTGCCGGGCGATGAAATCGACGCCCTCCTCGTCGGCCGTCCGGGTCTCGCCGCCGAGCCTGACGGCCTCGCGGTCGAGATAGGCACTGACGGCGCTGAGCCGCCGCCAGCTCCACAGGGGATAGGCCAGCAGGATGACCAGCGCGAGCGAGCCGACCGGTAGCCAGCGTCCGGCGAGGACGACCAGCAGGATCGACAAGCCAACAGCTGCGATCACCAGCATCGCCGCCGCCAGCAGCCCGTACCGCGGGGGCAGGAACCAGAAGACCAGGAACAAGGTCGACAGGGCGACCACCGCAAGTGCGATGTGCACGGCGTCGGGATAGGGGAAGATGACACTGCCCGAGCGCAGGGCGTCGAGGAGATTGGCCTGCGTTTCCACGCCCGGCATGAGCGCGACCGATCCCGACGCGACGGCATAGCGATCGCCAAGGCCCGCCGCCGTCGCGCCGACCAGGACGGTCTTGCCGCGCAGCAAGCCCTTCGGAAGCCGTTCGCGAAGGACATCGGCGGCCGAAAGGGCCGGATAGGAACCGGTGGGCTGGAAGGCGATCAGAGGACGATCGGCATCGTCGCCCAGACGCCGCGGCGCTTGCGGCAGTCGCTCTCCCAGTGCCTCGAGCGTCGATACGGCCAGATGGGGCACGCGCTCGCCTCCGACGGTTTCGTAGAGGGCGAAGCGGCGCAGCACGCCGTCGTCATCGGGCATCGCCGCGACGTGCCCCGTCCCGCGGGCGGCGCTCGCCAAGGGCGCGAGCGGGGTGACGGGAGCCATGCTATCGAGCGTATCGGGCACAGGCGCGAAGCCGAAGGGGAGGAGGACCTTGCCCGAGGCTGCCATCGCCTGCGCCAAGGCGGCGTCCTGGGACGGGGCGGTCGGTTCGACGAACAGCACGTCGAGCACAATCAGCCTTGCGCCAGCCGCATCCAGTCGCTCCACCAGGTCCGCATGAACCGACCGGGGCCAGGGCCAGGCGCCGATTTCGGCAAGGGCGCGGTCGTCGATCTCGACCACGAAAATGTCCGGATCCGGCTGCGACCGGGCGAGACTGGTCGCAAAATCGAGCAAGCGGTTGTCGAGCCGATAGGTCGCCTGCGCCAGGTGTCCGGCGGCGGCGGCCGCCAGCGCCAGCATCAGCAGGAGCAGCCATTCGAGGCGAAGCCGCAGCGGGTTCATCCGATCCTCGCCGCGTCCCGGCCTATTCGGCGACCGTCAGCTTCTGCTCGGGTCCCCAGACCTTGAGCAAGCCTTCCTCGACCGCCTGAACCGCGGCGACCCGCCAGACATAGATCGCCGGATCGAGCCCGGTCAAAACGAGGCCCGTTTCCGTCATGCCGGTTTCGTCGACGACCAATCGCCCGGGCTGCCCTTCTCGCCACATCTGGAAGGCGAAGAAGGTCGGCCCGTCGCCTTCGGAGAGCCACTTGAACAGAAAGCCATCCTCGAGCGGAGACTGGCCTGCCTCGGCGGCGACGCCCAAACGCTTGCGGCGGAACGAGGTGGCCTCGGAAAAACCCTCGATATCATTGGCCGTGATCGCGCGCGAGCGGACCGCATAGCGCCCGTTCGGCAGGCCCGGCAGAACCACCGTCGTTTCCGGCCCGACCTGTTCGGCGACGACCTCCAGGAAACCGGCATCGCGGGCGACCTGGGTGCGATAGGCAGCGGCGGAGGCGACGGGCTTGATGGCAAAGGCGAGCGTCTCGCCGGTCTGCACCGCGCCGGGATCGACGAGATCCGGTGCCGGCAGCAGCGCTTCGGCCGCGCCCACCCCTGCCGCGCTGCTGGCCACTCCGAAGCCCGCGCCTGTCGGACGTTCCTGCCCGCCTGCGGCCACGGCCACTTCGCCTTCGACGACCTCGGCCACGCTTTTGCCGGCGGCTTCATCGAAAGCGACCCGGAACTCGGTTCCCCGAACGGCGGTGACGGTGGTCGGGGTGCGAAGCCGGTAACGCTCCCCGCTCTTCAGCTTGGGCGCCTTTGCCTCGCCGCGCCCGCCGAGCACCGCGAAGTCGACATCGAGCAGGTTGCCCAGGACATAGCGCCTCGCGCGGACGAGGCGCGCCATGGTGTTCGACGGCAGCGAGATTTCGCCGCCGTCGGTCGCGCGGAAACTGACGAAGCCGCCGCGCCCGGTGGTGACGACCTGCCCTTCGCCGAGCACTGCCCCGACCGCCGGCGACCGGCCGCCGAGATCGACCGGCCCCGAAAAGCCCGCGACGCGCAACTCGACCGCGGTGAAGCGCAGCAGTTCGCGGGGAATGCGGAGGGTCGTGCGCACCGGCAGGCGGCGCGGATCGGCAACCCGGTTCAAACGCTGAACGCTCAGCGCCGCCTGCTCGTTGCGGAAATAGCGGCGGGCGAGATCGTAGAGGGTGTCGCCGGCCTTCACCTCATAGGCGACCTCGCCCTCATCCTGCGCCGCGAGCCCGGTCGCCGGGCCCAGCAGGGCAAGCGCGATGGCGAGCAAGGCGGCGAGGGGCCACACGGCAACACGCAGCGGTAAAGACATCGCGATCCCCCTCGGCTCGTTTCCCTTGCGCGCTTGCGGCGCGTCTGGCGGGCGGTGTGCCTTTGCCATGCCACGGCTTTTTCCGGCGCGCCATGGCGGCTGGAGGATTTTACATCGGCGCGCACCAAGACGGAAGCGCCGGAACGCCGGTACGACGAAATGGCCCGGCGGTGGGTCTGCCGCCGGGCCTTTCAGGAAAGCGGTCCGGTCCGGTCAGTCGACGAAGCCGTCCACCCGCTCGACGATGATCGCCGGGGCCATGCCGCCCGCGGCGCACATGGTGACGAGGCCGGTCTTCTTGCCGGTCCGCTCCAGCTCGTCGACCATGGTGCCGATCAGCATCGAACCTGTCGCGCCGATCGGGTGGCCCAGCGCGATAGCGCCACCATTGACGTTGACCTTGTCCCAGTCGAGCCCGAGGTCGCGTACGAACTTGGCGGCGACCACGGCGAAGGCTTCGTTGATCTCGAACAGGTCGATGTCGTCGATCGTCATCCCGGCCTTGTCGAGCACGCGCTTGGCGGCGGGGACCGGGGCGTTGAGCATCAGCGTGGGGCAATCGCCCATGTTGGCAGTGGCGACGATGCGGGCGCGCGGCTTGAGCCCGTGCTTCTCGCAATATTCCTTGCTCGCCACCAGCACACCGGCAGCGCCATCGACCACGCCCGAGCTGTTGCCAGCATGGTGGAAGTGCTCGATCTTCAGGTCAGGGTACTTCTGGTTGATGAGCCCGCGGAAGGTCGTGCCCTTGGCATCGAGCGGGATGTCGGCGAGCTTGGGGAAGGCGGGCTCCAGCTGGGCCAGCGTTTCCATCGTGGTCTGCGGCCGGGGAAATTCCTCGCGGTCGAGCACCACGGTGCCATCGTCATGCACCACCGGCACCACCGACCTGTCGAAGCGGCCTTCGGCAATGGCGACGGCAGCGCGCTGCTGGCTGAGGTAGCCGACATGGTCGAGCTCCTCGCGGGTGAAGCCTTCCATGCTGGCGATGGCATCGCCGCAGACGCCCTGGTGGCTCTGCGGATGCTTGGCCTGCAGGCGCTCGTTGCCGCTGCCCATGCGCGGGCCGTCGATCCCGGCGGCCATCTTGGCCTTGGCCATCTCGGCGGTGAGGCTCATCATTTCGGTCCCGCCGGCAATGACGCAATCGGCCATGCCCGACATGACCTGCGCTGCCGCCAGGTTCACCGAAGTGATGCCGCCGCCGCAGAACCGATCGAGCGTCATGCCGCTGCTGGTGATGTCGTAGCCCGCATCGAGCGCGGCCATGCGGCCCATGTCGCCCGCCTGCTTGCCGTCCTGCGTGCTGACCGACCAGATCACGTCGTCGACGGTCTTGGTGTCGAGGTTGTTGCGCTCCTTCAGCGCCTTCAGCACGGTGGCGGCGAGATGCTGCGGATGCTCGCCGGCGAGCGCGCCCTTGCCGACCTTGCCGATCCCGCGCGGCGTGCGGCAGGCGTCTACGATGTAAGCTTCGGGCATGGTCCTCTCCTTTGGAATTTTCGACTCTGGTCCAAGAGTCCGGTTGACGTTTCCGTAAAGCTTGGCCAGCACGGGCACAAGAAAAGTTTCAATTTGCCATGGAGAGGCCCGCAATGAGCAAAGAGACCACGCAGGAAGTTCTCACAGAAGAACGCGACGGCATCCTGATCATCACCATCAACCGCCCCGAAGCGAAGAACGCCATGACCAAGGCGGCGTCCGAAGGCATCGCCGCCGCGCTCGACCGGCTCGATGGCGAGGATCACTTGCGCGTCGGCATCCTGACCGGTGCGGGCGGTACCTTCTGCTCGGGCATGGACCTCAAGGGCTTCCTGCGCGGCGAGACGCCGAGCGTTCCCGGCCGCGGTTTCGGCGGGCTGACCGAGCAGAAGCCGGCCAAGCCGCTGATCGCGGCAGTCGATGGTTATGCATTGGCCGGCGGGCTCGAACTGATGATCGCCTGCGACCTTGTGGTTGCCAACAACGGCGCCAAGTTCGGCATCCCCGAGGCGAAGCGCGGGCTCGTCGCGGCGGCAGGCGGCCTGATGGTGCTGCCCGACCTGATCCCGCACAAGGTGGCGATGGAACTGGCGCTGACCGGCGACTTCATCGACGCGGGCCGCGCCTATGAGCTCGGCCTGATCAACCGCGTCACCGATGGTCCGGCGCTCGACGGCGCGCTGGCACTGGCCGAGGCGATCAACGCCAACGGGCCGCTGGCCGTCAAGGTCTCCAAGCAGATCATCGAGGATTCGCGCGGCTGGCCGCGCGGCGACCGCTACAAGGAGCAGGGCAAGCTGATGCCGCAGATCTTCATGAGCGAAGACGCGCGCGAAGGCGCCGCCGCTTTTGCCGAGAAGCGCAAGCCCAACTGGAAGGGGAAGTAACCGATGGCGGGTCCGCTTGCGGGAATCCGCATCGTCGAATTTGCCGGGATCGGCCCGGGTCCCTTCTGCGGCATGATGCTGGCCGACCACGGCGCGGAAGTGATCCGTATCGACCGCGCCAGCGGATCGCGCGGCGGTTCGCAGCCGGTGACATCGAAAGATGTGCTGGCACGCGGGCGCAAGTCGATCGCCATCAACCTCAAGACCGCCGAAGGCGTGGCGCTGGCGCGCAAGCTGGCCGCCAGTGCCGACGGCATCATCGAAGGGTTCCGTCCCGGAGTAATGGAGCGGCTCGGCCTCGGGCCCGAGGAACTGCTCAAGGACAATCCCAAGCTGGTCTATGGCCGGATGACGGGCTGGGGTCAGACCGGCCCCTATGCACCGTGGGCCGGGCATGACATCAACTACATCGCTCTCGCCGGCGCGCTCGCCCATTATGGCCGCGCGGGCGGCAAGCCGACGCCGCCGATCAACATGGTCGGCGATTTCGGCGGCGGCGGGATGATGCTCGCCTACGGCATGGTCGCCGCGCTGCTCAACGTCGCGCGCGGCGGCGAGGGGCAGGTGATCGACTGTGCTATGACCGACGGCACCGCGGTGCTGATGAGCATGATGCACGGCATGAAGAACATGGGCGTGTGGTCGGAGGACCTCGGCGTCAATATGCTCGATACCGGGGCGCATTTCTACGACACCTACGAGACCGCCGACGGCAAGTTCATCAGCCTCGGCAGCATCGAACCGCAGTTCTATGCCGAGCTGCGCAAGCTGGCGGGCCTCAAGGAGGACAGCCAGTTCGATGCCCAGCACGATCGCCGCCAGTGGGGCGAGTTGAAGGACAAGCTCACCGCGCTGTTCAAGACCAAATCGCAGGCCGAATGGAACGCGCTGATGGAGCATACCGACGTCTGCTATGCCCCAGTGCTGACCATGAGCGAGGCGGCGCAGCATCCGCACAATGTCGCGCGCGGGACCTTCATCGAGGTCGGCGGCGACACCCAGCCGGCTCCTGCACCGCGCTATTCCGGCACCGCCAATGCGACACCGAACCCGGCGCCGCTGCCGGGCGACGACACCGATGCCATCCTCGGTTCGCTGGGGATCGACACCAACGAAGCCGCCGCCCTGCGCGAAGCAGGGACGGTCGCGTAAGAGGAAGCTGCCATGCTCGATACCGCCAACCGCTTCGCCTACAACGAGGATCACGAGGCCTTCCGCGACACCGTTCGCAAGGTCTTCGCCCAGCATCTCGAACCCCATCTCGACGAGCACGAGGCGAACGGCATCGTTCCGCGGGAGGTGTGGAAGGCGGTCGGCGAGGCAGGCCTGCTGTGCCCTACGGTCAAGGAAGAGAACGGCGGGCTGGGGCTCGACTTCGGCTTCAACTGCGTGCTGTGCGAGGAGCTTAGCTACCTCGGTTCCTCGGCCGGTTTCACGCTGCAGAGCGACATCACCGCCAACTATTTCGAGCGCCTCGGCAGCGACGAGCAGCGCGCGAAGTACCTTCCCGGCATGGTCAGCGGCGACATCATCACCGCCATTGCCATGACCGAACCGGGCGCAGGCAGCGACTTGCAGGGCATCCGCACCACCGCGATCGAGGACGGCAACCACCTCGTGATCAACGGGTCGAAGACCTACATCACCAACGGCCAGAACGCCGACGTGGTGATCGTCGTCGCCAAGACCGATCCCTCGCAGGGCGCCAAGGGTACCAGCCTCGTGCTGGTCGATGCCGGCACGCCGGGCTTCAAACGCGGGCGCAATCTCGACAAGATCGGGCAGCACAGCGCCGACACCAGCGAGCTGTTCTTCAACGACGTGCGCGTGCCCAAGACCAACATCCTCGGGCAGGAAGGGCGCGGCTTCATCCACCTGATGGAGGAACTGCCGCAGGAACGCCTCGGCATCGCGGTGGGTGCTCAGGCCAGCGCCCAGCGCGCCTTCGACGAAGCGGTCAAGTTCACCAAGGACCGCAAGGCTTTCGGCAAGACCGTGTTCGATTTCCAGAACACCAAGTTCACCCTCGCCGACCTCAAGGCCAAGCTGCAGGTCGGCTGGGCGCATCTCGACTGGGCCATCGGCCGCCACCTTAAGGGTGAACTCACCACCGACGAGGCCAGCGCGGCCAAGCTGTGGCACACCGACCTGCAATGGGAGATGGTCGACGCCTGCCTCCAGCTCCACGGCGGCGCGGGCTACATGAACGAATATCCCATCGCCCGTCTGTGGCGCGACGCCCGCGTGACCCGCATCTTCGGCGGGACGAACGAGATCATGAAGGAAGTGATCTCGCGCTCGATCTGAGGACCCGGACATGAAGCCTGAGTTCAAGCGCCTTGTG
>FWWL01000952.1_pt1 | contig 73491 bp, 60 predicted proteins | sample 2228331 | NCBI WGS metagenome assembly FWWL01 (sample SAMEA103939775, study PRJEB20133) | metagenome
TAATTATCGAAATCACTTGACGATCGCGGCCAACCCGCTGTATTCTCTGTTCGACGAATGACGAATAGAACGTCCGGCACAGTGGTGAATCTCTCTTATCCTCTCGATACGAGGGGCGGAGGAGCTCGCTCCGGGAGCCGCACCCCTAATTCGTAATTTGACGAACAACGACAAGATAGCAGCGAAAGCGTCCCGCTTGGGCACCACATCAAGGAGAACGAGAATGATGAACTACAAGACAGAACAGCTTCCCGTCGCCGTGCTCGGCGCCGGCCCGGTCGGCATGGCGGCAGCGGCCCACCTGATCGAGCGCGGCCTGGCACCGCTGATCCTCGAGGCAGGAGACGCGGTCGGCGCCAACCTCGCAAGCTACCGCCATGTCCGCCTGTTCTCGCCCTGGCAATACAACATCGACAAGGCATCGCGGCGCGTGCTGCAGGGCTATGGCTGGGAGGAACCGGAGGCGGACGCCCTGCCGACGGCCGGCGAGCTGATCGACCACTACCTGGCGCCGCTGGCGCGCACGCCGGACATCGCCGCCGCCCTGCATCTCGGGCACCGTGTCACCGCCATCACCCGCGCCGGCCATGACAAGGTCAAGACCAAAGGCAGGGAAACCGCGCCCTTCCTGATCCGCGCCGAGACGGCGGACGGCGTGCGCGAATTCCTTGCGAAGGCGGTGATCGACGCCACCGGGACCTGGAGGCACCAGAACCCGCTGGGCGCGGACGGCATCCCCGCGGCCGGCGAAGCCGAGCTTGGCGCGCGCATCGCCTACGGCATGCCCGACGTGCTCGGTGCGGCACGGGAACAATATGCGGGCCGGCGCGTCCTGGTCGTCGGTGCCGGCCACTCCGCAGCCGGCGCGCTGCTGGCGCTCGCCCAGCTGGCCGAGCAACACCCGGGTACCAGCATCGTGTGGGCCACCCGCGGCAGCCAGCTGGCACGCGTCTTCGGAGGTGGCGAGGCGGACGGCCTGAAGGCACGCGGACAGTTGGGCATGCGCCTGAAGGCGCTGCGCGACGCCGGCGGACTGGAAATGCGCCAGGATTTCCGTATCGCTCGTCTCACCGAAGTGGACGGGAAGATCCGCGTCCATGCCGCGTCCGGCGAGGAGGCGGCGCAGACGATCGAGGACATCGACCGCATCATCTGCGCGACCGGCGCCCGCCCGGACCTGGGCCTGACGCGTGAACTGCGGGTGCGCCACGACCCGTGGCTCGAAAGCACGGATGCACTGGCACCGCTGATCGACCCCAACGAACACAGCTGTGGATCGGTCCGCCCGCACGGCCACCGCGAGCTGGAGCATCCCGAAGCGCGCTACTACGCGGTCGGCGCGAAGAGCTACGGCCGCGCGCCGAACTTCCTGATGGCGACCGGCTACGAGCAGGTGCGCTCGGTGGTCGCGGCGCTCGTCGGCGACATGGCGGCGGCCGACGACGTGCAGCTCGACCTCCCGGAAACCGGCGTCTGCAACACCCGGCTCGCCTACGCCGACGCGGCTGCGGAGGCTGGCTCCTGCTGCGATCTCGAGGCACCGGCCACCGCCTCCTGCTGCAAACCGGCGCCGGCCGGCAAGGACGCCTGCTGCGAACCGGTGGAAACGGGCTGCTGCGCCTGATCGAACCGTCCGCCCGCCGGTTCATCCGCCGGCGGCGCAACCTGGAGAGCTGCCTTGCACCCGCCATCGAAAACCATCGGCATCCTCGCCGTGACCCAGATCGTGTCCTGGGGTTCGCTGTACTACGCCTTCACCATCCTCGCGCCGGCGATCGGCCGCGACCTGGCGCTCGCCCCCGAACTGGTGTTCGGCGCCTTCTCCTGGAGCCTGCTGGTCGCCGGCCTGGTGGCGGCGCCGGTCGGCATCCTGCTCGACCGCCTTGGCGGGCGCCCGGTGATGGCGGCCGGGTCGCTCCTCTGCGCCGCGGGCCTCATCTCGCTCAGCCGCGCCAGCGGCGCGGCTTCCTACTACGCGGCCTGGACGCTGATCGGCATGGCGATGGCGCTGACCTTGTACGAGGCCGCGTTTGCCACCATCAACCGCAAGCATGAGGCCGGGTCGCGCGCTGCCATTTCCACCCTGACCCTGTTCGGCGGCTTCGCCAGTACCCTGTTCTGGCCACTCACCGCCAAGCTCGACGCGACGCTCGGCTGGCGCGCCACCTACCTCTGGTACGGCCTGGCCCAACTCGCGGTGTGCCTGCCGCTGCACCTGTGGCTGGGCGCGGACGCCGCGCGGCCGGCTTCCGTTGGCCGCACCGGCGCACGCGGGAACTACACGCTGGCGCAGGCGATCCGTCACCCGGCCTTCTGGACGCTCGCACTGGCCTTTTCGACCAATACCTTCATCTTCTCCGCCATGGCGGTACACCTGATCCCGCTGCTGGAGCGCCAGGGACTGGCGGCATCGACCGCGATCCTGCTGGCCGCGCTGATCGGCCCGATGCAGGTCGCGGGGCGCGCCGGGGAGATGATGTTTGCGCGCCGGGCGACACCGCAAGCGGTCGGCAGGCTGACCTTCGCCATGCTGCCTGCGGCCCTGCTGGCGCTCACGATTGGCGGCGGCCAGGCATGGGCGGCGGCCCTGTTCTGCGCCCTGTACGGCCTGAGTAACGGGATCCTGACCATCGTGCGCGGCTCGCTGCCGCAAGCGCTGTTTGGCAGGGAGAACTATGGCGCGATCGCGGGCGCGATGGCCGGGCCTTCCCTGCTGGCGAAGGCGGCCGGACCGTTCGTGGCCGCCGCGGTCATGACCAGGGGCGGCGGCACGACGGCAATGTTGTCGGTGCTGCTCGCCATGTCCATCGCCTCGTTCGCGTTCTACCTGCGGGCGGTCCGCACCGATGGCGGAGCCGTGCCGGCGAAAGTTTTTGACAAGAACGCCGCGTGACGACTATGCTGCATTCGCCGAAACACGAATGGAAAACCATGTCGAAGTCCTGCTGCCCTCCCGCCGCCCCGCGCCCTGCCCCGACCGAGATCGACGTCGATGACCTCGCGCGCCTGTGCAAGGCGCTGTCGCACCCGGCGCGCGTGCAGCTGCTGCGGCACCTGATCGAATACGGGGACTGCTATTTCGGCAGCCTGACCGATGTGCTGCCGCTCGCGCCCTCGACGATCTCGAACCATGTCTCCATCCTCAAGGAAGCGGGACTGATCGAAGGCTCGTCGGACGTGCAGCGGGTGTGCTATTGCGTCAACCAGGAGCGGTTGCAGCAGTTCAAGCGGGTGGTTGGGGAGCTTTGAGCGGCAAGACGCGAACGGTGCGGGTTTCGCTGACGAGCGCCGGGTAGTGTGCCGCCAGGCTTACCAAGCCCAAGGGGTGAGACGGCCGACTCCAGCTGCATGTGCCGCCTCGTAAAGGTATTCACCCACGACCAGGTCTTGCAAGGCGAGCCCTGTCATGTCGAACACCGTGACGTCATCCGCCTGGCGATTCAATGCGCATTTCCCCGTCAGGAGATCGCCAAGTTCCACATGAGGGACGGATGGCGCCCACTGCGTTTCGCCAAGACTTCTGGCTTGCTCGCTGTCATCGACCACCACCCGGCAGTGCTCTAGCATGCCCTCCGGCAGTTCGCGTTTGCCGCGGGTGTCGGCACCGACGCAGTTGAAATGTGTCCCGGGCCGCACTGCCGCAGCACTGAACAACGGCCCGCCGCCCGGGGTGGCGGTAATGACGACATCGCTGGCGGCAATGGCTGCGTCGGCGCCGACAGCCAGCACCGGGCGGCATGGGCCGTCGAAACACGCTTCGAAATCCGTGTTGGGCTTGCCGTCGTGCGAGACATAGCGAACCGTGCGCAACGACGGCAACGCGCGTAGCGCGGCGGACAACTGGGCTCGTGCCTGCACACCAGTGCCGAACACGCATAGCGAAGTACTGTCGGTACGTGCCAGGACACGTAGGCCAAGCTCGCCGGCAGCCGCGGTCCGGGCGGTCGTGATGGCATTGCCGTCCATGATGCAACGCGGACGACCCGTCGCCGGATCGAACAGCACGATCGTGGCCTGATGCGGTTCGCCGCCGAGTTCTCGATTGCGTGGCCAGAAGCCGGCGGCCTTGAAGCCCAGCAAGGCACGAGCTGCCACATCTCCCGATTTGATGCCGAAAATCCCGCCGGTGCTCAGGGCTTCCCGTACAACTGGAAAAACACGGCCTTGCCGTTCACTATGCAAGGTAAGGGCGTCGTGGACGGCACGACCGATCATGTCGGTCGTCATGACGGCGGCGACGGCATCGCGGTCGAGCAGCAGCAGTTGGGCCTCGCTGGGCATTGGAAATCTCCGGTAAAAGGAACAGAAAGCTCAACGGTGGCGGATATCGACCAACCGTGGCGGTGCTCGCGTGAAGAGCTCGGCGACGGCGATGCACTCCCCGGCATGCAAGCCGAGCTTGTCACGCGCTCACGGTCTCTGCATGGGCCGCCTCAAGCTGCCAGGAAGCCACCCAGGCGGGTCAGGTCAATATTGCCGCCGCTGATGAGGATGCCGACCCGCTTGCCGCGCAACTCATCCTTCATGCGCCGCGCCGCTGCGAAACCGAGGCAACCTGTCGGTTCGACCACGATCTTCATGCGCTCGGCGAAAAAGCGCATGCATTGCACGAGTTCGTCGTCCGACACGGTCAGGATGTCGTCAACGTCACGCCGGATGATGGGAAACGTGTATTGGCCGAGATGCTGGGTCTGGGCGCCGTCAGCGATGGTCTGGTGTGTGTCGATGTGGACAATGGCGCCCGAGCGAAATGACTGCTGCCCATCGTTGCCGGCCTCCGGCTCGACGCCGTACAGCTTGCACTGCGGCGACAGCGCCCGGGTCGACAGGGCGGACCCGGCAAGCAGGCCACCCCCGCCAAGACAAACGAAAAATGCGTCGAGCGGCCCGGTTTCGTCGAACAGTTCCTTGGCAGCGGTGCCCTGGCCGGCAATGACGTCCGGATGGTCGTATGGCGGAATTAGCGTCAGTCCATGCTTGTCCGCGAGCTCGCGGCCGATTTGTTCGCGATCCTCCTTGTAGCGGTCGTAGATGACGACATTGCCGCCATAACCCTTCGTTGCCGCCACCTTCGCCGCCGGCGCGTCGTGCGGCATCACGATCGTGGCCGGCATGCCGAGCAGCCTGGCCGCCAGCGCGATGGCTTGGGCATGATTCCCGGACGAGAAAGCGACCACCCCGGCGCGACGCTGTTCGGGCGTGAACTTCGACAGCGCGTTATAAGCGCCACGGAACTTGAACGCTCCCATCCTTTGCATGTTTTCGCACTTGAAGAACAGCTCGGCACCGAATTCTTCGTTGACGGTGCGCGAAGTCAGCACTGGAGTACGGTTGGCGATGCCGGCGTTGCGGGCAGCTGCCTGGAGCACGTCATCGTATGCAGGCAAGTGAAGCGTATTCATCTGATCTTTCTCCGGTTATTTAATGTCGTTGTAGGCCGTGGCACGCGAGATGCCGAGGCATGAAGCGGCGACTTCCATGGCGCGCCGCATCTCCAGGAAACCACCGGCCTTCAGTTCCCGCATCAGTGCACGACGCTCGTCCGCCTTGAGCAGTTGCGGCGACGATGCCAAGCGTGCCGCATACTGCTCGATGCGCTTGCGCAGCATCTCGGCATTGGCGGGGTCAAGCGTCTCAGGTACTGGCGAAGCATCGGTGGAGGTGAACTGCTCCAGGGCGCTCCGCATCGAGCGGAACAGCGTAAGGTCCACGTTCAGACAAAGGGCCGCGACGTAGCGCCCTTCCGCATCTGGCCCTACATCCCCTACATACGCCCCTCGCGCGCGCTACGCTTTCCACCGTCTAGTCTGCTAAGTTGCGATTGAGGTAGATGCGCCACTGTCTACAGAAATTTAGAGGCCGCATCCAGAATGCCAATTGTGTCTTCTCCATTAGACAAGCAACGGCGCTAGGACTCATGTCACTTCAATTCTTGATGAACCTATTTGAATTTTTTTAAATATCGGGAAAACACCCAGCCCTGCACAAATGAATTTTCTTCTTCATTTGCCCACCGGACGAGTGACCAATTCTCACGAGCCTGAATGATTTGAACGACCGCCGCCTTTGGTATCTCGCCAATGCGTTGCGAATTTTTACGTGGGGTTAAACGTACTGAGATTCCGCTTCTACTGTCGACGTAACGATGCTCGCGAAGCATTTCGCGAGGAAGACCACTGTTGAGAACCGCGTTTTTTACATGTTTCACATCAGTTTGCTGAGATTGAGTCGCAAGCGCCGCCAGACCCAACTTTATGTAATGATCAGCCACTGGAGCCAAAGCCAAACTAACCAGCAAGAGAATGAGAGGATACACACGCTCCCAAAAAATATCTTTTACATGCGGATCACGCGCCGCGAGAACACTACCGACTACATTCTCAACAAGCTGGATTACAGCATTAATATCTAATTCGGCGTTGTACTGCCCTTCCCGAATAGCCGGCACCGTTCGCTCGACCATCCCCCCTTGCTGAGAGAGCCGGGCATCTGCAACGTGATGATCGGTATCATGCGGAGGAAACTCGACTGACTCTCTCAAATATGTCGAGGTAACAGAAATGTCACTGACTGCCTGAACAGTACTTAACCAATTGCGGCTTACAACCCCAGCCAGTTCAGCGTTGTTACTAAGCTCAATTGAGGCCGCGTTTAGAGCGTTGAACTGCTCGATGATAAAATCGAAAGACGTCGCGACTTTGAATTGACCTGCGATATCGCCAACCGATGTTAACCCTTTCAGTTGCTCAGTAATTTTCCCGATATTTGATCCGCGTCTAAACGCATCTCCCACCCCTAAATTTCTTAACGCATCGCTTGCTAAAGCTGCCGCCTTGTACCGGTTAGCGATGTTTTTCATAGAGGCCACGGCACTGTACTGCTCTGTAACGTCGCCAATGGACGTGATCGCCTTGTACTGCTCAGCGATGTCTTTCATGGAGGCCTCGGCACTATACTGCTTCGCGATGTCACCAATGGACGTGATGGCCTTGTACTGCTCAGCGATGTCTTTCATGGAGGCCACGGCACTGTACTGCTTTGCGATGTCACCAATGGACGTGATCGCCTTGTACTGCTCAGCGATATCTTTCATGGAGGCCACGGCACTGTACTGCTTCGCGATGTCACCAATGGAGGTGACCGCCTTGTACTGCTCAGCGATATCTTTCATGGAGGCCACGGCACTGTACTGCTTCGCGATGTCACCAATGGAGGTGACCGCCTTGTACTGGTCAGCGATGTCTTTCAGAGACGTTACGGCATTGTTCTGCTTCGCGAGATCTGCTAGTTGAAGGTGCTTTGCCAACACTTTTTTACTTCGTTGCATAACATCCATTTCGATATCTACACCGGTTCAATTGACGCGCCGCAGGGTGGAGTTAGCCAGCGGCGCGGCCAACAATTGGCTAGGCCCGCCGTGCTCTTTGGAGCTCGCCAGCAGGACCTGACGCGCAGCCCGGCTAGCGCCGAGGTAGACACGTGATACATAACGACGGCGCGTGCCCTGGCCTTGGCCTTCGTCATAGTCCGCACTATCTACATGGATGAGGAATACCGTGTGGAACTGCAGCCCCGCCACAAATTCCGGCATGCTGAAGACGCATTTGCTCTTGGCGTAGCGCAGCTCCTTCAGGTCTTCGCGCGTAGTAATTGGCACGAATTTCTCCTGAATACGGCCGGCAACGCGGATCTTGTCGAACAGCGTTTCATTCAGGCAAAGTACGGCCACTTGGCTGCCGCCGCCATCAATGTCGCGAGCCATGCGGGTAGCCTGTTCAAAGACGCTGTCGACCAGGCTGATGTCGGTTTCGTAGACGATCAGTGTCGGCGTTTCGCCGTCGTCCTGCTGCGACTCTGCCACGTAGGTCGCATACTCACCCTCTAGGTCCATGGCCGGGAACGAAGCGTCGAGGTCGCGCAGGAACTCAGTGATCTGGGGCGTCGAACGATAGACCTGTTTGAGTTCAGTTAGCACAGATTCGCCGACGCCCGGGTTGCGGAATTTCTCCATCCCGCCACTGATGGCAACGTCGTTTGTACCCTGCTTGATGTCGTAGGCCATGAGCAAAGGCCAGCGGCCGCCGATCTGTGCCCTAGTCTTGAACAGGTTATGGAGTAGCATGGCCTCGGCGCGGGTGAAGTAGTGATACTCATCAACGAACACTAGGTCAAATCCATCGCGCTCGCGTAAGGCTCCCCACTCGTGCGTGCCGAGGTAGCGGTCGAAGTCGGCGATCATCTGGTCCATGCTCAGCATCTTCGCCGTCCGCAGCAGCGCCCGGTAGATGTCGTGGATCTCGAGGACCACGCGGCGGTGCGCTTCGCTTGGCAGGACCATCTGCCACGGTTCCCTGGAGCGACGCGCATAGCTGCGAGCCTCGTGGGTGTCTTTCTTGATGGATTCCAGGTCCAGCACACAGGCAAACTCGTTCATGAGTTCGTCAATGAGCGAGGCGTCTTCGCCGTGATTCTTAAGGCGTTCCAGAAAATCTGGGCAACTTGGGAACAGGTCCAGCACGATACGGGGATCCTTCACAACTTGCTCGATCGCCTGCTCGATAAGGATCCGCTGGTATTCGCGCCCATCCCGGCCGTCCAGCGACAAGGGGCGCAGGCCCTTTTTCTCGTAGCCCAGCTTCTCTTGCGCCAGCTCGTAGATGGTGCCAATCCACAGTCTGGGTTGCCCAGAGGGCGTTTTCAACGATGTCCAGCGCTCCGTGGGGTCCAGTGCGTGGAGCATGCCCCGCACGACCGTATGGGCCAATGCCGAGCTATGGGTCAAGAATGCGAAGGTCTTTTCGCCGCTCGTGTCGGCGTACAGATCGCGCAGGCACTTCACCACCATCGATTGTGTCTTACCGGTGCCGGCGGCGCCACGTAGCCGCACGGGCTGGTCATGCGGCTGATCGACAAACTCGCGCTGCTCGCGGTTCAGGCGCTGCTCGTACCACTCCTGCAATGTCCCCGCGCTTGCCAGCCGGACGCCCAAGGGCTCCGACAGCAGGACGCCGAAGTTTCCGACGGGAGGGGCGGCCGGAGAGTCCGCCAGCAGAGCATCGTAGATGCCTTCAATCGCGCGCTCATACAGCGCAACGTCCTCCGGTACTCCATCTAAGTCTTCTGGGTTGCTAGTGACAGCAAACGCGTAAAGATTGCCGGTACCATCTGGCGATTGGTCGAAGTAGACCCGTTGCAGGGCGTCTCGCGAGGACTGTGCGAAAACCGAAAGCCGGGAGCCGCTGTGATACGGCTGCCACTGGATAGGAATCGCAATGCTGCGGTCGAAGTGGCGCAACGCCACGCGGATGACCCGCTCAAAGGCCGTACGTGGCTTGGAAAGCCCGGCTGCAGGGCCAAACACGGCAGTGTTGATTACTAAGTACCCATCATCCAGGTCGGCATCCTCGGACAGCAGGTACACGATGTCTTTCGATTCCACACGGCGCAGGCCATCGGTGTTTTGTGGTACTTCGAATTTCTGCAACCAGACATCTTCAATGAATGCCCGGTCCAGGATGCTGATAGCCTTCTGGTCAATGACAAGGGCGGATACGGTCGTCATGATCATGCCTCCTTCACACATTTTTTGAAGAATTCCTCGACCGTGAGTTCGGTCGCTGTTTCGCAGGCGGATTCGAAGGTCTTGGGCATGCCGATCCGCGAGAAAAGAAATGCCAGCTTTTGAGTGATCGAGAAGCGGATACCGTCGTTGAGGCGCCCCACGCGATGAAAAGCATCCGGCCGGTCATGGATGCGCGCATCCTGCTCGGTAAGATAAAGGTCCGAAGCCATGATGCTCCACATCGAGCGCAGCATCACCACAAAACCGAGACCGGTCTGCTGGGGCAATTCTGGGAGCACGAAATAGTCCTGGAAACCGCCGCCATCTTTGAAAGCATTGCGCACGCTTTCCTGCTGATTCTTTTCGTCGACGCCGAAAAGTGCCCATGCGGCTTTCAAGCGGCTGAAAGCGCTCTGGGTTTTATCGGCACCCACCGTGAGCGCGAAGCCCTGAAGATCGCGGAGTGGCTTACTATCTGCGGTTGGCGCCTGACCGGTAACGCTCGCCAGGACTTCTTCGGCAGTTTTGCTGCGCAGCCATTGCACGAGTGATTCATGCGTCAACGCCGTAAGTCCAGGCTGTAGTTTACGGATCTGACCATTGAGATGTTCGCATATCGCCTTGGAACGCTTCTCAGAAAGCTTGCGCAACTGCTCTTGCGCCCAAGGACCTCCGATGTAGGCTGCCATGGGCATAATTTCGAGCCAAGTGTAGCGTTCGCCAGCTTTCCTTTGGGCGATATCACAATCTGCTGTGATTACGATTCCAAGCGTCTCTACTTCGTCGGTCTTGGGATTGAGCTTGCGGATGATGTCGCCTTGGCGAATCTCTTCTGTGTCATCGATCTGAGCGAAAAAGCCGGTCATGTATTTGTCTCTGATGGGTCAATGGTATAGCTCTCACGCAAGAACTGCCGTCTGCAGGCTTCGCTGCCTGTCGTAGTTTGTATCTCGCGTTCGGCTAGCGACGAGTGATGTGGGAGCTTCTGACCAAACCCGGCCGTTCGCAACGGCTCAGTGTACGTTCCGTATTACCCTGCTGGCAAGTAGGTTTTTTTGATAACTGATTAAAGCTCACCAAGTCGGAGGATTAACTCCCGCACTTGCGTGTCGCCTCTTTGTGCAAATGGACGAGCAGTAAACGAAGCTGGGTTACACAGCGGTTACACGAACGGAGGGAGGCGACAAAAAAGAAAAAAGGGCTACACGCTTTTGCATGTAACCCTTTGATCTTACTACTGAATCTTGGTGCCGCTGACCGGAATCGAACTGGTGACCTTCGCATTACGAATGCGCTGCTCTACCGACTGAGCTACAGCGGCTCATCACATCTGCCAGGCTGGCGCCCGGCGAGAGAGCCGTATTCTAGCAAACAACACGACAGGATTGCTAGTGCGTATCGCGCTCCTGCCGCCTTATTTGTCAAAAAAGCAGCTTATTGCTGGTGGTAGCTCGTCACCAGCTCGACTTCTTCCTTGGTGCCGAGGAACACCGGCACGCGCTGGTGCAGCTTGGTCGGCGGGATGTCCAGGATACGTCGCACCCCGTCGGTGGCCGCCCCGCCCGCCTGCTCGACGATCATCGCCATCGGGTTGGCCTCGTACATCAGGCGCAGCTTGCCCGGCTGGCTGGTGTCGCGCATGTCGGCCGGGTACATGAACACGCCGCCGCGATTCAGGATGCGGTGCACGTCGGCCACCATCGAGGCGATCCAGCGCATGTTGAAATCCTTGCCGCGCGGACCGGTCTTGCCCGCCAGCATTTCGTCGACGTAGCGCTGCACCGGCGGATACCAGTGACGCTTGTTCGACATGTTGATCGCGAACTCCTTCGTGGTGTCCGGGATGCGGATGTTGCTCTGGGTGAGGACCCAGGAACCGAACTCGCGGTCGAGCGTGAAGCAGTTCACGCCGTTGCCGGTTGTGAGCACCAGCATGGTCTGCGGGCCGTATACGGCGTAGCCCGCCGCCACCTGCGAGGCGCCCGGCTGCAGGAAGGCTTCCTCGGTCGGGGTGCCCATGCCTTCGGGCGCCCTGAGAACCGAGAAGATCGTGCCGATCGACACGTTCACGTCGATGTTCGACGAACCGTCCAGCGGATCGAACAACAGCAGGTATTCGCCCATCGGATAGCGGTTCGGGATCGGGTGGATGGTTTCCATCTCCTCCGACGCCATCGCCGCCAGGTGGCCGCCCCACTCGTTCGCTTCCAGCAGGATCTCGTTGGAGATCACGTCCAGCTTCTTCTGCACCTCGCCCTGCACGTTCTCGGTGTCGGCACTGCCCAGCACTTCGCCGAGCGCGCCCTTGCCGACCGAGTAGCCGATGCGCTTGCAGGCGCGTGCCACCACCTCGATCAGCAGGCGCAGTTCGGCCGTGATGGCATTGTTCTGCCTTTGTTGCTCAACCAGATATTGAGTGAGACTGACGCGTTTCATGGACTTCCTTTGGTTTGTTGAAATATTTTTTCGCCCGCGGCACTTTCGCGCTCAGTCGGCCAGCGCCTTGCCGACCACCTCGCGCACGTCGTTCGACAGCTTGCCCACGCCGGCGACCTGGCGCAGCGCCGCCTCCATGTGCACGCGCAGCGCCGGCGCGTAGCGGCGCCAGCGGTCCATCGCGCGTGCCAGGCGGCTCGCGACCTGCGGGTTGAGCGCGTCCAGCGCGATCACCTGTTCGGCCCAGAAACGGTACCCGCTGCCGTCGGGCGCATGGAACTGCACCGGGTTGGCCACGCAGAAGGTCGAGACCAGGCTGCGTGCCCGGTTCGGGTTGCGCAGGCTGAAAGCCGGATGGGTCATCAGGGCGCGCACGGCGCCCACATTGGTGGTGGCGGCCGAGGCCTGCAGCGCGAACCACTTGTCCACCACCAGCGCCTCGTCCTGGAATTCGTCGTAGAAGCGCTCCAGGGCCGGGACGGCGGAATCGGCGCGCGCGTGCACCAGCGCGCCCAGCGCGGCCACGCGGTCCGTCATGTTGGTCGCCTCGTCGAACTGGTGCTCGGCCAGGGCCAGGCTGTGCGCGTCCGGCGCCGCCGTCAGGTAGGACAGCGCCAGGTTCTTGAGCGCGCGCCGGCCCGCGGAAGCGGCGTCCGGGCTGTATTCGCCCGGCGTCTGGTTCGCCTCGTACTGCGCCAGCAGTTCCTCGCGCAATCGGGTGCCGATGTCGGCCCGCACGAACTGGCGCGCCATGTGCACCGCGAGCGGGTCCACGTCCTGCAACTGCTCGGCGATCATGGTTTCCGATGGCAGCAGCAGGGCCTGCTCGCGGAAGCCCGGGTCCAGGCTCTCGTCCACCAGCATCTTGCGCATGGCCTCCACGAACGTGTCGTCCAGGTCCAGGCGAGAGCCGGCGGCGGCCTCCCCGGTCAGCTTGAGCAGGCGCCCCATCGCCAGGCGCTGGCCCGCCTCCCAGCGGTTGACCGGGTCGCTGTCGTGGCTGAACAGGTGCAGCAGGTCCGCGTCCGAATAGCCGTACTGGAGGATGACGGGCGCGGAGAAGTTGCGCAGCAGGGAAGGCGTCGGCTGCTCGCGCACGCCGGTGAAGACGAAGCTCTGCTCGGCCTCGGTCAGCTCCAGCACGGCGGTCGTCCCCAGGTCCTCGCCATCGATGGTGAGCGGCAGGTCACGTCCGTCCGCAGCCAGCAGGCCGACCGCCACCGGGATGTGGAAGGGCAGCTTCTCCGGCTGGCCCGGCGTCGGCGGGCAGGATTGCGACAGCTTCAGCGTGTAGGTGCCGGCCTGCTCGTCGTAGCGCGTCTCGGCGCGCAGCAGCGGGGTGCCCGCCTGGCTGTACCAGCGCTCGAACTGGCCCAGGTCGCGCCCGCTGGCGTCGGCCATCGCGCGCCGGAAGTCGTCGCACTCGACCGCCTGGCCGTCGTGCCGCTCGAAGTACAGGTCCATGCCCTTGCGGAACACCTCGCGTCCGAGCAGGGTCTGGTACATGCGCACCACTTCGGCGCCCTTCTCGTACACGGTGACGGTGTAGAAGTTGTTGATCTCGACGTAGGAATCGGGGCGCACCGGGTGCGCCATCGGGCCCGCGTCCTCGGGGAACTGGGCCTGGCGCAGCGTGCGCACCTGGTCGATGCGCGAGATCGCGCGGCCGGTCTCGGTGCCGATCATGTCGGCCGAGAATTCCTGGTCGCGGAACACCGTCAGCCCTTCCTTGAGCGAGAGCTGGAACCAGTCGCGGCAAGTCACGCGGTTGCCGGTCCAGTTGTGGAAGTATTCGTGGCCGACCACCGCCTCGATGCCCTGGAAGTCGATGTCGGTGGCCACGCGGGGATTGGCCAGCACGAACTTGGTGTTGAAGATGTTCAGGCCCTTGTTTTCCATCGCCCCCATGTTGAAGTCGCTGGTGGCGACGATCATGAAACGGTCCAGGTCGAGCTCCAGGCCCCAGCGCTCCTCATCCCAGCGGATGCTGTTCTTGAGCGACTGCATCGCGTAGTCGGTCTTGTCCAGGTTGCCTTCCTCGACCCATACCTGCAGCAGCGCGTCGCGCCCGTCCGCCAGGCGGATCGTCTCCTCCTGGCGCACCAGGCGCGCGGCGACCAGCGCGAACAGGTAGGACGGCTTGGGGAAGGGGTCTTCCCACTTCGCGTAGTGGCGGCCGTCCTCCAGGTCGCCCTCCTCCACCAGATTGCCGTTGGACAGCAGGACCGGGTAGCGCTCCTTGTCCGCGCGCAACATCACCGTGTACTTAGCCATTACGTCGGGACGGTCCGGGAAGAAGGTGATGCGGCGGAAGCCCTCCGCCTCGCACTGGGTGAAGAAGTTGCCGTTCGAGACGTACAGGCCGCTCAGCGTGGTGTTCTGCTCCGGCACGCACAGGGTTTCGATCTCGAGCACCACCTGCTCCGGCGCGTTCGCGATGCGCAGCAGCTTGCCGTCCAGCGCGTAGTCGCCCTCGGCCAGCGTGCGTCCGTTCAGGCGCAGCGCAACGAGCTCGATGTCCTCGCCGTACAGTTCGATCTCGCGCTGGGCGCTGCCGGGATTGCGCCGCAGGGTCAGGCGGTTGGCGACGATGGTGCGTGCCGGATCGAGGTCAAAACCGAGCTCCACGGTTTCAACGAGATAGCTCGGCACCGTATAGTCCTTGCGATAGAAAGTCTGGGGCGTATCTGTGCGCATGGGATGGTCCGCGGAATGCAGTGGGTGAAGTGTTTATTTTACCAACAAGAGTTTCCCCGCCCTCGTACGGTACCGTGTTTCGCACTGTGTTGGCGGTAACTGCCTGTAACTTTCTCTGTCAGAATACCCGACAGGAACTAATCTGCCGAGTGGGATAGCCCCGAAACACGATGGAGAAACCAATGAAGCGCCTTTTCATGATAACCACGGCGGCCCTCACCGCCCTATTGCTAGGAGGGTGTGCCACCACCATCCGCAGCGATGTCACCACCTTCCACCAGTGGCCCGCGCAGATGGAGGATAAATCCTATGCGTTCCAGACACCGCCTCCGGCGGAGAACACGCTCGAATGGCGCGCATACAGCGACCTCGTGCGTGCGCAACTTGCCCAGCTTGGCTTCAAGGAAGCCGCGCCCGGGAACGCCGCGCTGACGGTTTCGATGGATTTCACGACCACCGCTGTGCCGGTGCGCGTGGTCGAACCGATCATGATGGCGCCGACCTACTACTGGCATCCGATGCCGCGCGCCGCCTGGCGTCATCCGTACCGCCGCTATTGGCACCCGGTCTGGCACAGCCCGTTCTACGACCCGTTCTGGAGTCCGTTCCCGCAGTATCGGGTGACCATGGACACCCAGTACCGGCGCGAACTGCAGGTGTCGATCATGTCGAAGGCACAGGACAAGCGCCTGTTCGACGTGACCGTGCATAACACCGGCCGCCAGCGGTCGACGCCGGAAATCATGCCGGCCCTGGTGCAAAGCGCGTTCGCGAACTTCCCCGGTCCGAGCGGCATCCCCCGCACGATCGAGCTCAAGCGGGAGAATTGAGCGAGCCGATCCGGCGAAACGGTGGGCACTGCTGCCCACCGTTTTTTTTTGCCCAACGAAACACCGGGCAGGGTGGGCCGCGCCGCGCCAGCATGTAGGGTGGGCACTTGTGCCCACCATTATTGCGTGCCGCCCCCTTCAGCTGTAATAGGCGGCCGATCCGAAGGTCACCGCCACGATGATGAGCACGGCCACCGCCAGAATCAGCAGCAGGCGGCCGAACTTCGGCGTACCGGAGGAATCGCCCCCCGGCGGCTGGAAATTGTCGTCGTTGTTGTCTCTCATGGCAGCAGGATGGTCGAACCCGTCGTACGGCGCGATTCGAGCGCGATGTGTGCCTGCGGCGCGTCCGCCAGCGCGAAGCGCTGGTTCACCTCGATCTTGATCTTGCCGCTGCCAACCATCTGGAACAGGTCGGCGGCCATCGCCTCCAGGTCGGCGCGCCGCGTCGTGTACGCACCCAGCGTCGGACGGGTGATGTACAGCGAGCCGCGCGCCGCCAGCTCGGACAACGAAAACGGCGGCACCGCTCCCGAGGAATTGCCGAAACTGACCATCAAGCCCAGCGGCTGCAGGCAGTCGAGCGAACGGGTAAAGGTATCCTTGCCCACCGAGTCGTACACGACCGGCACTTTCTCCCCGTTGGTGATCTCCAGCACGCGCTGCACGATGTCTTCGGTGTTGTAATTGATGACGTGTGCCGCGCCGTGCTCCCGCGCCAGCGCCGCCTTCTCATCCGACCCCACCGTGCCGATCAGGTTCACGCCCAGCGCGCGCGCCCACTGGCAGGCGATCAGCCCGACGCCGCCGGCGGCCGCGTGGAACAGGATCGTCTGCCCCGGCCGCAACGCATGGGTGCGCCGGAACAGGTATTGCACCGTCAGGCCCTGCAGCATCATCGCCGCCGCCGTCTCGAAGTCGATCCCGTCCGGCAGGCGCACCAGCAGCCTGGCGGGCATGTTGCGCACCTCGCCATAGGCGCCGTTCGGCCCGCCCGCATAGACCACCCGGTCGCCGGGCCGCACCTCGGTCACGCCCTCGCCCACGGCTTCCACCACGCCCGCGCCCTCCTGCCCCAGGCCGGCCGGCAGCGGCTGCGGATACAGGCCGGTGCGGAAATACACGTCGATGAAGTTCAGGCCGATGGCGCGGTGGCGCACGCGCGCCTCGCCCGGCCCAGGCTCGCCGACCTCGACGTCGACGTATTCCATCACCTCCGGCCCGCCGTGGGACCGGATGCGGATCGCTCTTGCCATCTTGCTTTCTCCTTTTTCGTCAGCCTGCGGCGTCCATCAAGCGGGTGAGCACGAGCCGGGCCGTGGCCACGTTGGTCGCGCAGGGGATATTGTGCACGTCGCAGGCGCGCACCAGCGCGTTGATGTCCGGTTCGTGGGGCTGGGGCGTCATCGGGTCGCGCAGGAAGATCACGCAGTCGATCTCGCCGTCGACCAGCTGGGCGCCGATCTGCAGGTCGCCGCCCACCGGGCCCGAGTGCTTGCGCTCGACCGCCAGGCCCAGCTCGTTGACCAGGCGTCCGCCGGTGGTGCCGGTGGCCGACAGCGTGCAGCCGCGCAGGAAGTCGAGAAACTCCCCGGCCAGCGTGATCATGTCGTCTTTCTTCTTGTCGTGCGCGATGAGCGCGATGCGTGGTTTGGTCGATGTGGTCATTTTTCTAGCGAGAGCAGGTAAATCCCCACGAGGACGAGGGCGGTTCCGGCCAGTTGCACCGCCGTCACCGGCTCGCCAAGGATCAGCGCACCGAGGAACAGCGTGGACACCGGACCGATCATGCCCGCCTGCGAGGCGGTCGCCGCGCCGATGCGCTGCACCGCGACCATGGTCATAAACACAGGAAAGATAGTACAGAATACACCGTTCACGAGCGAGAGCCAGTAGACCGGGGCCGGCTGCACCAGCAGGCTGACCGGCCGCAGCAGGAAGAACTGGGCGATGCAGGCGGCGCTCGACACGCACATTGCATAAGCGACCAGGCGCAGCGAGCCGATGCGCCGCACCATCTCGCCCGATCCCAGCAGGTAGAACGCGTAGCTCAGCGCGGAGCCGAGCACCAGCAGTGCCCCGAGCACCGTATTGCCCGCGCCGCCCGCCAGGTCGTGCACGAACACCAGCACGATGCCGCAATACGACAACGCCAGCGCGACCCATTCGGGAACGCCGACCCGCCGCTTGAAGACCAGCGCGCTGATCAGGAGCACGAAAGTCGGCGTCAGGAACAGGATCAGGCGCTCCAGGCCGACCGAGATGTGCTGCAGCCCGAGGAAATCGAGAAAACTCGACAGGTAGTAGCCGATCAGGCCGAGCGCCACCAGGCGCCAGCGGTCGGCCGGCGACAGCGGCGCCTCGGTGCGCATCTTCCAGATCGCGACCGCGGCGAACACCGGCAACGAGAACAGCATCCTGAACGCGATCAAAGTGACGGCATCGATGTTGTAGCGGTACAGCAGTTTGGCGACGACGGCCTTGGTGGAAAACAGAACGGCCCCGCCGATGGCGATCGCCAGGCCAGCCACCAGCTCATGCCGTGGCAAAGGGGATGCGGTTGTGAGGGTTGCGCTCTTGCTCATCCGTCGATTGTAAGGCGGATCGGCCAACACGGTTGGGCACCCGGCCGAACGCCGGCGCGGCAGTGCGGTCGAATCGGTTCAGCTTTTCATCCCGAGGAGAAGATATGAACGCCTTGACACCGAGCACCGTCCGCGCGCCCTTGCGCGACCTACCCCGCCCGCGCCCGCTACCGGGCGCCTCATCATGAGCGCCCTGGCCTCCGCCCCGCGCAGGACCGGCACCGGGCGCCCGCTCATCCTGGCCTGGCTGCTCATCCTGGCCACGCTGTGCTGGGCCTGGCTCGTGGCGCGCGCGCTGCGCATGGCCACGCCGGATCCGCCCTTCATTGGCGTGGCCGCGCCGCCCGCCGCGCCCTACGGCCCGGACGAACTGGGCCTGGTGTTCACGCTGTGGGCCGTGCTGTGCCCGGCCCTGCTGCTGCCGGCCGCGGCCCCCGCCGTACTCGTGTTCGCCCGGGTGACGCGCCTGCACCGCGGGGCGCCCCGGCCCTACCTGTCCACCGCCCTGTTCGTGCTCGGCTGCATGGCCGCCTGGAGCGCCTTCGGCGCGCTCGGGGCCCTGCTCCAGTGGGCGCTGCACGACGCGGGCGCCCTCGACTCCGGCCTGGCCATCGACAGTTCCACCCTGGCCGGACTGGCCCTGGTGTCCGCCGGCGTGTACCAGTGGACCGCGGCCAAGCACGCCAGCCTGCAGCAATGCCGCGAACCGCTGGCCAACATCCTGGCCGGCTGGCGTCCGGGACCGGCGGGCGCCCTGCGCATGGGGATGGCACACGGGAGCGACTGCGTCCGCTGCACCTTCCTGCTGCTCTTGCTGCCCCTGGCGACCGGTGTCGCCAACCTCGGCGCGCTGGCCGGACTGGCCGGGCTGATCCTGGCCGAGAAGACCTTGCCGGGCGGGGCGCTGCTGGCGATCGCCGGCGGCCTGGCGCTGCTCGCGATGGGCACCGGGATGTTGTTTCCCTGAGTCAGTGGGGGCGTTTTTGGGAGGGGGGCCTATGCTAGAATGTCGGCCATTCTTGCATACCGTCTAAGGATTCTCGACATGGCTGGACACAGCAAATGGGCCAACATCAAACATAAGAAAGCCGCCACCGACGCCAAGCGCGGCAAGATCTGGACGCGCCTGATCAAGGAGATCACGGTGGCCGCGCGCATGGGCGGCGGTGACCCGAACACCAACCCGCGCCTGCGTCTGGCGATCGAGAAGGCGGCCGATGCCAACATGCCGAAGGACAACGTGAACCGCGCCGTGCAGCGTGGCGCCGGCGGCCTGGAAGGCGTGAACTACGAGGAAGTGCGCTACGAAGGCTATGGCATCGGCGGCGCGGCGATCATCGTCGACTGCATGACCGACAACCGCGTGCGCACGGTGGCCGAAGTTCGTCACGCTTTCAACAAATATGGCGGTAACATGGGCACCGAGGGTTCGGTCGCCTTCATGTTCAAGCACACCGGCCAGTTCCTGTTCGCCCCTGGCGTGAACGAGGACAAACTGATGGAAGCGGCGCTCGAGGCCGGCGCCGAGGATGTGGTCCAGGACGAGGAAGGTGGCTTCGAAGTGCTGTGCGATCCGCACGCCTTCGCCGGCGTGAAGGAAGCGCTCGAGAAAGCGGGCTTCAAGGCCGAGGTCGCGGAAGTGATCATGAAACCGGCAACCGAGACGGAATTCACCGGCGAGGACGCGCAGAAGATGCAAAAACTGCTCGACGCGCTGGAAAACCTGGACGACGTGCAGGAAGTCTATACCAACGCAGTCATCGAAGAGTAAACAGACGTATGAAAATCCTGGTAGTCGGCTCTGGCGGCCGTGAACACGCCCTGGCCTGGAAACTGGCCCAATCGGAACGGGTCCAGATGGTGTTTGTGGCGCCGGGCAACGGCGGTACCGCGCGCGATCCGCGCCTGGTGAACGTCGACATCACCGACCCGGCCGCGCTGGCCGATTTCGTCGTGGCGGAGAACATCGGCCTGACCCTGGTCGGCCCCGAGGCGCCGCTGGCGGCCGGCATCGTCAACCTGTTCCGCTCGCGCGGGCTGAAGATCTTCGGCCCCACCCGCGAGGCGGCGCAACTGGAGTCGTCGAAGGACTTCGCGAAGGCCTTCATGCAGCGCCACGGCATCCCGACCGCGAAATACCAGAGCTTCTCGGACGCGGCCGCGGCGCATGCCTACATCGACGCGAACGGCGCGCCGATCGTCATCAAGGCCGACGGCCTGGCCGCCGGCAAGGGTGTCGTGGTCGCGATGAGCCTGGACGAGGCGCACCAGGCGGTGGACCACATGCTGTCGGACAACCGCTTCGGCGACGCCGGCGCGCGCATCGTGGTCGAGGAATTCCTGGCCGGCGAGGAAGCGAGCTTCATCGTCATGTGCGACGGCAAGAACGTGCTGCCGCTGGCCACCTCGCAGGACCACAAGCGCCTGCTGGACAATGACGAGGGCCCGAACACTGGCGGCATGGGTGCCTACTCCCCCGCCCCGATCGTCACCCCGTCGATGCACGCGCGCGTGATGCGCGAGATCATCAACCCGACCATCCAGGGGATGGCCAAGGACGGCATTCCGTTCACCGGCTTCCTGTACGCCGGACTGATGATCGACGCCGACGGCAACCCGCGCACGCTCGAATTCAACTGCCGCATGGGCGACCCGGAGACGCAGCCGATCATGGCGCGCCTCAAGAGCGACTTCCTCAACGTGGTCGAGCACGGCTGCAACGGCACGCTCGACGCGGTCGAACTGGAGTGGGACCGCCGCACCGCCGTCGGCGTGGTCATGGCCGCCGCCGGCTACCCGGACAGCCCGCGCAAGGGCGACGTGGTCGATGGCATCCCGGCCGAGACCTCCGAATCGGTGGTGTTCCACGCCGGCACGCAACTGGTGGGTGGCACCTTGCAGACCAGCGGTGGACGGGTACTGTGCGTCGTGGGCATGGGCGACAGTGTCAAGCTGGCCCAGAAGCAGGCCTACGAGACGGTCGAGAAGATCCACTTCAACGGCGCGCAGTACCGCCGCGACATCGGCTGGCGCGCCGTCAAGTAATGGCCAATCCCTCCCCCGCGGACGTCAAGACCTGGCTGCTGGACCTGCAAGCGAACATCGTGCAGGCGCTGGAAGCGGTCGATGGCAAGCCCTTCCTGCGCGATACCTGGGAACGGCCGGAAGGCGGCGGCGGCATCTCGCGCCTGATCGAGGAAGGCAATGTGCTCGAACGGGGCGGGGTGAATTTCTCGCACGTGATGGGCGCCAGCCTGCCCCCTTCGGCGATGGCCGCCCGGCCGGAACTGGCTGGCCGCGCCTGGGAGGCCATGGGCGTGTCGCTGGTGCTGCACCCGCGTAACCCCTACGCCCCGACCGTGCACATGAACGTGCGCTTCTTCGAGGCGACCGCCGAGGGCAAGGATCCGGTGTGGTGGTTCGGCGGCGGCATGGACCTGACGCCCTACTACGGCGACGAGGACGACGCGCGCCACTTCCACCAGGTGTGCCACGACGCGCTCGCCCCGTTCGGCGACGGCCTGCATCCGCGCTTCAAGAAGTGGTGCGACGAATACTTCTACCTGAAGCACCGCAAGGAAGCGCGCGGCGTGGGCGGGATCTTCTTCGACGACTTCAACGAACTGCCGTTCGACCGGGCGTTCGCGATGGTGCGCAGCGTGGGCGAACGCTTCGTGGACGCCTACGTGCCGATCCTCAAGGCGCGCAAGGACACGCCCTACGGCGAACGCGAGCGCGACTTCCAGGCCTACCGCCGCGGACGTTACGTGGAATTCAACCTGGTGTGGGACCGCGGCACCCATTTCGGCCTGCAATCGGGCGGGCGCACCGAGGCCATCCTGATGTCGCTGCCGCCGGTGGTGAAGTGGCGTTACGACTGGCATCCGGAGCCGGGCAGCCCGGAAGCGAAGCTGTACACGGATTTCCTGGCGCACCGGGACTGGCTCGCGACGTGAGCTGTTGCGTCGCCCTGCTGGGAGGCAGTTTCGACCCGGTGCATGACGGCCATGTCGCGCTGGCCCGACTGTTCGCCGGACTGCTCCATCCGGACCAGTTGCGCATCGTTCCGGCCGGACGCCCCTGGCAGAAAGCCGGCCTGCAGGCGAGCGACAGCCAGCGCGTGGCGATGCTCGAACTGGCCTTTGGCGACGCCGGCTTCGCCGTCACCATCGACCTGCAGGAAATCGCGCGCGACAAGCCGACCTACACCGTGGACACGCTGCGCGCGCTACGCGCGGAACTGGGCGAGCAGGCCTCGATCGTGTTCCTGATGGGGGCCGACCAGCTGCAAAAACTCGACACCTGGCGCGAATGGCGCAGCCTGTTCACGCTGGCCAACCTGGGCGTGGCTGCGCGCCCGGGCTACCAGCTGACGGACGAAGCATTGCCGCCGGCGGTGGCGGAAGAACTGCGCCAGCGCGGCGCGACGCCGGAACAGGTGCGCGCCACCCCGGCCGGGAAAGTTTGCCTGGCGCACGCGCTGGCGGTGGACATCTCGGCCACCGGGGTGCGTGATGCGCTGCGCACAGGGGCGGACGCAGGCGCGCTGGTGGCGCCGCAAGTGCTAGACTATATTCAACAACATAACTTATACAAGATCTAATGGATATCAAGAAACTGCAAACCCTCGTCGTGGACGCCCTCGAGGACGTCAAGGGCCAGGACATCATGCTGTTCGACACGACGAACCTGACCAGCCTGTTCGACCGCATCGCGGTCGTCTCGGGCACGTCGAACCGCCAGACCAAGGCGCTGGCGGCATCCGTGCGCGACAAGGTCAAGGAAGCAGGCGGCGACGTCGTGGGCATGGAAGGCGAGGACACGGGCGAGTGGGTGCTGGTCGACCTGGGCGACATGATCGTGCACATCATGCAGCCGGCGATCCGCCAGTACTACCGTCTCGAGGAAATCTGGGGCGAGAAGCCGGTCAAGCTGGGCGCGGCCAAGCGCAAGTCGAGCGCCGAAGGCCAGGAAGCGGCCGAGCCGAAGGCCAAGTCCAAGCACCTGGCGGCCAGCCAGGAGCAGCCGGAAGCCAAGCCCGTGCGCGAACGCAAGCCGGCCGCGAAGAAGGCCACCGCCACCGCGGCGGCCAAGGCCCCTGCCGCGAAGAAGGCACCGGTCGGCAAGACCGTGAAGGTCGCGCCGTCCAAGAGCGAGACCGCCGCCGTGAAGGCGCTCAAGGCCCTGCCGCCGAAGCGCACCACCAAGGCCGCCGCCGCCGAAGGCGAACCGGCCAAGAAGGTGATCCGCCGCGTCAAGAAGGCCGCCGAGTAAGCCGTTTCCATGCAGCTCATCATCGCCGCGGTCGGCCACAAGATGCCGGCCTGGATCGAAACCGGTTTCGCCGAGTACACCAAGCGCATGCCGCCCGAGCTGCGCATCGTGCTCAAGGAAATCAAGCCGGTCGAGCGCTCGGGCAGCAAGACGGCGGCCACGGCGATGGCGCTCGAGCGCGAGCGCATCGAGTCCGTGCTGCCCAAGGGCGTGCGCATCGTCGCCCTGGATGAGCGCGGCAAGGACCTGACCAGCGTCGGCCTGTCGCAGCAGTTGATGCAGTGGCAGCAGGACGGGCGCGACACGGCCTTCCTGATCGGCGGCGCCGACGGGCTCGATCCCGAGCTCAAGGCGCGTGCGGAAGGGATGATCCGCATCTCCAGCATGACCCTGCCGCACGGCATCGTTCGCGTGATGCTGGCCGAGCAGCTGTACCGCGCCTGGTCGATCACCCAGAACCATCCCTACCATCGCGTCTGAAAGAGCGTCCGATGAAACCGACCGACAAAAAGATCTACCTTGCCTCGAAGAGCCCGCGCCGTCGCGAACTGCTGCGCCAGGTCGGTGTGGAGTTCGAACTGCTGGCCCTGCGCAGCGACCCGGACCGCGGCGTGGATGTCTCCGAGGAAGTGCATCCCGGGGAGGACCCGCACGACTACGTGGCGCGCGTGGCCATGGAAAAGGGCGCTTTCGCCTGGAACATGGTGCAGGCGCGGCGCCAGGCGCTGCGCCCCGTGCTGGCGGCGGACACCACCGTGACGATCGACGGACTGATCCTGGGCAAGCCGGCCGACAACGCCGAGGCGGAGGCGATGCTGGAACGCCTGTCGGGCCGCACGCACCAGGTCCTGACTTCGGTGGCCGTGCACCACAACGCGCTTGCCGAACAGGTCACCCAGGTGTCGAACGTGCGCTTCGTGAAGCTGAGCCCGGCCCAGATCCGGGCCTACTGCGCCACCCCCGAGCCCTACGACAAGGCGGGCGGCTACGGCATCCAGGGCCTGGCCGCGCTGTTCGTCGAGCACATCGAAGGCAGCCACTCGGGCATCATGGGCCTGCCCCTGTTCGAGACCGCCAACCTGCTGCGCAAGGCCGGCCTGCGCCTCTGATTCCCGCGCGCACCCGCCGCCGTTGAGAGGGGCCAGCGTGTATCATTACACTCTGGACAATACTGGTACGGCCGGCACATGAACGAAGACATTCTCATCAACATCACACCGCAGGAAACGCGCGTGGCGCTCATCCTGCAGGGTGCGGTCCAGGAATTGCACATCGAGCGCACGCTCACCCGCGGCTTGGCGGGCAATGTGTACCTGGGCAAGGTGGTGCGGGTGCTGCCGGGCATGCAGTCGGCCTTCATCGACATCGGCCTCGAACGGGCCGCCTTCCTGCACGTGGCCGACATCTGGGAGGCGCGCAGCCACGACGGCACCAACGCGCCCCCGACGCCGATCGAGAAGCTGCTGTTCGACGGCCAGGTGCTGACGGTACAGGTGATCAAGGACCCGATCGGCACCAAGGGCGCGCGACTGTCCACCCAGATCTCGATCGCCGGGCGCATGCTGGTCTACCTGCCGCAGGACCACCACATCGGGATCTCGCAGAAGATCGAGAAGGAAGCCGACCGCGAACTGCTGCGCAGCCGCCTGCAGGGACTGCTCCCGGCGGACGAGAAAGGCGGCTACATCGTGCGCACCATGGCCGAGGAAGCTTCCGACACCGACCTCGCCGCCGACGTGGACTACCTGCGCAAGACCTGGAACGCCATCCTGAAGGGCGCGCGCACGCTGCCGCCCACCACCCTGCTCTACCAGGACCTGAGCCTGGCCCAGCGCGTGCTGCGCGACTTCGTGCACGACGAGACGGCCACCATCCAGGTCGACTCGCGCGAGAACTACCTCAAGCTGGTCGAGTTCGCCCAGATGTACACGCCCAGCGTACTGGCGCGCCTGCAGCACTACACCGGCGAGCGGCCGCTGTTCGACCTGTATGGCGTGGAGGAGGAGATCCTGCGCGCGCTCGGGCGCCGGGTGGACCTCAAGTCGGGCGGCTACCTGATCGTGGACCAGACCGAGGCGATGACCACGATCGACGTGAACACCGGTGGCTTCGTGGGTGGACGCAACTTCGCCGATACCATCTTCAAGACCAACCTGGAGGCGGCGCACGCCATCGCGCGCCAGCTGCGCCTGCGCAACCTGGGCGGCATCATCATCCTCGATTTCATCGACATGGAGAACAACGAGCACCGCCAGGCGGTGCTGGCCGAACTGCGCAAGACCCTGGCGCGCGACCGTACCAAGGTCTCGGTCAGCGGCTTCTCCGCGCTCGGCCTGGTCGAGATGACGAGGAAGCGAACGCGCGAGTCGCTCGCCCACATCCTGTGCGAACCCTGCCCGGCATGCTCGGGCAAGGGCCAGGTCAAGACCAGCCGTACGATCTGCTACGAGATCCTGCGCGAACTGCTGCGCGAGGCGAAGCAGTTCAACCCGCGCGAATTTCGCATCGTCGCCTCGCAAGAGGTGGTCGACCTGTTCCTCGAGGAGGAGTCGCAGCACCTGGCGATGCTCGGCGACTTCATCGGCAAGCGCATCTCGCTGCAGGTGGAGAAGGGCTACCACCAGGAGCAGTACGACGTGATCCTGATGTAAGCGATGACGCCACCGCCCGCCCCCACCCGGATCGGCCTGGCGCTCGGCAGCGGCTCGGCGCGCGGCTGGGCGCACATCGGCATCATCCGCGAGCTCGAGCGTGCCGGCATCGTCCCCGACATCGTCTGCGGCACCTCGATCGGCGCGCTGGTCGGCGCGGCCTACGCCGCCGGCCAGCTCGACCGCCTGGAGGAATGGGTGCGCGGCCTCAAGTGGCAGTCGGTGCTGGCCCTGCTCGACTTCACGGTGGACGGCGGCCTGATCCACGGGGAGAAGCTGCTCGCCTTCTTCCGCTCGCATTTCGCCGACCAGGACATCGCCGCCCTGCCGAAGGCCTTCGGCGCTGTCGCCACCGAACTGGTGACAGGGCGCGAGGTCTGGCTGCGGGAAGGCTCGGTCACCGATGCGGTGCGCGCCTCGATCGCCCTGCCCGGACTGCTCAAGCCGGCCCAGTTCGAAGGGCGGCTGCTGGTGGACGGCGGGCTGGTCAACCCGGTGCCGGTGTCCCTGTGCCGGGCGATGGGCGCGGACGTGGTCATCGCGGTGGACCTGAACTGGGACCTGATGGGGCGCCATTACGAGCGCCAGCCGCCGATCCCGGAAAGCCCGCCCGGGGCCCTCGAGACCCTGCTGGGCAAGCTGCCCGGCGGGCTGGGACGGCTCAAGAGCGGGCCGGCCAGTTCGAGCGCGATGCCGTCGATACTTGACGTGCTCAGCATCAGTTTGCACATCATGCAGGTGCGCATCACCCGCAGCCGCCTGTCGGGAGAGCCGGCGGACGTGCTGATCCGGCCGCGCCTGGCCGATGTGGCGCTGATGGACTACCACCGCGCCGCACCGTCCATCGCCGAAGGAGAACGCGCGGCCGGCATCGTGCTGCCCGAACTCCTGGAGCTGATCCAGCGCCGGTAGCCTGCCCCGCTGCGAAGCCGTTTCGCGCCTCGGACCTGGCCGGCTTGCCTCAGCGGTCGCTGACTGTCGACAATGCTTACAAATAATTTGCTTCCCGGTTTCATTCCTCACGTAACTACTTGATTTTTCTAGCTCATCAGTTGCTGGCATGCGTATTGCTATATGTGCAATAGCTCACGTACTTGAGCCCGTATCGAAGTACTGGACATCCAACGACAACAGAGAGAGGAAAACTCATGAAATTCTTGCAGAAGGGCGCGCTCGTCGCCGCCGCAGCACTGGTCAGCAGCATCGCATCGGCCGCACCGGTCGTCCTGGATACCGGCGTGATCCGGATGGGCGTCAACGACTACGGTGGCCTGGGCGGTGGCGGCGTGGGCCTGATCGGCCCGACCGGCGACGCGATCATGCCCGGTTGCCTGTGCGAAGGCTGGGGTGCGGCGGCGAATGGCGCCGCTGGCTACACCTACGGCGGCGGTGTCTCCAGCATGATTTCGGGCGAGACCACTGCGACCGACACGAGCGGCAGCGACCTGTCCGCCACCAACGTGGTCACGCTTTCCAACGGCCTGCAGGTCGTCCACAAGTACTCGTCCGTGGCCGACGGCTCGCTGTTCAAGGTGAACATCACGCTCGAGAACACCACCGGTGCCACGCTGAACGACGTGCGCTATGCGCGCACCCTCGACTGGGACGTGACTCCAGGCTACTTCGGCGGCAACTACACGACCGTCTACGGCGGCACCCCGACCGGTCCTGGCGGCAAGGTCCTGCACACCTCGACCGACCCGTTCGCCGCGCCGAACCCGATGAACTTCCGCAGCCAGGACGCCAACACCAACGTGACCAACAAGCCGGGCGACAACGGCAGCTACTTCGTATTCGGCTTCGGCGACCTGGCTGCCGGTGCCTCGATGAGCTTCGACACCTTCATCGGCGCCAAGGAAACCGTCGCGGGCCTGCTGGGCGCATTCGGCTCGCTGGGCATCGAGGCCTACTCGTACACCACGGGAAGCACCGGCGCTCCGGCCTATGGCTTCGGCTTCGTCGGCCTGGGCCTGGATCCGTCGCTGCCGCCGGGCGAAGTGCCTGAGCCGTCGTCGCTGGCCCTGGTCGGCCTGGCACTGGCCGGCATGAGCCGCCTGCGCCGCCGCGTGCGCTAAGGCAATCGTGGGTAGGGTGGGCTCTTGAGCCCACCGTTCAACGGCATGCATGCCAGGTGGCGCTGCCGGTGCGATGGTCGCTAGCGGTGGGCACAAGTGCCTCGGCGGCCCCGCCCACCCTACCCGTGGCTACCCCGGCCCCCGCTCGCTCAGCGCCCGCAACTGCGGCGGTTCGAGCACGCGGCGGGGCGCGCCGCGCCGCACCGCGTTGAGCATCGCCTGCCCCACCTGCGCCGTCGTCAGCACCTGGTTCGGCGCGATCTTGCGCAGCAGCGGCAGCAGCGGCTTCGTCAGCTTGTAGAAGATCCGGTACGAGGTGGTCTTCGACTCGATCCCGCCCAGCGGCTGGATCATCCCGGGACGGAAGATGTAGACCGCGCGCAGCGGCAGGGCCAGCAGCGCGTTCTCGGTCTTGCCGCGCACCCGTTCCCACATCACCTTGCTCTTCTCGCTCGGGTCCGCGCCGATGCCCGACACGTAGATGAACACCATCCCCGGATCGATCCGCGCCAGCGTCTGCGCCACCGCCATCGTCATGTCGTAGGTCAGGTGGTGGTAGCGCTGCTCGCCCATCCCCACCCCGCTCACGCCTATGCAGAAGAAACAGGCGTCGAAGCCCGACAGCTCCTCGTCCATCCCTTCGTAGCGCCACATTTCCGCATGCACCAGTTCGCGCAGTTTCGGATGCTCGAGCCCGGTCGGCGTACGCCCCACCGTCTTGACCAGCTCCACGTCGGGCGCGGCCAGGCACTCGCGCAGCACGCCCTGCCCCACCATCCCGGTCGCGCCGAAGATCAGGACTTTCATCGCGCCCCCGCCGGGAAGAACAGTTGTTCACCGTCCGGGCGGAAGGCCGCGATGCGCCGCTGCCCCTCCGGCGAGGTGATCCACTCGGCGAGCCGCCTTGCTCCCTTGTGATTCACACCCTTGTGGCGCTCCGGATTGACCACGATGATCCCGTAGGGGTTGAACATGCGCCTGTCGCCCTCGACCAGCACCCCGAGCCCGGTCTTGGCCTTGTACGCGCCATAGGTGGCGCGGTCGGTCAGCGTATAGGCCTTCAGTTCCGCCGCCATGTTGAGCACCTCGCCCATGCCCAGGCCTGCCGAGACGTAGTTGGCGCCGTCGGGCCTGGCCTTCGCGTCCTTCCAGTAGCTGCGCTCCATCACCTCGGTCCCCGAGTTGTCGCCGCGCGAGATGAACTTGGCGTTGCTGCCCGCGATCTTGCGGAAGGCCTCGATCACGTCCTTGCCGCCCCGCACGCCAGCCGGGTCCGATTCCGGCCCGACCACGATGAAGTCGTTGTACATCACGTCGCGCCGCTCGCCTCCCCAGCCTTCGGCCATGAACCTGTCCTCCAGCTGGCGCGCGTGTACCAGGGCCACGTCCACGTCGCCGTTCTTCGCCAGCTCCAGCGCCTTGCCGGTACCGACCGCGATCACATGCACCTTCTGGCCGGTCTTCGCCTCGAACGCCGGCAGCAGCCACTTGAGCAGGCCGGAGTTCTCGGTACTGGTGGTGGTCGACAGGCGGATCGGCTGCCCGGCCAGCGCCGGGGGCGCGGCAAGCGCGGCGCCCAGCAGGACGGCAAACAGGCTACGGCGTTTCATGCGATTCTCCTTTCCGAGGTCGGTATTCGAGGCGGCCATCGCGCAGCTTGAGCCGGCGCACGCCCGGCAGCCCGATCAGGTCGCGGTCATGGCAGGCCATCACGACGGCACTGCCCGTTTCCAGCAGCTTGGGGACCAGCGCGATCACCTGTTCGCGCGCGGCCCCGTCCAGGTTCGATGTGGGCTCGTCCAGCAGCAGCAGCCGGGGGCGCAGCACCCGCGCGCGCGCCAGCGCCACGCGCTGCTTCTCGCCTCCCGACAGGCGCGCCGGATGCACCTGGCGCAGGTGCTCCAGTCCAGCCCAGGCGATCGCCTCGTCCACCGCGCGCGCCATCTCGCCGCGCGGCACGCCGCGCGCGGCCAGGCCGTACGCCAGGTTGTGCGCGAGCGTGGTCGAGAACATCACCGGATGCTGGTGCACGTATACCAGCGCCTGCCGCAGCACGGCCGGGTACGGATGCAGCCGCAGCCGCCGGCCTTCGAACTCCATTTCGTCCGCTTCGATCCGCTCCAGGCCGGCCAGCGCGCGTAGCAGCGTGCTCTTGCCGGCTCCGTTCACTCCGGTCAGCACGTAGGCCGTGCCGGCCTCCAGCACCAGGCGCTCGATGTCGAACAGCAGGCGCTCGCCGAAGCGCTTGCGCAAGCCGCGCGCCGCCAGCAGCGCGCTCACGACACCCCCCGCGCCGCCTGGGCTTCGCCCTGCAGCATCATCAGGGCCCCGTTCATCAGCAGCGCCAGCGCCACCAGCACGATCCCCAGCGCGATGCCCTGGGCGAACTCGCCCTTGCTGGTCTCGAGCGCGATGGCGGTGGTGATGGTGCGCGTCTCGCCCTCGATGTTCCCGCCCACCATCAGCGCGCAACCCACCTCGGAGATCACCCGGCCGAAGCCGCTGATGACCGCCGCCATCACGCCGAAGCGGACTTCGTACAGCACCGTGGCCATCACGCGCAGGCGCGAGGCACCCAGCACGATGGCCGTCTCGGCATGGCGCGGATCGGCCGCCTGCACCGCCGCCAGCGTGAAGGCCACCAGCACCGGGATCGCGATCACGAACTGGCCCGCCACCACGCCGCTCTGCGTGAACAGCCATCCCAGTTCGCCCATCGGTCCGCGCCGCGACAGCATCAGGTACAGCAGCAGGCCGATCAGCACCGTCGGCAGCGACAGTGCCGCCTGCGCAAGCCAGATCGCGAGACGCCGGCCTGGGAAACTGTGCATCGCGATCAGATACCCGAGCAGCACGGCGGGCGGCGCGGCCAGCAGCAGGCCGAGCATGCTGGTCTTGACCGAGACCCAGATCACGCGCCACAGCGCCGCGTCGCCGGAAACGAGCAGCGCGAAGGCGTTGGCGGTCGCGTCGAACAGCGCCATTCAGGCCGGCCGCTCCGCCGCCGGCGCGGCTTCCGGCGGATGCGGTTCGAACACCAGCCGGTCCCGCCCCGCCAGCAGCAGGAAGTGCCTGCCGGTGCAGCGCGTCAGCAGCGACATGCCGACCCGTTCGGCCACCATATGCCCCATCTGGGTCGTGCCGGACCGGGACAGCAGGAAGGGAATGCCCATCTGCGCCCCCTTGATCACCATTTCGGAGGTGAGGCGGCCGGTGGTGTAGAACACCTTGTCCGCGCCGTCCACGCCGTCCAGCCACATCAGGCCGGCGATCGCGTCCACCGCGTTGTGCCGCCCCACGTCCTCCACGAAGTACAGCAACTCCCCGGTGCCGGAGAACAGCGCGCAGCCATGCACCGAGCCGGCCTGCTTGTAGATGGACTGCAGGGTGCGGATCGTCTCGACGATGCGGTACACCACGGACTGCGCCAGGCGCGCGTCCGGCGGCAGGGAGATCTCGTCCACCTCGTCCATCAATCCGCCGAACACCGATCCCTGTCCGCAACCGGTGGTCACGACCTTCTTCGCGGTCCGCTCCTCCACCGCGGCGATGCCGTGGCGCGTGAGGACGGCCACGGCATCGACCGACCAGTCCACCTGGACCGAGACCACGTCTTCCAGCGCGCGCACCAGGCGCTGGTTGCGCAGGTAGCCCAGGGTCAGCGCCTCGGGCGCGCCCCCCAGGGTCATCAGGGTGACCAGTTCGCGCTTGTCGACGTACACGGTCAGCGGCCGCTCGGCGGGAATCGAGATCACCGATTGCCGTCCGCACTCGTCGAGCGCCTGCACCTCCCGGGTCAGGTCGGCGCGGGCGGCGGACAGCAGGGGCCGGTAGCGGGGCAGGTCGGATTGCTTCATGTTACCGATTGTGCCATCTTCGCCAGGACCTGGCCGCCCCCGAAGCTGCCCTGGCGCGCGACCTCTCCTCCGGGCGTCATGCGCACCGCGCAGTACTTGAATTCGGGGATCTTGCCGTAGGGGTCCAGGGCCGGATTGGTCAGGCGGTTGATCGCCGCTTCGTAGTAGCAGAACGGGACGAACACCGCCCCGGGAGGCGAGCTGTCGTCGGCGCGCGCATACAGCGTGACCTGGCCGCGGCGCGACACCAGCGTGACCGGCTCGCCCGGCCGCACCCCCAGCCGTTCCAGATCGAGCGGATGCACCAGTGCCACCGGATCCGGTTCGAGCGCATCGAGCACCACCGTGCGCCGGGTCATGCTGCCGGTGTGCCAGTGCTCCAGCTGCCGCCCGGTGATGAGCACCAGCGGGTAGTCGGCATCGGGCCGCTCGTCGGCGGGGATGATGTCGGCCGGGACGAAGCGCGCGCGACCGTCCGGCCGGGGAAAGGCCTGGCCGAACACGACCGGCTGCCCGGGGTCGCCCTCGTTCTCGCACGGGTAGGTCACCCCGCCCTCGCGTTCGAGTCGCTCCCAGGTGATGCCCGCGATGCTGGGCATGGAGCGCCGCATCTCGTCGAACACCTCCGAGACGTGCCCGTAGCGCCAATCCAGGCCGAGCCGTTCGGCCATTTGCTGCACGATCCACAGGTCCTGGCGCGCATCGCCCGGCGGCTCGATCGCCTGCCGGCCCAGTTGAACCAGGCGGTCGGTATTGGTGAAGGTGCCGGTCTTCTCCGGGAAGGCGCTGGCCGGCAGGATCACGTCGGCCAGCGCGGCGGTCTCGGTCAGGAAGATGTCCTGCACCACCAGGTGGTCGAGCGCGGCCAGCGCGGCGCGCGCGTGGTTCGCGTCCGGGTCGGACATGGCCGGGTTCTCGCCCATGATGTACATGCCGCGTATCTCGCCCCGTCCGATCGCGTCCATCACCTCGACCACGGTCAGGCCCGGCTGCGGGTCGAGCTCGGCGTTCCAGTAGCGCTCGAACCAGCCGCGTGCCACCAGGTCGTCCACGCGGCGGTAGTTGGGCAGCACCATCGGGATCAAACCGGCGTCCGAGGCGCCCTGCACGTTGTTCTGCCCGCGCAGCGGATGCAGGCCGGTGCCGGGGCGGCCGACCTGCCCGGTCATCAGCGCCAGCGCGATCAGGCAGCGCGCGTTGTCGGTGCCGTGGATGTGCTGCGACACCCCCATCCCCCACAGGATCATCGAGGCTTGCGATTGCGCGTACAGGCGGGCGCAGTAGCGGATCGTTTCGGCATCGATCCCGCACACCGGCGCCATCGCCTCCGGGCTGTAGCCGGCCACGTTGCGCGCCAGCTCCTCGTAGCCGACGGTGCGCCCGGCGATGAAGTCCTCGTCCACCAGGCCCTCGGTCACGATCGTGTGCATCATGGCGTTGAGCAGGGCCACGTCGGTGTCCGGCTTGAACCGCAGGAAGCGGTGCGCATGCCGCGCCAGATCGGAACGGCGCGGGTCGCACACGATGAACTTCGTGCCGGCGCGCGCGGCGTTCTTCATCCACGTGGCCGCGACCGGGTGGTTGACCGTCGGGTTGGCGCCGATCACGATCACCACTTCGGCGCGCGTCACGTCCATCACCGGATTCGACACCGCGCCCGATCCCAGCCCCTCGAGCAGGGCCGCCACCGACGAGGCATGGCACAGGCGGGTGCAGTGGTCCACGTTGTTGCTGCCAAAGCCGGTGCGCACCAGCTTCTGGAACAGATAGGCTTCCTCGTTGCTGCACTTGGCCGAGCCGAAGGCGGCCAGCGCCCGGCCGCCGAGGGTGTCCCGGATGCGTGCCAGTCCCCCGCCCGCCAGCGCCAGCGCCTCTTCCCAGCTCGCCTCGCGGAATACCTCCATCACGTGCTCCGGGTCGAGGGTGGCGTCGGCGCGCTTGGGCACGCCGGCGCGGCGCACCAGCGGTTTGGTCAGACGTTGCGGGTGGTGCGCGTAATCGAAGCCGTAGCGTCCCTTGACGCACAGGCGGCCGTGGTTGGCCGGCCCGTCCCGCCCAGCCACGCCGATGATGCGGTTGCCGCGCACCGAGTAGGTCAGCTGGCAGCCGACCCCGCAGTAGGGGCAGACCGAATCGACCTGGCGCTCCGGCACCTCGAGGGCGTCGCGCGCGGCGGCCAGGGCACCGGTCGGGCAGGCCTGCACGCACTCGCCGCAGCTCACGCAGGTCGAGGCGCCCATCGCATCGCCCTGGTCGAACACGACCCGGGCCTGCTCGCCCCGGAACGCCAGGCCGATCACGTCGTTCACCTGTTCGTCACGGCAGGCGCGCACGCAGCGGGTGCACTGGATGCAGGCATCGAGATGGACGGCGATGGCCGGGTGCGACAGGTCGGGCGCGGGCTGGCCCCGCGTGGCGGGGAAGCGCGAGGCGTCCGCGCCGAGCCGGGCCGCCCATGCATCCAGTTCGTTCTCGCGTGCGTGACGCTGATCCGGCATGTCGGACAGCAGCAGTTCGAGCACCAGCCTTTGCGCGGCCACGGCGCGCTCGCTGCCGGTACTGACGCGCATGCCCTGGGATGGGTGGCGGCAGCACGACGGCGCGAGCACGCGCTCGCCCTCGATCTCGACCACGCAGGAGCGGCAGTTGCCCACCGCCTCCATCCCCTCGCGGTGGCACAGGTGCGGCACCTCGATGCCTTCGCGCTGCGCGACCTGGAGCAGGGTTTCGTGTGGCAGCGCCTCCACCTCGCGTCCGTCGATGATGAAGCGCACGGTCTGGATACTCGCGTTCATTTCGACTCCAGTTCGTGCGGGAAGTAGCGCACCACGCAGTCCACGGGATTCGGCGCCGCCTGGCCCAGGCCGCAGATCGAGGCGTCGCGCATCACCTGGGACAAGCCGGCCAGCAAGGCGGTATCCCAGCGCGGCTGCGCGATGAGCGCGGCCGCCTTGGCGGTGCCGGCCCGGCAGGGCGTGCACTGGCCGCAGGACTCGTGCCGGAAGAAACGCATCGTGTTGCGCGCGGCGTCGACGGCCCTGTCCCGGTCGGAGAGCACGACCACGGCCGCCGACCCGATGAAGCAGCCGTGCGCCTGCAGGGTGTCGAAGTCGAGCGGCAGGTCGCCCAGCGCCGCCGGCAGGATGCCGCCGGACGCGCCACCCGGCAGGTAGGCGTAGAAGCGGTGGCCGTCCTGCATGCCCCCGCAGTACTCGTCGATCAGCTCGCGCACGCTGATTCCGGCGGGCGCCAGCTTCACGCCCGGCTCGCGGACGCGGCCCGAGACCGAGAACGAGCGTAGCCCGCGCCGCCCCCGCCTGCCGTGCCCGGCGAACCATTCGGCCCCGCGCTCGGCGATGTCGCGCACCCAGTACAAGGTCTCGAAGTTGTGCACCAGGGTGGGACGGCCGAACAGTCCCACCTGCGCGACATAGGGCGGGCGCAGGCGGGGCATCCCGCGTTTGCCCTCGATCGATTCGATCATCGCCGACTCCTCGCCACAGATGTAGGCGCCGGCGCCGCGCCGCAGTTCGATGGCCGGCAGCGCACGCACTGGCGGGTCGGCGCGCAGCTTGTCCAGCTCGGCCTGCAGCAGTTCGCGGCAGTCGTGGTATTCGTCGCGCAGGTAGATGTAGACCTTGTCGATGCCCACCGCCCAGGCCGCGACCAGCATGCCCTCCAGGAACCGGTGCGGGTCGCGCTCGAGGTAGTACCTGTCCTTGAAGGTGCCCGGCTCGCCTTCGTCCAGGTTCACCGCGAGCAGGCGCGGTCCCGCTTCGGCGCGCACGATGCGCCACTTGCGCCCGGCGGGAAAGCCCGCTCCCCCCAGGCCGCGCAGGACGGCGCTTTCCATTTCTGCGATGAGCGCGTCGGCGTCGCGCTGCCCGGAAGCGCATGCCCGCAGCAGGCCGTAGCCGCCCTGTTCGCGGTAGGCCTCGTAGCCGATGTGCGTCGAGACGGGCGGTGGCGCATCGATGGCCGCGCCCAGCCGCTCCGGCGTGGCCTTGCCGACCGCGCGCCGCCCGACCAGGGCGGCCGGCGCCTGTTCGCAGCGGCCGAGGCACGGACCGGGAACCACCCGCACCTCGCCGCCCAGAATCGCGGGCAGCCGCGCCAGCAGCTCGCGCGCTCCCGCCATCTCGCACGACAGGCCCTCGCACACGCGCACGGTGAGCGCGGCCGGACGCTCCTGTCCGTCCGGGACGAGGTCGAAATGGTGGTAGAAACTGGCGACCTCGTACACCTCGGCCTGTGCCAGCCCCATTTCCTGCGCCAGCGCGGCGAGGTGGGCCGCCGGCAGGCTGCCCAGCGCGTCCTGGATGCGGTGCAGGTGTTCGATCAGCAGGTCGCGCCGGCGAGCGGCGTCACCCAGCAGGCCCTGCACCTCGCGCAGCACCTGCGGATCGACCCGGCGGCCACGCGGTGCCTGGCGTTTGCGCTCGCGGCCGTCTCCCTGGACCGCGATCGGGATGAAGGGGTGGTTCATGGACGTCCCTTTTCATTTCTGTGATCCGGGCGGCGCGCTCGCGGCGCAGCCGGTTGCCACAGTATAAACCGGGGCGCGCGGATGAAGTCAGCGGCGCCGCTTCTTCCAGTCGTACCCGGGTCCGGTGACGTCGACCCCGGGATGGCCGACCATGTCGGGATGTTCCGAGCACATCGTGACGAAGCGTATGCCCTCGCCCGCCCGCTGGCGCACGCGCAGCTGCTCCATCCAGCGCATCGCCTCGACCATCTCATGCGTGGGAAACGGCTTCTGTTCAGGGTGGCACCGGTCATCCTCGATGCGCGTCCAGTAGACCATGTACATGCTTGGCTCCATGTGCCGGCACCTGCGCCGGCGCGCTTGGACCGATTGTCCAATGTCCTGCACCGGCGTGGCGCACGCGTGCTGGCCTGTGATCAAGGCTTATTGCCCCGAACAAAGAGGCTCAGCAGCCTTTTCCCGGAAATTGCGCGCATTGAGTAGGAATTGTCCGAAATGCACCCAGTATGTGCGCTCGTTCACATAACTCGTCGCTTGCGGCGGCTAGGCTGACACCTGTCTCAATAAAAGCGGGTGTACCCTCATGAACCTTTCTCCGAACTCCGAGCAGAACCACGCCCCCGACCTCGAACTGTGGGGCGGACTCGAGTGCACCGTGAACCGCGTGCGCGACGAATACTTCAGTCAGATGGATCGCAACGGCCACGCCGATCGCTTGCAGGACATCGAACGCTTCGCATCGCTGGGCATCAAGTCGATCCGCTACCCCGTGCTGTGGGAGCGCACCGCACCCGATGGCATCGATTCCGCCGACTGGTCCTGGTCCGACGAACGCCTTCCGGCCCTTCAGCGCCTCGGCGTCAAGCCCATCGTCGGCCTGGTCCACCACGGCAGCGGCCCCCGCCACACCAGCCTGGTCGATCCCGAATTTCCCGAGAAGCTGGCCGAGTACGCCGGCGCGGTCGCGCGGCGCTACCCCTGGGTCGAGGACTACACGCCGGTCAACGAACCCCTGACCACGGCGCGCTTCTCCGGACTGAACGGAGTATGGTATCCGCACGGATCGGATGAACCGACCTTCGTGCGCGCACTGCTCAACCAGTGCCGCGCCGTGGTGCTGTCGATGCGCGCGATCCGGGAGGTCAATCCGAACGCCCGCCTGGTGCAGACCGACGACCTGTCCAAGACTTACGGGACACCCGAAATGGCCGCGACAACGGACTTCTTCAACCATCGCCGCTGGCTCGCCTGGGATCTGCTGTGTGGCATGGTCGACGAGGACCATGCGCTCTGGGACTACCTGCTCGAATCCGGTGCCACCGCCGCCGAGATGCAATGGTTCCGCGAGAACCGATGTCCACCGGATGTCATCGGCGTCAACTACTACGTCACCAGCGAACGCTGGCTCGACCACCGCACCGACCGCTACCTCCCGCAATACCACAGCAACTACGGCGGCACCCCCCACGCCGACATCGAAACTCCCCGCGCACTGGCCACGCCCACTCCCGGCATCGCCCCCTTGTTGACCGAGACCTGGGAGCGCTACGGACTGCCGATCGCCATCACCGAAGCCCACGTGGACGCCAACCGCGAAGACCAGCTGCGCTGGCTTCTCGAAATCTGGAACGCGGCGAAGAAGGCGCGCCGCGAAGGCGCCGACGTGCGCGCCGTGACGGTCTGGGCGCTGCTCGGCTCCTACGACTGGAACTGCCTCGTGACCGAGTGCCGCGGCTACTACGAGCCGGGTCCGTTCGACGTGCGCGGCAAGGAGCCGCGTCCGACGGCGGTGGCCGGCATGATGCGCGAGCTGTCCACCGGGCGCCCGCTGTCGAATCCCGTCCTGCAGGGAGAAGGCTGGTGGCGCCGCCCGGGACGCTTCCTGTGCAAGCCGGTGGCGACCAGCACCGCGGTGGCCGACATCGAGGTGCGCAACCTGCTGCGCAGCGCGCATGTGCAGCCGGTCCTGATCACCGGGGCCACCGGCACGCTGGGCTCCGCCTTCGCGCGGCTGTGCAAGAAGCGCAACCTGGCCTACCACGTGCTCACGCGTCAGGAGATGGACATCACCGACCCGGCATCGGTCGAAGCGGCGATCCAGCGCTACAAGCCCTGGGCGCTCATCAACGCGGGGGGCTATGTCCGGGTGGACGATGCCGAACACGACGCCGAGCGCTGCATGCGCGAGAACACCCTCGGCCCGACCGTCCTGGCCCTGGCCTGCATCCGCCACGCGATCCGCTTCATGACCTTCTCCAGCGACCTGGTGTTCGATGGCGCGACGGAGCGGCCGTATGTGGAGTCCGATCCGGTCAACCCGCTCGGCGTCTATGGGCGCAGCAAGGCGGAGGCGGAGCAGCGCGTGCTGGAAGCGGACCCGCAGGCGCTGGTGATCCGCACCAGCTCCTTCTTCGGCCCCTGGGACCAGCACAACTTCGTGACGCTGGCGCTCAACGCGCTCGACCACGGGCAGCCGTTCCAGGCGGCGGGCGACCTGATCGTGTCGCCGACCTATGTGCCGGACCTGGTCAACGTTTCGCTCGACCTGCTGATCGACCGCGAGAAGGGCATCTGGCACCTGACCAACGGCGAAGCGCTGAGCTGGGCCGACCTCGCGCGGCGCGCGTGCCTGGCGGCAGGCGTGGGCGACGGGAAGCTCGAGGAAGTGACGTGGGCGAGCTGCGGCAGCGCCGCGCCACGACCGGCGTTCAGCGCCATGTCGAGCGAGCGCGCCTTGCTGCTGCCGTCGCTGGACGACGCGCTGGCGCGCTACGTGGTGGCGGTGACCGAGCGGGCCGAGAAGCTGCCGGACGAGTTGCCGGGAGAGGCGTCGCAGTACGCGACGTAGGGTGGGCCGGGCCGCGCAGGGCACTTGTGCCCACCGCAACAACGCGGACACACCGACGGCTCTTCTTCCAATGGTGGGCACAAGTGGTGTAAGTTGCCGGGAGAGGCGTCGCAGTACGCAACGTAGGGTGGGCACTTGTGCCCACCGCAACAACGCGGACACACCGACGGCTCTTCTTCCAATGGTGGGCACAAGTGGTGTAGAGTGGGCACTCGTGCCCACCGCCACAAGGTGTGCGCACCGGGCCGGTTCTCTCCAAACGGTGGGCACCAGTGCCCACCCTACGCGCTCTGGCGCATCCTCCCCCTACAACATCTGTTTCAACTCCCGCCACACCATGTCCGCCCCCATCCGCTCCATGCAGTTGTGGTGCCCGAGCGGACACTCGCGCTGGCGGCACGGCGAGCATTCCAGGCGCAGCGACAACGACCGCGCGATGTCCGAGAACGGCGGCGCGTGGTCCGGATCGGTCGGCCCGTACAGCGCCACCACTGGACGGTTCAGCCCGGAGGCGATGTGCAGCAGGCCCGAATCGTTGGCCACCACCGCCGCCGCGCGTGCGATCAGCGCCACCGCTTCGTCCAGCCGGGTCTGCCCCGCCAGGTTCAGGATATGCGAGGCGGCCTTGTCGGCATGCGCCAGCACCTGGTCGCAGGTCTCCGCGTCCTTGGGCGAACCGAGCAGCGCGATCTGCGCGCCAGCGTCGTTGGCCACGATCGCGTCGGCCAGCGCCGCGAAGTGGCGCGGTGGCCAGCGCTTGGCCATGCCGAACTCGGCTCCCGGCGCGAACACCACCAGCGGCCGGTCCTGGGCGATGCCCAGCCTGCCGCACACGGCATCGACCTGCCCGCGCGCGACGCGCAGCGTTGGGCGCGGCGAATTGGCCGCCACCGGACGGCGCGGATCGTGCGCGAGCGCGGCGTAGAACGGCACCATCGGACGCGGCGGCACCTCGTCGTGATGCATCACATTGATCAGGCCATATCGCATCTCGCCCTTGTAGCCGACCCGCCGGGGAATGCCGGCCAGCCAGGGGATGAGCGCGTACTTGAGCGTGTTGGGCAGCACGTAGGCGTCCGCATAGCCGCGCTCGCGCAGCAGCCGCGCGTACTTCCAGCGTTCGCGCAGCTGCAGCGCGCGGTGCCTGAACGGCGTCTCGAGCACAGTGTCCACCTCGGCCACCGCGCGCCAGACCGGCGCCACCGAGGGCGGGGCCAGCACGTCGATCGGCCGCCCCGGATGCTGCTGCCGCAGGAACTGCAGCAGGGGCTGGGCCATGACGGCGTCGCCGATCCAGTTCGGCGAAATCACCAGGGTGCGGGCGGGCCCCTTCATTGCTCGGCCACCGCCGCCGCGAACTGCAGCCTGTAGAGGTTGGCGTACATGCCGCCCCGGGCCAGCAACTCGTCGTGGGTGCCCTGCTCCAGGATGCGGCCCTGCTCCATCACCACGATGCGGTCGGCGCGCTCGATGGTGGACAGGCGGTGCGCGATGACGATGGTGGTACGGCCCGCCATCAGGGTGTCGAGCGCCGCCTGCACCGCGCGTTCCGACTCGTTGTCCAGCGCGGAGGTGGCCTCGTCCATGATCAGGATCGGCGCGTCCTTGTAGATGGCGCGCGCGATCGCCACGCGCTGGCGCTGGCCGCCGGACAGGCGCATGCCGTTCTCGCCGATCACCGTGTCCACGCCATCGGGCAGGCGCGCCACCACGTCGGTCAGGTGGGCGGCCTTGATCGCGGCGCCCAGGCGTTCGTAGTCGATGCTGTCCGCGCCGTAGGCGATGTTGGCCGCCAGCGTGTCGTCGAACAGGACCACGTTCTGGCTCACCATCGCCAGCTGGGCGCGCAGGCTGGCCAGCCGGATATCGGTGAACGGCACGCCGTCGAGCAGGATGCGTCCGCCTTCAGGGTCGTAGAAACGCGTGACGAGGTTGACGAAGGTGGACTTGCCGCCACCCGAGATGCCCACCAGCGCCACCGTCTGCCCCGGCTGGATGTCGAGCGTGACATCCGACAGCGCCAGGTTGGACGAGCCGGGATAGCGGAACGACACGTGGTCGAAGCGCAGGTGTCCCTTGGCCCGCTGCAGTTCGAGGTGGCCCGTGTCTTCCTCGGCCGGCGAGTCGATCATCGTGAAAACGGTCTCGGCCGACGCCATACCGCGCTGCATCGGACCGTTGACCTCGGCCAGCGACTTGAGCGGCGTGAGCAGCATCAGCATCATGGTGGTGAAGTTGGTGAATTCGCCCACGGTCATGTCCGAGCGGATCGCCATCACCACCACCACCGAGACCGCGAACGAGGTGGCGATCTGGGTGATCGGCGCGGTGGCGGCGAAGGCCACCGTCATGCGCTGCGAGAAGCCGCGCAGCGCCTCGCTGCGGGTCTGGAAGCGGCGCCGCTCGTATTTTTCGCCGGAGAACACGCGGATCACCTGGTGCCCCCGCGCCGCTTCCTCGACCACCTGGGTCATCTCGGCCGTGACGCGCTGGTTGTCGCGGTTCAGGCGGCGCAGGCGGCCGGTGGTGGTGCGCACGATCACGGCCGTGAGCGGAATGATGACGATGGCGACCAGGGTCAGGCGCCAGTTCAGGTACAGCAGCGCGGCCAGCAGCCCCAGCACCACGAGGGTGTCGCGCACGAAGGCGATGAACACGGAGTTGATCATATCCACGACCTGGCGCACCTCGCCGATCACGGTGTTGATGATCTTGCCGGTGGACTCCTCATGGAAGCGCGCCACCGGCAGGCGCAGCACGCGCTCGAAGACCATGCCCCGCAGGTCGTTGAGAACGCGGCTGATCACCCAGTTGTTCAGATAGGCGGTGGAGAAGGTGAAGATACCGCGCAGCACGAAGATCGAGATCAGCACCGCCGGCACCAGCCACAGGCTGAAATCGACCTTGCCCGGGCCGAAACCCTTGTCGAGCAGGAGTTCGAGCGCCTTGCCCAGCAGCGGCTGGGTGGCTGCCGTGCCCGCCATCGCCAGCAGCGACAGGAAGGCGCGCATGCGATAGGGTTTCACGATCGCCAGCAGGCGTTTGACGATGACACTATTTTCCAATTTGTTCTTTCGCGTTCAGGCAGAAGCCCATGAGCAGGAACACCATGAGCGCATAGAACATGCTGCCCTTGACGGACCAGAAGATCACTTCGGTCAGGCCGAAGCTGAAGAAGCAGGTGACGACGACCATGCCGGCCAGGGCCGGCGCGAACCGTTCGGCACGCATGCTCGCGCCGCGGATCGCACGCGCGAAGAAGGCGAACGGCGCGGCCAGGATGGCCAACCAGGCAAGCAGCCCCGCCACACCGCCAGTCACCAGCGACTGCAAGGCGTCATTATGCAGGTGCTCGGCCGGCAGCACCACTGGATCGAGCCGCCCGGCCTGGACGTGTCGCGCCATGGCCGCGCCGACCGCGCGGTGGTCCACCCCGCTGAACGGCCGCTCCGCGATGAGCAGGCCCGCGCCCTTCCACAGTTCGAGCCGGATGCCCACGTTGCTGAAGGCGCTGCCACCGTCCATCCAGGTTTGCACGTCATCGATACCCTGGACGACGCGCGCCTGCATGCCGGTGGCCGGCACGAACATGGCGCCCGCCACCAGCAGCAGGCTGCCAGCCAGCAGGGCGCGCACGCGCCGGCTGTCCATCAGGTGGGCATGGCGGACGAACAGGAGTCCGGCCAGCAGCAAGGCGACCCAGGCACCGCGGGTGCCGGTCAGCAGCGAGGCGCCGAGCCCGGCCAGCGCGCCCAGCGCGGGCCACACCGCCTGGCGGTTGCTGTGCCGGAAATCGATCGCCGCCACCATCGCCACCAGTGCCAGGCACATCGACAGGTCGCCGAAGGTGATCGCGTTGATCAGTCCACCCGGGCGCTCGTTGCCTTCGACCAGCCGCTGCCATGCCACGAGCGGCAGGCAGGCGACGGCGCCGGCGATCACGCCCCACCAGAGGCTGCTGCGCCCGGGGCGCGCCACCACGACCAGCAACATGGCCGAAACGGCAAACAACATGCGCGAAGGTTTTTCCAGGTTGCCGGCCGAGGCATCTGGACGCAGCAGGAAGAACACCAGCACGACCAGGAGATTGAACAGGAATGCCAGGATCACCCAGCGCGTCGCGTCCCAGTGCCGGACCAGCGCCGCGCGGCAGTCGCGCCACAGGAACAGCGCCGTCAGCAGCAGCAGGAAGCTGCTCAGGCCGACGCCGATCAAGGTGATGAGGCTCAGGAAGGGAAAGGAGAAGACCAGGACAGCGACCCACGTCTGCAGGGATCTGTTTCTTATTGTGAAATTATTGTTCATTCATGTTTTTGTGGGCTATCCTTGCCAATCCGACTTGAGAAGCGAACGCATGCAGCAAGCACAGAGAATTTCCGTCGTGATCACGACGTACAACCGGCCCGACGCGCTGGAGGCCGTGGTGGAGGCCTGTTTCGCGCAGGACGACAAGGATTTCGAAATCATTATCGCTGATGACGGCTCGGGTGCCAACACGCGGGAGTGCGTCGAACGGTTGCGCGCTCGCTCGCCTGTGCCGCTGCTGCACGTCTGGCAGCCGGACGACGGATTTCGCGCCGCCATGGCCCGCAACCGGGCCACCCTGGCCGCCAGCGGCGACTATATCGTCTTCCTCGACGGCGACTGCGTGCCCCAGCGCGACTTCGTCGCGCGCCACCGCGCGCTGTCCCGGCGTGGCTGCCTGGTATCGGGCAGCCGAGTATTGCTCAGTCCGGTATTGACAGAGCGGGTGCTGCGCGAGAAGATCGACCTTGCCGCACTTGGCGCGATGGCGCGCTTGCGGCTGCGGCTGGCGGGCGACATCAACAAGGTGGCGCAACTGCTGGTGCGCTGGCCGGATGCCGGCCGCATGCGCCGCCGGTTCAGCTGGCGCCGCATCAAGAGCTGCAACCTGGCCGTCTGGCGCGCCGACCTGGACCGGGTCAACGGCTTCGACGAGAGCTTCACCGGCTGGGGGCATGAGGATGCCGACCTGGTGGTGCGCCTGTTCAACGCGGGAGTGCTGCGCAAGGATGGCGCCTTCGCGACCGAGGTGTTCCACCTCTGGCACCGCGAGGCGCAGCGCGACCAGGAGTCGAGCAATCGCGACATCGTGCTGCGGCGCGCGGCCGACAGGAGTACCTGGGCGGTCCGGGGATTGAAGGAACATGCGGGCGAGGACCTGGCCAAAGAGGCAGGACAGTCCAGGTAGCGCCCACGATGGCGTGGTAACGATAACGATCACAACAATGCGTCAACGCCCAGACATCTCCGTCATCATCAGCACCTACAACTGGCCGGAAGCCCTGGAAGCGGTAGTCAACGGCTTCTTCGCCCAGACCGACATGGCCTTCGAGATCGTCATCGCCGACGACGGCTCGCGCGACGAGACGCGCGAATGCGTCGAGCGCCTGCGCGCGCGCGCGCCGGTCCCGCTCAAGCATGTGTGGCAGCCCGACGTGGGCTACCGGCTGGCGATGTCGCGCAACCGCGGCATCCTCGCCGCCAGCGGCGACTACATCATCGTGGTGGACGGCGACTGCATTCCGCAGCGCGACTTCATCGCCCGCCACCGCCAGCTGGCCCGACCGGGCTTCATGGTCACTGGCAGCCGGGTGCTGCTCAATCCGGCGGTGAGCCAGCGCGTGCTGGCCGGGCAGTTGGACCTGCAGTCGATGGGCCTGGCCGACAAGCTGCGACTGCGCCTGCGCGGCGAGACCAACAAGCTGGCGCAACTGCTGTGCACCCTGCCGGACGTGGGGCGCGAGAGCTCCCGCTTCTCCTGGCGCCGGATCAAGGGCTGCAACATGGCGATCTGGCGTAGCGATCTGGAGCGGATCAACGGCTTCGACGAGAGCTTCATCGGCTGGGGCCACGAGGACGCGGACCTGGTGGTGCGCCTGTTCCACGCCGGCGTCATGCGCAAGGATGGAGCCTTCGCCACCGAAGTGTTCCACCTCTGGCACCGCGAGGCCAAGCGCGACCAGGCATCGAGCAACAAGCGCGTCGTCGTGGATCGCCTGGCCGACAAGACCACGCAGGCGCTGCGCGGCCTGCGCCAGCACGACCTCGAGCAAGTGCAGGCCGCCTGATGCCTGCGCGCCTGTCGATCGTCGTCCCGGCCTACGACGCCGAGCGTTTCATCGGGCCCTGCCTGGAAGCGATCGTGAGCCAGATGGGACCGCGCCACGCCCTGCTCGTGGTGGACGACGGCTCGCGCGACCGGACGGCGGACGTGGTCGAGCAGGTCCGGCGCGAGCACCCGGGCCTGCGCATCGACCTGATCCGCCAGGCCAACCAGGGTATCGCCGGTGCGCGCAACAGCGCCCTGGCCGCCGTCGACGGCGACTACATCCTGTTCGTCGATGCCGACGATCTGGTCCTGCCCGGTACGCTGGGCGCGCTGGACGCGGTCATCGACACGCACGCCCCCGACGCGATCGCCTGCGACTTCAACATGTGGCATCCCGACAGCCCGCGCAAGAACCGCCGCGTCTCGCTCGGCTACGCGCCGGACGCCGTCACGCATGGGCGCGACGCCATCCTCGCGACCTATTTCGCCGACCGTCACACCTATGTCTGGGCCAATGTGCTGCGGCGCGCGGTCTACTCGGGCCAGCCGCAACCGGTGTTCCCGGTCGGCCGCGCCTACGAGGACCTGTCCGTGCTGGCGGCGCTGCTTGCGGACTGCCAGACACTGTACCGCCTGGCCCGCCCGACGATCGACTACCGCCAGCACCCGCAGAGCCTGAAGAACGGTGTGTCGCGCAAGTGGTGCGTGGATTTCGTCTCGGCCCTGCTGCAGGTGAGGCAGGCGATGGCGATGCGCGGAGTGGGCGATCTGGTACGGATGCAGGTGGACGTGGCCGCCTGCCACTTCTACATCGGCATCGTGAAAAGCTCCTATCAGTTGCCATGGCGGGAGGGCCAGGCCGCGCGCGAACACGTGCGCCGGATCTTCCTCGACAGCCTGTTCCATGAGGCCGACGCGGTACTCGCGGCCATGGAAAGCGGCGCCGTATGCAGCCACGATCCGGCCGGCGACGCGGCCGCCGCGGGCCAGGTGCGCAAGGCACTGTCGGGCAGCTTTACATTCGGCTTGGCCAAGACCGCCAGCCGCGCGCTCAAGCAGTGGCAGCGGCGCCTCGCCGCCTGAGCCGGATAGCGAATATCAGGCCGAAATCCCGCGCCCCCCCCGAGCCGCTCCCGCAACATCCCCTCGGTCCCGCGAAAGCGGGAGCCCATACCGAGCCCGACCGCCACGCTGCGCCTGCACCGCTCGTATTTCTGTCGAAAAACTTTACATCCGGCACAAAAAAATTCCCTGCGGCGAAACTAAGCCATTGTTTTTCATGTGTATTTACTATCTGGCATGTTTGTTGCTTGAAGTTAAACAGTATTCTGATTCTCATAACTTCACTACACAAGGGACAACATGTTCAAGAAAATCGCACTCGGCCTCGTCATGGCGGCTTCGTTCTCCTTCGGCGGCTCGGCAGTCGCCAGCGTGGTCCAGACCAGCACCCCAGGCAGCTACTATGGATACGAGGCATGGGGCCATCACCTGATTGGCTCGGTCGACTTGGCCAGCGGCACCAACCTGATCAGCGGGCTGACCAGCACCGCGACGATCCGCGACCAGGGCTGGGGCGGTGAATGGGCAGGTGGCAACCACGTGTTCATTGGCCTGTACCAGGGCGACACGCAGCTGTGGGCGGAGCATGTGGCCGGCGCCTATCACCACTGGACCACGCAGTCGGTCGACATGACCACCCGTCCGGAGCGTTTCGACCTGCTGAACCAGGCCCTGGGTTCGATCGACTGGACGACTGGCCAGACCGTGAGCATGAAGATGATGGCTTCGCCAATCGGCTGGGGCGGCTGGGAGCTGCACGTGAATAACGCCTACTTCACCGTGACCTCGGATACCGTCGCCGTCCCGGAGCCGGGTTCGGTCGCCCTGCTGGGCCTGGGCATCGCCGGCCTGGCGCTGGCGCGCCGCCGCAAGCTGGCGAAGTAATCGGCCACGGTGGGCCGGGGCGCACGCGTGGTCGGTAGGGTGGGCTCGCGAGCCCACCGCTCGTCCGCGGCAGCAGTCGCGTAGGGTGGGCTCTCGAGCCCACCGTTCGTCCGCGGCAGCAGCCATTGGCAGAGCTGGCACCCAACGGTGGGCACAAGTGCCTGGCGCGGCCCGGCCCACCCTCCCCGGGACCGCTTAATACTCGACCGCGACGTCCTTCGCCCCCAGCGTCAGCTCGAGCGCCTGCTTGAGCGTGTCGGACGGCGCCACGCGCCACTCGTCACCCAGCTGTAGCGTCGCCTCCACGCCCTGCGGCTTGATGCGCAGGCTGACCGGCAGGCCGTCCTGCTGGCGATAGGGCTGCAGCACTTCCGCGATCTTCTCCGGATTCACCGTCGTCTCCACCGCCATCTCCAGCTTGTGCCCGTAGTGGATGCGGGCCGCCGCGATGTCGTACACCTTTTCGGCCGTGATGCGCAGCCCGCCGTTGAAGCGGTCTTCCGACACCTTGCCGACGACGAGCAGGAATTCGTCTTCCCTGAAGATGCTCTTATACTGCTCGAACAGCTCGTTGTAGATCGTCACCTCGACCACCGAGGTCTTGTCGTCCAGCGTCACGATCAGGATCTTGCCGCGCTGGGTCATCTGCGGGCGCACGCCCGTGATCACGCCGCACAGCATGCGCGGCTCGCGGGACGGCTCCAGGTCCTTAAGCTTGGTCTTGGCGAAGCGCCGCACCTCGGCCGAATAGGAATCGAACATGTGGCCGGACAGGTAGTAGCCGAGCGCGGTCTTCTCCTCGGACAGCTTCTGGCGGTCCGTCCAGGGCACGGCCTTGACGTAGTCCGGTGGCGCGACCAGGTCGCTGTCGTCGCCACCGAACAGGCTGACCTGGTTGGCCGAGGCGGCGGCCTGGTCGGCCACCTCCACCGCGAAGCCTACCGACGCCAGCAGCACCGCCCGGTCCACGCCGAAGCAGTCCATGGCGCCGGCGCGGATCAGCGATTCGATGGTGCGGCGGTTGATCTGCTTGCGGTCCACCCGCTTGCAGAAGTCGAACAGGTCCTTGAAGCGGCCACCCTCGGTCCTGGCGGCGATGATCGACTCGATCGCGCCCTGCCCCGCGCCCTTCACGCCGCCCAGCCCGTAGCGGATGTTCGTGACCGGCTTGCCGGTGACCGACGGCGGCGGGCCTTCCGGCGTGAAGCGGAACTGCGACTCGTTCACGTCCGGCGGCAGGATGGTCAGCTTGCAGACGTCGATCGAATCCTCGACCAGGATCTTGATCTTGTCCGTGTCTTCCATCGCCAGCGACATGTTGGCTGCCATGAACGCGGCGGTGTGGTGCACCTTGAGATAGGCCGTGTGGTAGGACAGCAGCGCGTAGGCGGCGGCGTGCGACTTGTTGAAGCCGTAGCCCGCGAACTTCTCCATCAGGTCGAAGATCTCGTCGGCCTTCTCGGTGGACAGGCCATCCTTGGCGGCGCCCGCGCGGAAGATCTCGCGGTGCTCGGCCATCTCCTCGGCCTTCTTCTTGCCCATCGCGCGGCGCAGCATGTCCGCGCCGCCCAGCGAATAGCCCCCGACGATCTGCGCCATCTGCATCACCTGCTCCTGATAGACCATGATGCCGTAGGTCTCGGACAGGATCGACTCGGTGCGTGGATCGGGATAGTCGAACTTCTCGCCGTGCTTGCGCTTGCAGAAGTCGGGGATCAGGTCCATCGGGCCCGGACGGTACAGCGCCACCAGCGCGATGATGTCCTCGAAGCGGTCGGGACGCGCGTCCTTGAGCATGCCCTGCATGCCGCGCGATTCAAGCTGGAAGATCGCGACGGTCTTGGCGTCGGACAGCAGCTTGTACGAGGGACGGTCGTTCAGCGGCAGCGCGGCCAGGTCGAAGTCGGCCATGGCCGGATCGAGCGCCTTGATGTAGTTGACCGCGCGGTCCAGGATGGTAAGCGTGGTCAGGCCCAGGAAGTCGAACTTGACCAGGCCGACCGCCTCCACGTCGTCCTTGTCGTACTGCGACACGACGCCGGCGTCGCCGCCCTGCGTGTACAGCGGGCAGAAGTCGGTCAGCTTGCCCGGCGCGATCAGCACGCCGCCGGCGTGCATGCCGATGTTACGGGTGATGCCTTCCACCTGCTGGGCCAGGTCGAGCAGCTGCTTGACCTCCTCCTCGTTCTCCAGGCGCTCCTTGAGCATCGGTTCTTCCTCGATCGCCTCGGCGATCGACACCTGCTTGCCCGGCTTGAAGGGGATCAGTTTGGAGATGCCGTCGCAGAAGCCATAGCCGAAGTCGAGCACGCGCCCCACGTCGCGAATCGCGCCCTTGGCCGCCATCGTACCGAAGGTGGCGATCTGCGAGACCGCGTCGCGCCCGTACAGGTCCTTCACGTGCTGAATCACCAGTTCGCGCTTTTCCTGGCAAAAGTCGATGTCGAAGTCGGGCATCGAGACGCGCTCGGGATTCAGGAAGCGCTCGAACAGCAGGTTGTACTTGAGCGGGTCGAGGTCGGTGATCTTCAGCGCATACGCGACCAGCGAGCCCGCGCCCGAACCGCGGCCAGGGCCGATCGGCACGCCGTTGTTCTTGCCCCACTGGATGAACTCCGCAACGATCAGGAAGTAGCCCGGGAACTTCATCTTGATGATGGTCTGGTTCTCGAACTCGAGCCGCGCCTCGTAGCGCGGGCGCTCCTTCTCGCGCTGCGCCGGGTCCGGGAAGAGCTGCAGCAGGCGCTCCTCCAGGCCCTTCTTGGTCTCGGCGACGAGGAAATCGTCGATGGTCATGCCCGGCGGCGTCGGGAAGTCCGGCAGCTGCGGCTTGCCCAGCGTGAGCACCACGTTGCAGCGCTTGGCGATCTGCACCGAGTTAGCCAGCGCGCCCGGCAGGTCCTTGAACAGCTCGGCCATCTCGGCCTGCGACTTGAAGCACATCTCCTCGTTGAAGCGGCGCACGCGCTTGGCGTTGGCCAGCATTTCGCCTTCCGCGATGCAGACGCGCGCCTCGTGCGCGATGAACTCGTCCTTCTTGAGGAACTGCACCGGATGGGTCGCCACGACCGGCAGTCCCATGCGGCTGGCCAGCGCGACCGAATGGCGCACCTGCGCCTCCTGGTTGGGCTGGCCGGCACGCTGGATCTCGACGTAGAAATGGCCGGGGAAGATGCGCGCCCAGCGCTCGGCGGCCTGCTCGGCACGCGGCAGGTCGCCATTCTCGATGGCCTGACCGATGTCGCCGAAATGGGCGCCGGACAGCACGATCAGCGCGTCGGCCTGGGGCACGTCCGGTTCGAGCGTGGAGACCGAGGTGGCGAGCGCTTCGAGCCACTCGACGCGGATCTCGGCGCGGCCCTTGTACTGGCTGGTGAGCCATGCCTTGGACAGCAGCTCGCACAGTTGCAGATAGCCGGTGCGGTTCTTCGCCAGCAGCAGCAGGCGGAAGGGCTTTTCGCGGTTGTCCTCGTTGGTGATCCAGGCATCGACCCCGACGATGGGCTTGATCCCCTTGCCGCGCGCCGCCTTGTAGAAGCGCACCATGCAGAACATGTTGGCCAGGTCGGTGACGGCCAGCGCCGGCTGCTCGTCCTTGGCGGCCGCCCCGACCAGTTCGTCGATGCGGACCAGGCCGTCGACGATCGAGTATTCGGAGTGGACGCGAAGGTGGGTGAAGATCGGGGAAGTCATCCTTGCATTTTACATCGGCCGGTGGGCTTGCTGTACGGTCGATTGCGGCATCGGCGGGAGGGCACTGCCACGGTCGGACCCTGCCTCAGGTGGCGGTGGCTGGCGACGGGTTTCGCGTTGTGCCGTAACTACGCCGCATACGCAGGAACGGTTCCTCGATCGTGTTGTAGCTGAGCGTGGCCAACGCCCAGGTCCCGGCATAGGTCACGCCGACCATGATGGCGATGTCCAGCCAGGCTATGCCGGTCGGACTGACCAAACCCACGCGCACGGCCAGGATGTGGATCAGCGCCATGTGCAACAGGTAGAAGGAGAAGCTGATCTTGCCGCCATGGCAAAGCGCGCGCTCCAGGAAGCCGGGCATTCTTGGCTGGAACGACACCCAGGACAGGATCACCGCCGCCCAGCCGGCGCTTTCGATCATCGACCAGAAGATCCAGAAGCTCGACTTGGGCGCCGCGCCGAACGGTGCCACGCGGTGCATCAGGGCCGTGCTCCACATCACCAGTGCGAAGCTGGCCAGGATGAGCAGCGGCGCCGCGCGGTGCAGCTGCCGCTGGTAGCGCTGGTAGATCATCGCCGCCGCCATGCCGATCAGGAACTGGTCGAAGCGCCCCACCCAGGTGCTGAAGTACATGAGTGTGCTGTTGTCATTCACGGTGTAGGCCGCGCCCTTGAAGAACAGCATCAGCACCAGCAGGCTGCCAAGGTAGCGTATCCCCTGCTCCATCGCGAACCGCGCCAGGAAGGGGAACACCAGGTAGAACAGGAATTCGAGCGAGATGGTCCAGGCCGCGCCCGTGATCACGGTGGCCGAGGTCGGCCCCATGCCAAGGTTGGTGGCGAATATCCACAACAGCTGCTGCGGCTGGAAGGTGTCGCGCGTGATCGACAGCGCCACGAGGAAAATCGTCAGGAACAGCGGGAAGATGCGCAGCACACGGTTGCGCAGGAATTCGCCGTACGCGATCTGCTTTTGCACCAGCGCGATCTGCATGAACAGGAAGCCGGACAGCGTGAAGAACAGGCCGACGCCGGTATGCCCTTCGTTGACCAGCGCCCACCACGCGCCTGACAGCGGTTGCCCTCCGGCGCCGCGGTACTCCAGGTGGAAGTGGAACAGGAAGACGAGAGTCGCCGCCAGCCAGCGCAACTGGTCGATCCGGGGGTTGTACTTGATGTTCTGGGATTGCATGTGGATCGTGACGCTGGGGTAGGTCGATGGCGAAAAAGCATTGTAATGCCAATTGTTGTGAACGTCACCGTGGCGGGGAGCGCCCGAACAGTACGGAAAAGCGTGCGGAGTTTCTTTACTCAGCATAGAGTCCCGCTTTCGCGCACTCCTGTCCGGAATATTTATGCTGCTTCAAAGTGCGTCACAGCTAACACAAGCTAGAACGGTCGTTCCCGCGGAAGTGGGAACCCATGCGTCCTTGTGGAAGCCACCTCCCTTGACGTACCCGTTACCCGAAAAAGGACATGCATTCTGAGTCAGTATGGGTTCCCGCGTACGCGGGAACGACATTTGCTGACTTTAGCGATGGGATACCCCGGACGCTAGGGCGCCTTCGCGGGAACGACATTGGCGGAGCCACTGTCTTATAATAGCGGGCTGTCCTTCCCGCACCGAACCCCAACGCCATGCACGTCAATATCGCCGCCTACAAATTCATCACCCTCGACAACCTCGAAGCGATGCGCGAGCAGTATCAGGCGCTGTGCAACGAACTCGGCCTGAAAGGCACGGTGCTCCTCACGCCCGAGGGCATCAACATGTTCCTGTCGGGTCCGCGCGAGCAGATCGACCGCTACCTGGACTGGGTGCGCAGCGACGAGCGCCTGGCCGACCTGGAGTGGAAGGAAAGTCTCTCGAACGAGCAGTCGCACAAGCGCATGCTGGTGAAGATCAAGAAGGAGATCATCACCATGCGCATGCCGCTCATCAAGCCGGAACTCGGGCGCGCGCCGGCCGTCGATGCGAAGACCCTCAAGCGCTGGCTGGACCAGGGCCACGACGACGAGGGCGTGCCGGTGGTGATGATGGAGACCCGCAACGCGTTCGAAGTGGACGTCGGTACTTTCGAGAACACGCTGGATTACCGGATCGAGAAGTTCACGGAATTCCCGGAGGTGGCGGCGAAGCACAAGGACGAGCTGGAAGGCAAGACGGTCGTCACCTTCTGCACCGGCGGCATCCGCTGCGAGAAGGCGGCGATCCACATGAAGAACATCGGCTACGACCGCGTGTACCAACTGGAAGGCGGCATCCTGAAGTATTTCGAGGAAGTTGGCGGCGACCACTACAAGGGAGACTGCTTCGTGTTCGACTACCGCACGGCGCTCAACCCCAAGCTGGAGCCCACCGAGACGGTGCAGTGCTTCGCCTGCCGCGCCGTGGTGACGCCGCGCCAGCAGTTGTCGCCCGATTATGTGTACGGGGTGTCGTGCCCGAAGTGCGTGCAGCAGGGGCAGGCGGCGGCGTAAAAGCTCGCGCTCAAATTAATCCGTAGGGTGGGCCGGGCCGCGCAAGGCACTTGTGCCCACCGCCGATAGCTTACGGTAGCTCTGCCGTTGGTGTTGTCTGCCGGTAGGTACGTGTGCCTCGGTGGGCACGAGTGCCCACCCTACCTATGCACCTAATCGGCGTTTGTGCTGCCTGATCAATACATCGGCGGCGGCATTTCGGCATCGGAGACCCCGACCAGGGTTGCCATGTCGGCCGACGCAGGGACGATGCCCACGATCTTCTCGATGGTCGCGTCGATATTGCCCGGGTCGCGACCCATCGCCGCCGACTGCAGGTCCTTCACCAGCGCGATGTAATCGATTGCGATCTTGTTCGCCGCGTCGCCCTGGTAGGCGGCCTGCTCCATCGGTTGGTCCAGGCGCTCGGTGAATGCCCGGGCCACGGCAACCTTGGCGTTGTAGGCGAACAGGTCCGACCCCTGGGCGCCGGCCGCGATCTGCGTCACGACGTTATCGACAGTCATCGCACCCGTGTCCAGCGCGTTCGCCCAGAAATCCACCCCTGCAGCCTCGGCCACGCGCCCGAACAGGTTCTCGTACACTTCGGCCACCACGGTGCGGTTGTCCAGGTTGCCATAGGCGGCGCGGTACTCGGCCGAGGTCGAGAAGGCGGCCGAAATGTTCTGGTAGCCCTGGGGGTTGGTCGCAAGCTCGTTAGCCCAGAAAGTCAGGCCGGCGTAGTCCGCCGGGCGGCTGAAATATGCCACGTAGAGTTTCTGCACTTCGTTGATGTAGTCTGCCATAGTAGCCTCCGTTCAATTGGTGGAGGCAATATAACGTAATAAAAAAAACAAGGGCGCGCACGCACTGCCCAGCACGCATTTTGGTTTCTTTTAAGCAGTTTTAAGAGCAAAAAGACAGAAGATGTCGTGAAATGCGGCAACGAAAAACCGGATTTTGCGTTATCCAACTAACATAACAGGGGTGTTTCGGGGGGCTGGGGAGGGAATTCCCGCGCCGCCGCCGGGGCGACGCGGGCGCGCAACAAAAATTTGTTAGCGAAAGTAAGCGGCGATCTCGCGGATGTCGCCGTAGCCCAGTGTGCCGCCCGCGGCGCGCAGGCGCAGCAGTCCGACAATGTAGGAATAGCGCGCCTGGGCGAGGTCGCGCTGGCTGGTGAACAGCTGTTGCTGGGCGGTGAGCAGGTCGAGATTGATCCGCACGCCACCCTTGATGCTCTGCTCGGTCGCGCGCATCAGTTCCTTGCTCGACTCGACCGCCTTGATCAGCGCTTCGATCTTGCGCGAGCTGCTCTGCACCAGGCTGTGCGCCTTGCGCAGCTCGACGGTGATGCGGTCGATGCGGGCCTCCAGGTCGGCCTGGGCGCGCTCGTAGGCCGCCGCCGCCTGCCGGGTGCTGGCGCTGATCGCCCCACCGGCATAGATCGGCACATTCACCTGGACACCCACCGCTCGGTTGGTCGATTCCTGGCCGAAGGTATTGATCGTCTCGTTGTCGCCCTTGGAGTAGCTGGCGACGAAGTCCACTCGCGGGTAGTGTCCGGCGCGGTTTTTGGCGATTTCCAGCCGGGCATTCTCCACCGCCAGCCGCGCCGCGGCGAGCTCGTTATTGTTGCGCAGCGCGAGCGCGCGCCACTCGTCGAAGCTGCCCGGCGTGAGCTGCACGACCCCGAAGGTGTCCGACAGCTGGTCCAGCTCGCCAGGGTCCATGCCGATGATGCCTTCCAGCGTATTGCGCTGGGCAACCAGATTGTCCTGCGCTTCGATCAACTGGGCCTCGGCCAGGTCGAGCCGGGCCTTGGTCTCCAGCATGTCCGTCTTGGTGCCCTCGCCCTTTTCGAACATGCGCTCGTTGACCTTCTGCTGCTCCAGGTACATGTTGCGCTGCACTTCGGCGAGCGCCACCTGGTCCTGGGCGAACAGCACATCGACGTAGGCGCCGACGACGCGCAAGGCGACCTCGTTGGTGTCGGCCTCGAACTTCTCGGCGCTTTGCAGCGTCTGCACCTTGCCCTGGCGGTAGCGGGCCGTCGCTTCCAGGTTCAGGATCGGTTGACGCATCTGCACGACGCTCGACCGGCTCAGGTAACTCGGATGGTCGCGCGTCACCCGACCGAATTGCGCGATTTCCCGGTCCATGTTGTTCTTGCTTCCGGAGAAGCTGGCGGTCACGCTGGGCAGCAGCCCTGCGCGGCCGAGCACCACGTTTTCCTTGCCCGCCTCGTTCTCGTAGTAACTCATCCGGTAGGCCGGGTCGTTCTTCAGCGCCGCCTCGTAGGCCTGCTGCAGGCTGACCGCGCCGGCGCTGCCGGCGGCCAGCATGCACAGCGCCGCGATGACGCCGCGGCGCAGGGCACCGCCCTGCTTCTTCATCTTCGCTCCCGTCACGCTCACTCCTCGCTCAGCGCCGCCTGGGTGCGGTCGAGCAGCGGCCGCAGCAGGTAGTTCATCATCGTGCGCTCGCCAGTCTTGACGAACAGGTCCACCGGCATGCCGGACACGATGTTGAGCTTGTGTGCAGCGACTTTCTTCGCGCCTTCCGGCGTGACCTTCACGCGGACCTTGTAATAAGGCATGCCGCTACGCTCGTCCACGGTGCGGTCGGCCGACACCTGCACGACTTCGCCCTCGATGTGCGGGGTCTTGGCCACGTTGAAGGCCGAGAACATCAGCTCCACCGGCAGCCCGGGGTGCACCTTGTCCACCAGGTTCACCGGCAACTCACCCTCGACCACCAGCGGGTCGTCGCTCGGAACGATGTCCATCAGCTTGAAGCCGGACGGCACCACGGCGCCGTTGGTGAACACGGCGAGGCCGACCACCGTGCCGTCAGCAGGCGACTTCACTTCCACGCTCTTGAGCTCGAAGTCCTGCGCCTGCAGGCGCGCGCTCAGCGCCTCCGCCTCCTTCTGCACCTCGGTCAGCATGGTGCGCACTTCCTTCTGGTAGTCCTGCATGCGCTGGGCGCGGCGCAGGGTCAACTCCACCACCTGGCGCTGAGCGCGGCCGATGTTGCCGATGTCTTCGGAAATCGAACCGTTGAGCTGGGCATAGGTACGCTCCAGGTCCAGCAGGCGGTTGCGCGCCACATAGCCTTCCTTGGCCAGGTCGCGCATGCCACCCAGCTGCTCCTTCAGGATCGCGACCTGCTCCTTCTTGCTCTCGCGCGATTCCTGCAGGCCCTGGATCTGCAGCTTCAGGCCGGCGATGCTCTCGTCCACGCCGCCCAGTTCATTCTGCAAGGAGCCCTGTCGCGAGGCCAAGAGCTGCTTTTGCAGTTCCATCATGGCAGCCACACGCGGCTCGTCGCGGCGCTTTTGCAGCTCTTCCGGGAAGTCGATCGACTTCAGGCCGTCGCGTTCCGCGATCAGGCGCGCCTCGGTGGCGCGGGCCGTCAGGTACTGGCCTTCGGTCATGTCGAACGCCGAGCGCGCGACGATCGGGTTCATGCGCACCAGGACCTGGCCCTGCTTGACCACGTCGCCATCCTTGACGAGGATTTCCTGCACGGTACCGCCACCCTGGTGCTGCACGGCCTGGCGGTTCGATTCCTTCGCCACGTGACCGGAAAGGGGCACGCCCTTGTCCAGCGGGGCGAACAGGGCCCACAGCATGAAGCCGCAAAAGCCCACCAATACCACGATCCAGCCGACGCGCGACCAGCGCGCGGCGTCGGTGTTCACTTCCAGCGGCGTCACATCGTGGGCGACGACTTCCGCAGCCTCGTTCTTGATCAACTTCATTGTGCTTCTCCGGTCGTGGCGGCCGCGGGCGCCGCCTGGGGCGCTGCCGGGGCCTGGGCGCGGGCCTGCTGCTGTGCCGCCGCCTGTTGTTGCGCTTGCTGCTGTGCCTGCATCATCTTCTTGTTCTGCTCCTGCAGCGCGGCCAGCACGTCATTGGTCGGGCCGAACATCTGCGCGCTACCGTCGCGCATCAGGAGGAGCTTGGTGGTGGCGCCGATGGCGCTGGTCCGGTGCGTGATCAGGACGATCGTCTTGCCGCGCTGGCGCAGGTCCAGCACAGCCTGCACCAAGGCCTGTTCGCCGATGTCGTCCAGGTTCGAGTTCGGCTCGTCCAGTACGATCAGCGAAGGGTCGTCGTACATGGCGCGCGCCAGGCCGATGCGCTGCTTCTGGCCGCCGGACAGGCCGGCACCGCCGTCGCCCAGCTTGGTGTCGTAGCCTTCCGGCATGTGCAGGATCATGTCGTGCACGCCAGCGCGCTTGGCAGCCATCACCACCTTTTCAGGATCGACTTCGCCGAAGCGGGCGATGTTCTCGCTCACCGTGCCGCTGAACAGTTCGATGTCCTGTGGCAGGTAGCCGACGTTCGGCCCCAGTTCGCCCTTGTTCCACTGGTAGATGTCGGCGCCATCCAGGCGCACCTTGCCCATCAGTGCCGGCCACACGCCCACCAGCAGGCGGGCCAGGGTCGATTTGCCCGAGCCGCTCGGTCCGATAATGCCGAGCACATCACCCGGATTGATGGCGAAGCTCAGGTTCTTGACGATGGCGGTCTTGCTGCCCGGAGGCGCGGCGGTGACCGCTTCCACGGCCAGGGCGCCTTGCGGCTTGGGCAGCGGCATGCCTGCGTCACGGGCGGGATTGGCTTCCAGCAGCTTGGACAGGCGCTCGAAGGCGCTGCGGGTGCTGCTCCAGGACTTCCACACGGCGATGACCTGCTGCACAGGCGCCAGGGCGCGGCCGACCAGGATCGATGCGGCGATCATCATGCCGGGGGTGATTTCGTTTTCCAGCACCAGCAGCGCGCCGTAGCCCAGCACCAGCGACTGCAGGGACACCTGCACGAACTTGGTGGCGGCTGCGACCTTGGCGGCCTTCTCGCTCGCCTCGGCCTGCAGTTGCAGGAACTTGCCGTGGGTTTTGAACCAGCGGGTGATCAGGTTGGGCAGCATGCCCATCGACTCGATCACCTCGGCATTGCGCAGGTTGTTGGTGGCCATGTTGCTCGATGCGATGGCCATGCCGTTCGCCTCGGTCAGCGGCTTCTTGGTGACGCGCTCGTTGATGAAGGCGAGCGCGATCAGGACGACGGTGCCGCCCAGCGCGAAGAAGCCCAGCGAAGGCTCGAACATGAAGATGACGATCAGGTAGATCGGGAACCAGGGCGCGTCGAAGAACGCGAACAGTGCGTTACCGGTCAGGAACTGGCGCAGGCTGGTCAGGTCCTGCAGCGCCTGGCCCGCATTGCCGCCCGCCTGCTTGAGGTTTTGCTCGAATGCGGCGGTGTACACGCGCTTGTTGAGCATCATGTCGAAGCGCGCACCGACGCGCACCAGCACGTAGGAGCGGATCAGCTCCAGCCCGGCCAGCAGCAGGTAGGCGCCGAGCATCAGCACCGTGAGCATAATCAGCGTCATCTCGTTGCGGCTCGCCAGCACGCGGTCGTAGACCTGCAGCATGTAGAGCGAGGGAACGAGCATCAGCAGGTTGGTGATGGCACTGAAGGTGCCAACCGTCCAGAAAGTGCTCTTGAAACTGAGCAGGATCTGCTCGATTTCGTTTTTCTTGTTGAAGAGTGTGTTTTTCATGTGCTCGGGAGCGTGACTCGGTTGGGCAAAAGCTTGTCACCCGGTAAAGCGAGCTGATCGGGAGCAAGCAAGCGAGACATTATCGCTCAAAACTGTACAGAAATGTGATGTACGTCACATTTTTGCAATTACTCAGCGCAAAAAGTCGTTTTTGTGCGATGCCTGTTGGTCAACATGAAGGCTTGGAGGATGGCGCGCCAGTAGGGTGGGCACTTGTGCCAACCATTCCGTCCCGTACCCTGAAATAAAAAAACCTGCTGCCTTGCGGCAGCAGGTTTTTTGACCTTTCCACATCCCTCCAAAGAGGGATGCAGGGGCAGGTATTACACCAGGAAGAAGGTGTCGGTAGTGCCGACTTCTGCCAGGTTGGTGACGCCGGTGACGCCAACCAGCTTGACTACCAGGTCGTCAGCAGCGATGCCAGCGCCAGCACCTTGCTGGAACACGTAGCTGTTACCCAGGTACTCGAACACAACCACTTCACCAGTAGTGTCAGCAGCAGCGTCAGCGATCAGCATAGCAGCAGCCAGATCCGAAGGACCTGCGCCGGTAAAGGTCAGCACGCCCTTGGCAACTGCACCGCCGGCGATCGTCGCGTCGGTAGCAGCTGCGCCAGCGCGGCCGAACGACAGCAGGTCAGCATCCTTCTGAGCAGCAGCAGCAGCGGTTGCGTCGGTACCGACGGCAGCAGCAGCAGCCTTCTCCATGTTGACGATCGACTCGACACCAACGGTAGCGTTCGAATCCACACCAACGGTGATGCGGTCAACGCCGGTACCCAGACGGATCGCGCCAGTGTCCTTCAGCAGGTCGGTCGAAGCAACCAGACCGCCGGTGGCAGCCGAAGCGTCCAGAGTGGTCAGCTCGGTGGTCGCGCTGTTCACGGTCAGCACGCGGTCGCCGGTGACGGTCACGGTGGTGATCTTGGTGCCGGTAACGTTCAACACGTTGCTAGCCAGTGCGCCGCCCGACACGACTTCCATCGTGGTTGCAGCCGCAGCACCGAGGTTCAGGACCGCGGTGTTGTCGAGGAAGGAGACCTCGCCGGTGATGCTGGCCTTGAACGCGGTGTCGAACACTGCCTTGACCGAAGTTGCGTTGGTGCTCAGGTTCGCGTAGACGATGTCGGCGTCCGGGTCAGTAGCGCCTTCATCAGCATCAACCGTAACGGTCAGCGCGCCCGGGGTCTTCTGGGTCAGCGTCAGGGTGTTCACGGTGCCCATGTCAGCGGTTGCGCGGAAGCCAGCGCCTGCACCGACGTTAATCAGGGCTGCACCAGCACCGACGTCACCCGAAGCGATGAACTCAGTCACGGTATTCTTGGTTGCCAGGATGTCCACGTCCAGGGTGCGGGACAGACCAACGGCGTCGAACACGTCGAAGTTCGAGAATGCGCCGATGTTTGCCGAACCGACCAGGCTCAGGGCCAGGATGTCGGTGCCAGCACCAGCGTCGATAACATCGCCAGCATTCACGGCAACGGCCGACTTGAAGCTGTCCGCGCCATCGCCCAGGTTCACGGTCAGCTTGCCGCTGCTGCGCGACATGATCTCGACGGTGTCATCACCTGCGCCAGCGTCAACAGTCGTTGCGCCCGTTGCGGTGGCCAGACCACCTGCGTTGGTATCAACCTTGATGGTGTCAGCGCCAGCGCCGGTCATCACCGAAGCGTTGACGGCAGCAACGGTCGAGGTTGCCTTCGAGGTAGCAGCGGCCAGGGTCACGGCATCGGCGCCAGCGCCGGTCATGATGCTGGTGGTTTCTGCATCACCGATGAAAGCAATGTTGCCGGTCGAGGTCGATGCGTCGACAGTGGTGACCTTCTTGGTAGCGGCGGAACCGGTGTCCACAACGGCCAGGTTAGTTGCCAGTGCCGAGTTAACCGAAACAGTCTGCACGTCCTTGCCAGCAGTCACGGACAGTGCCAGCGGGCCTACGGTGGTGTTGACGTCAGCGCCGTCAACCAGCGAGCCAGCAACGGTCACTGCGCTCAGGGTTGCACCAGCAACGTTGACAACTGCAGTTTCCAGCACGTTGGTCAGGGCGATAGTTGCCGATGCGCCAGCGGCGTTGACGGTGATGTCGGTGTTGATGCCGGTGAAGCCAGCGGTGGTCGAAGCAGCCAGGTTGTTGACAGTACGGGCCTGACCAACTTGGGTAATCGAGGTTGCACCGACAAACTTCGATGCATCAAGGGCGTTCGCCGGAGCGGTCAGCAGGGTGGTGTCTGCAGCCGCTTGGTTCAGAACGATGGTCTCGACGTTGGTGACGGTGCCGATGTCGCTGTTGAAGTTAGCCGTACCAGGTGCAGCTGCGCCGTTGCTAACAACATTAATGGTCAGGCTGTCCTTCCCAGCAGCGCCGTCGATGGAGTCGAACGAGCTGAAGTTGGTGGCGCCAGCGCCGGTGGTGGCGTTGAACGCGTTGACGACGAAGGTGTCGTTGCCAGCGGTGCCGACCAGGGTGTCTTGACCTTGGGTCAGGACGTAGTTCTGGCCTTGGTTGCCAGCGCCGACGACGTTGTCGATCGAAGCAGCCAGGACTGCAGGAGCGATAGCGGCTTCCAGCGAAGCGTCGGTGGTGATGCCCGACATCCAGGTCTTGGCGACAGCGTTGGCAGCGGCGCCCTGGTAACCCAGGATTTCGCTGTTGGTGTCGAGAGCAGCGCTGAAGGCCGTAGCTGCCTTGACCTTGTTGTTGTACGCGGTCAGGTCGCTGCCCTGTGCGCCCTTGGCGATCTCGGTGACAGCGGTGTCGATCGTGAACGCCTTGTTGATCAGGTTCTGGCCCCAGAAGGTCAGCGCTGCCGGCTCTGCAGGACGGCCGAACAGGTTCATGTAGATGGTGTTGATGACTTGGTATTCGCTCTGACCTGCGAACGTGTCCTTGTATTCCTGCGATTTCGCGAATTCGGCCGAAACGGCGGAGGTGTCGCCTTTAGCGGCGGTAACAACGCCTTCCCAGTAGGTCAGGCCAGCAGCATCGGCTGGACGGCTGAAGTAAGCGACGTACAGCTTTTGTACTGCTTCGGTGTAGATACCCATGTATTGCTCCTAAGGTTTTCAGTCAAGTGTAAAAATTTGCAGTCGCTCTTCCGACTTCTGCAATCCAACGGGGCGAATGATGACAGACGGTATTGCTCCTTTAATGTGACGATCGTCACATTGACAAAGAATTTTTGTCGGAAAGTTGTATCTGTTCACGATCCTTGTTGGTCGTTCATTATGAAATATGAGCAACTTTCGCGCAAGTTGCTATGCCAGAGGGAAGGTTTCGAAGAAAAAATTGCGCGAAAACCGCCCTCCCCCTGATATTTCCTGCTTTGTTTCCATGCGGTATGCATGATTCCGTAGGTTACGCAGGCTTGTTGTGGGGTATCGGGGCTTACAAATTGAAACAAAGAAAGGGGGGGGAATTTTGCTTTCGTGCGTGGGGTTTGTGCGACGGGACGGGGGTAGAAAGGCTGAGGGGGACCTGACCGCGGTGAATGGTGGGCTCGAGAGCCCACCCTACAACTTCGGCGCTCCCGAAAAGCAAACGCCCCGGACGGGCCGGGGCGCTTTGCGATGCCAGGCTGGCTTATCGCGTCCAGTAGGTGATGCCGTTCGTGGTGCGGGTGTCGTCCAGCCGGCGCTGGAAGATATAGGCGGCGCTGCCACCGTCCGCATTGCTGAGCATGCCATCGACCGTCATGTTGTTGGTCTGGGGCCGCACGAAGGGCATATTGCCGAAACGGCCGCTGGGTGCGACCTGGCCGTCAGCCATCATCTTGAACACCTCGCCACCGCTAACCAGGTCGAAGGTGGTGGTAAACATCGCCTTGCCGAAGTCCACGCTCAATTTACCGTTCTGCATCTCTGCGGCGACGACGGCCTTGGTCGGATCGTCGTTGGCGATCAGCGCCTCCCCGCCCTTGAGCACGAAGCCGACGCTGCCGCGCTCGGGCGCCACATACTCCTTGCCCATCGAGCCGTGGATGACGTAATTACCACCGATAATGGTCTCGGAACCTGCCGGGCCGGTCAGCGGGGCTGTCGCGGGCCGATCGGCCAGAGCCATCCAGCGCCCCCACTGGATCGTCCGCTCCGGCAGGGGGATCAGTTCCGGCTTCGGTTCCTCGACCACGACGTCCACCGGCGGTGGCGTGACCACCACAGGGGCCGGGCCAGTCGTTGGCGGCGGCGTCTTGATCAGTTGCTCGATCGACTCGCTCTTCTTGGGGTCGAGCGTTGGCGTGGCGCCCCCGGCGTTTGCCAGCGGCTCGTCGGCGCGCGGCGGCGACACCTGGTCCGGGGCCGTTGCCGCCCCTTCGAGTAGCTGGGGCGCGGACTGGCCACGCCGCACCTGCAGCAGTTGCCCGCGCTGCGCGGCCGACAGCTCGCGGCTGGCCGCGCCCTCGCAGGGCCCCATGCCGTCCGGACGGCAACCGCCCACGAAGCCACTGACCACGACGCCGCCGTTCAATACCGCCACGCGCGAAGTGTCCTGGTCTGTATATACAGTGAAGTCCGTGCCGCGCACGCCGATGGCCGCGACGGGGGTGTTGAAGCGGAAATTCTGGCGCGCGTACTTGACCGCGTCACCGGACTTGCTGCGCGCCACGCCGCTGAGCAGCTCCAGCTTGAAGCGGCTGTTGGCAGGGTTCTGCGTGTCCACGTGGTAGGCGTCGATGCGCGCCTTGGTGTTCGGACGCAGGATGAACAGGCCGTTGTCGATCGTCTTCACATAAATGAAACCGTCGCCGCCGGTGCTGAGCAGGTCGCCCTCCTGCACCACCGTCCCTTCGACGACCGGCGTATCGGCAACGTGCGCCGCGCCCGCCACGAAGATGACCTTCCCTGCCGGGCCGGCGTGGGCCGCCTGCGCCGCACATGCGAGACTGGTGATGATGAGTAATCGACGCAACATATTCTTCCCCTTTTCTACCATTATCCCGGTCAACAACGCTGGTTTCCGTGACGGCTGTCACATTCTAGTTCAAACTTGAGTCCGTCTCACCCGCCTTACATTTTGTATCAGTTGACCTACAGGCAACATTTAAGCGTTATACTCCAAGTTTCCGTCATACAAGTTCTGTTTTCAGATCCTGCCTCCTCCTCCCCCTCGTCGTGACTGATTCCACTCTCAAACCGTCAAGCTTGCGGCCCGCCGGGCGTGCGCCGGGCGCCTGGGCGCGGGCGGCGATCGCCCTGGTGGCGGTGCTGCTGACGGTCTTGACGCAGTGGGGGCCGCTGGCCGGTTCGACGTCGCTTTTTGGCAACGAACTGCTGCGTGACCGTTTCGTGCGCGTGCATGCGACCCTGGCGCCGGAACCGCGCCTGCTGGTGGTGGACATCGATGAATCGAGCCTGGCGGCGCTCGGCCCCTGGCCCTGGCCACGCGCGCGCATCGCCGACCTGGTGGAGACCCTGCTGACGCATTACAGCGCGCGCGGCGTCGCGCTCGACATCCTGATGCCCGAGCCTGCGGACGCGGCCGGCGACGCACGGCTGGCGATGCTGGCGGCGCACGGCCCGGTGGTGCTGGCACAGGCCTTCGACTTCGTCGCCACGCGCCCGCAACCGATCCGCGAAGGCACGCCGGGCGGCGCGACACTTGTCCAGGGCAGCGGCATCGTCGCCTCCGGCTACATCGCCAACCACGCCGGCCTGTCGCGCGAGGCGCGCCACATCGGCAGCATCGGTTTCATGCCGGACCCGGACGGCGTACTGCGCCGGGTGCCATTGGTGACCACTTACGAAGGCCGGCACTATCCCGCCCTCGCCCTGGCCCTGGTCAACTGCTGCACGGGTTCCGGACCGCTGGTCGCCGACCAGCCCGGGGCCATGCGCATCCCCTACAAGCGTGACTGGAACGCCTTCACCGTGGTCACCGCGGCCGACATCCTGCACCAGTCGATCGACCCGGCCAGCGCGCGCGGACGCCTGGTCGTCGTCGGCTCGTCGTCGCTCGGGCTGGGCGACCGCGTCGCCACCCCGCATGCGGCCAGCCGCCCAGGCCTGGGCGTGCAGGCCGAGCTCATCTCCGCGCTGCTGGACCGCCAGGCTGGCGCCACCCCGTCGCCCTGGCCGGGACGCGCCATCGCGCTCGGCTTCGCCCTGCTGGCGGCGGCGCTTGCGACCTTCGCCTTCCCGCGCCTGTCGGCCGCGGCAAGCGTGGGGCTGCTTGCCGGGCTGTCGCTGCTGTGGCTGGGTGCGGCCGCGCTGCTGGTGCCGCACGACGCGGGCTTCTCGACCACTGGCCCGCTGGCCACCAACCTGTTCCTGCTGGCCGTGGCCGTGCCTTACCAGTGGCAGCTGTCCCAGCGCAAGTCGCGCCGGCTGCTCGACACTCTGCGCCAGTATGTGGCGCCCAAGGTGGTCGAGGAACTGCTGCGCAGCGACCTGGCCGATCCGCTCGCGCCGCGCCAGCTGGACGTGACCACGCTGATCGCGGACATGGAGGGCTACACGACCCAGGTCGAGTCGCTATCGATGGAGGAATCGGCACGGCTGACCCGCGAATTCCTCGATTGCCTGACCGGGCCGGTGATCGCTATGCAGGGCACGCTGGACAAGTACACCGGCGACGGACTGGTGGCGTTCTGGGGTGCGCCGCTGCCGATTCCGCAGCATGCGGACCTGGCGCTGGACGCGGCCTGCGAGATCGTGGCCCGCGTGCGCGAACTGTCGCGCAGGCGCGAGGCGCAAGGCCATCCGCCGCTGCGGGTACGGATCGGGATCGAGAGCGGGCCTGCGGTGGCGGGGGACTTCGGCACCTCGTTCCGCAGTATCTACACGGCGGTGGGGGATAGTGTGAACACGGCTTCCCGGCTGGAGCAGGCGGCGCGCGATTTTCCGCACGATGTGATCGTCGGCGCCGGGACCGTGGAGCGGGCGCGGCGGCATCGGTTCATTTTGCTGGGGGAGCGGGTGTTGCGCGGCAAGGGCAAGGCGACGGTGTTGTATACGCCGGAGAGCATTGGTGCGGCATCGGGCGCCAGGGCTGCGGAGTTGCAGGAATGATTTGGCGCGTGGACCGCGTGGGCTCGAGAGCCCACCCTACGTTGTCGTGCAAGGCGGCGTGTTTGCTGGCGTTGCTCGCCGCCTTCGCCGCGCCGGTCGCAGCCGAACAGACGGAGCAGGACCTTTACCTGAAGGCGCTGCAGTCGATCGCCGAGGGCCGGCGCAACGACGCCTCGGCGGAACTGGCCCGCCTGATCGAGAAGGAACCGATGCATGCGGGCGCCTGGCTCGAACTGGCCCTCACCCAGTGCTCGCTCGGCCATGCCGACGAGGCCGAGCGCATCTTCGCCACCATCGAGACGCGCTTCAATCCGTCGCGCGCGATCCTGGAGCTGATCGCGAACGCGCGCGAGGAAGGCTGCGCGAACTGGCAGCCGATGGCGGCCACCGCCGTGACACTGTCGCGCGGCTTCGACCGCAACGTGAACCAGGGGGCGGCCACGGCGCGCCACCTGCTCGACACACCCACCGGTCCGCTCGAAGTCGAACTGTCGGACGACTTCACGCCGCGCCGCGACAGCTACACGCAACTGGCGGGCGAGCACACGCGCGAACTCACGCGCAACGGCACGCTCGGCTTCCTGCAGTACCAGACACGCCGCAACGACACGCTGCACCAGTACGACACCGGCTCGTTGTACGCGGGCGTGGAGACGCCGTACCGTGTCGGGCGCTGGAGCATGCGCGGCACCGCCGGCTTTGGGGCGGTGACGCTGGGCGGCCGCCTGTACCAGCGGCAGGGCCAGTTGCAGGGCCGGGTGACGGTACCACTGCCACTCCCCAAGCCGATGCAGTTCAACCTGCTGACTGGGCTGACCTGGTACCAGTTCCCGACCCTGACCAATTTCGATTCGGTGACCGGCGAACTGCGCGGACAGCTCAGCTGGCGCGAATCGGACCGTTCCATCAGCGCCAGCCTGGGCTACCTGGACGATCGCGCGCGCGCCCAGCGCCCGGGCGGCGACCGCACCGGCGTGTTCGGCAACGTCCTGCTGCGCAAGCGCGTCACGGGCAAGGTCAACACCGAGCTGGCCTACACCTTCCAGGCCTGGCACAGCGAGCTGCCGTACTCTCCGGGACTGATCGACAAAGTGCGCGACCTGTCCACCCACGTGCTGCGCGCGAATCTTACTTACGCGATCAACCGCAACCACTCGCTGCAACTGGAAGGGCGGATCGTCCGCAACCGTGAGAACATTTCGATATTCCAATACAACAATCGCCAGCTGCAGCTGAGCTGGCAATGGCAGACTCCCTGACGATGCTGACCCCACTCGCCAGACCGCGCACCCTCGACACGGCGGTCGCCACCCACGACAACGGCTTCAACCTGGTGCGGCTGGTGTGCGCGCTGCTGGTCGTGGTCTACCACGCCTTCCAGATGAACACCGCCGCGCCGGGCGCGCGCGATCCGGCCAGCGCCCTGCTGGCGCCGAACACCGACCTGGGCGGCCTGGCCGTCGGCGTGTTCTTCATCATCAGCGGCATGTTCATCACCCGCAGCTGGATGGCCGATCCGCACGTCGGGCGCTTCGCCCTGCGGCGCGTGGCACGCCTGGTGCCCGGCCTGTTCGTCTGCCTGCTGCTCACGACCGTCCTGGCGGTCGGCCTGTTCTCGGCCCAGGGCTGGTCCGGCCTGCTCGACCCCGCTCCCTGGCGCTTCATCTTCGGCAACAGCGTCCTGCACGGGCTGCAGTACAACATTCCGCCCGAGGAGCTGCGCATCGCCGGCGTGCTGGGCGGACAGGACTTGAACGGCCCGCTGTGGACGCTGTACTGGGAAGGGCGGATGTACGTGATGGTCGCGCTGATCGGCCTGGCCGCGTTCCTGCCGCTGGCGGCCTGGATGCGCGGGGCGGCGATCTTCCTGCTGCTGGCCGCCAACCTGTGGCCGGAGGTGCTCAGCGGCTACGTGTGGGAAACACGGATGTGGTCGCTGTTCCTGGCCGGCATGCTGCTCCAGACGCTGGCGCGCGACGTGCGCATCGGCCCGGTGCAGGTCGCCTGCGCGCTGGCGCTCGCCGCGCTCAACTGGACACGCTCGGCCGCGCTCACGCCCAGTCCGCTCACCTGGTTCGGTATCGCGCTCGTCGCGGGCGCCGTCGCGATGTGGGTCGGCAGCTCGCGGGTGCCGGGGACGGGCCACGTGCAGCGCCACGACTATTCCTACGGGATCTACATCTACCACTGGCCGATCCTGCTGATGCTGCGCGACGCGCTGCCGCCGATGGGGCCGTTGCGGCTGCTCGCCTTCGGCCTGGCGGTCATCGTGCCGGTGGCCATGCTCAGCTGGCACCTGGTCGAGTCGCCCGCGCTGCGCGCCACGCGCCGTTGGCTCGCACGGCACCGTCCGGCATCCGCCGCGGCCGGGGCCCCGGAACCGCTGACGGACAAGGTGGTATGAGGTGCCACGGCGTTGCGTCCACACGCCAGGTGGAAGGCGCAAAGCGCCGCTGGCGGACTCGACCATATACAATCACGCCTTGTCGGAGATTCACTGAAGGAGCAGGCAAGACGTGATGGGGTGGGATCTGATGTGGTTGGGCCTTGCCGCAGCCGCCGTTGTAACAGGCTGCCTGGTGCCGAACCGCTGGCTGCCGCCTTTGCCGAACGATAAGCTGCTGCACTTCGCCAGCTTCGCCGTGCTCGGCGTGCTCGCCCTGCGCCTGGCGCACGGGCACGCCGAAGCCCTGCTCTGGCTGCTGGGCCTGCTGGTCGCCGGATGGGCGATCGAGTGCCTGCAGGCCCTGGTGCCGGATCGCAGGTTCTGCTGGCGCGACATCGCCGCCAACGCGGCCGGTATCGCGTTCGCGGCCGTCTGCGCCCAGCTCTACGTTTTCTTCTCTTGAGGCAACAACTTTGAGCAACAAGATGACCGCAACCGCCAAGGAAACGACAAGCGCCGCCGCCGCGGCGGCCGTGCAGGCGCCCGAGGAGCAGCGCCAGATCCACATTCACCTGCGCAAGATCCCGCTGCTGGCGGAGTTGACGGACGAGGAGATCATCCGGGTCAAGCAGGAGTTGCGTATCCGGCCGTACAGCAAGCGCGAGATCGTGCTGCAAAAGGGCGGGCATGGCGACGGCCTGATGTTCCTGCTGACCGGCTCGCTGCAGGTGATCGACGTGACCGAGGACGGCCGGGCGATCGGCTTGCGGATGCTGGTGCCGGGCGACTTCTTCGGCGAGATCGCGCTGATCAACAACTCGACGCGCTCGGCCTCGGTGGTGGCCATGACCGACGTGCTGGTGGCCTTCCTGCCGGCGCCGGTGGCGATGCACCTGTTCTCGCATTCGCCGTCCGTGGCGCGGCACATGCTCAAGCACCTGGCGCAGAAGATCCAGCGCGACTCGGAGTTCCGGGCGTTGCTGAGCATCAACAACACGGCCAAGCGCATCTATACCTATCTGGTGCTGCTTCAGAAGAACAAGCCAAGCGAGCCGGGGGCGCCGATCGTGGTGGAGAACCTGCCGACGCACCAGGACATCGCGAACATGGTCAACACCAGCCGCGAAACGGTCACCCGGGCGCTGACCACCCTGACCCAGCAGGGAATCGTGCAGAAGGACGCGCACCGGCTGATCATCGTCAAGCCGGAGGCTTTGCAGAAGCTGGTGCAGGGGTGATATTCGGCGCTTCGGCAACGCCACCGTAGTGTATCGCCGGTGGGCACTTGTGCCCACCCTACCGTCGCGGCAACGCCACCGTGGCATGTAGTGTGGGCCGGGCCGCGCCTGGCACTCGTGCCCACCGTTTGCCCGCACCGCCGCGCCCGCCATTCCCCACCCCGTTGACAAATGTAAAGTGCGTTACATCTGTAACAACTCTTGCCGTTCGCGCTAGAGTATAATTTTGGCCTCATCCGGCCATGCCTATTATGACAACGACACTGACGCACTCTTGCGGGGCGCAGCCAGCACGGGCCGCCTCATGATCTCTCCATTGATGCTGCGCGGCCTGTGGGCCTATCGCGGTTTCGTTCTGGGCAGCGTCAAGCGCGAGTTCCAGTCCAAATACAGCAACGCGATCCTCGGCGCCGTCTGGTCGCTGCTCTCGCCGCTGGCGATGATCCTGGTCTATACCGTGATCTTCGCCGAGGTCATGCGCACACGCCTGCCCGGCGTCGACTCCGGTTTCGCCTATTCGATCTACCTGTGCGCCGGCATCCTCACCTGGGGCCTGTTCGCCGAGATCGTCTCGCGCGGCCAGACCATGTTCATCGAGCAGGCCAACCTGATCAAGAAGATCAGCTTCCCGCGCATCTGCCTGCCGCTCATCCTCGTGCTGAACGCCCTGGTCAACTTCGGCATCATCTTCGGCCTGTTCGTCGTCTTCCTGCTGGCAACCGGCAACTTCCCCGGCCTCGTCTTCGTCGCCATCGTCCCGGTGCTGGCGGTGCAGGTGCTGCTGGCGATCGGCATCGCCATGGTCGCCGGCGTGCTCAACGTCTTCTTCCGCGACGTCGGCCAGTTCGTCACCATCGCCATCCAGTTCTGGTTCTGGCTCACTCCCATCGTGTACCCGTACTCGATCCTGCCGGAACAGGCGCGCGAGGTGCTGGCCTGGAACCCGATGCTGCCCGTGATCCAGTCCTACCAGACCGTCCTGGTCAACGGCCGCTGGCCCGACTGGTCCAGCCTGTTGCCGGTGACCGTGCTGGCCCTGCTGCTGTGCGTGCTCGGCATGCGCCTGTTCCGCAAGCGCTCCGGCGAAATGGTGGATGAACTCTGATGGGCACGATCGTCGTCTCGGGCCTGGGCAAGGCTTATAAACAATACCCGACGCGCTGGTCGCGCCTGGCCGAATGGCTGCTGCCGCGCAGCGGGCCGCGCCACAAGCTGAAGTGGGTGCTCACCGATATCAGCTTCCAGGTCTCTCCCGGCGAAGCGGTCGGCCTGATCGGCATCAACGGCGCCGGCAAGAGCACCCTGCTCAAGCTGATCACCGGCACCACCCAGCCCACCACGGGCAGCGTCTGGATGGAGGGCCGCGTGGCGGCCCTGCTGGAACTGGGCATGGGCTTCCACCCCGACTTCACCGGCCGGCAGAACGTGTACATGGCCGGCCAGCTGCTGGGCATGACGGTGGAGGAGATCCGCGAGCTGATGCCGCGGATCGAGGAATTCGCGGGCATCGGCGAGTACATGGACCAGCCGGTGCGGGTCTATTCGAGCGGCATGCAGATGCGCGTGGCCTTCTCGGTGGCCACCGCGCGCCGCCCCGACATCCTGATCGTGGACGAGGCGCTGTCGGTGGGCGACGCCTACTTCCAGCACAAGAGCTTCGACCGCATCCGCCAGTTCCGCCAGCAGGGCACCACCCTGCTGCTGGTCTCGCACGACAAGCAGGCGATCCAGTCGGTGTGCGACCGCGCCATCCTGCTCGATGGCGGCCGCCTGGCGCGCGAGGGCAAGCCGGAGGAGATCATGGACTACTACAACGCCATGATCGCCGAGCGCGAGAACGCCACCGTGCGCCAGAACGAGACCGCCGAGGGCAAGGTGCAGACGGTGTCCGGCACCGGCGAGGCGACGGTGGCGGACATCGCCCTGCTCGACGAGTCCGGCGCGCGGGTCGAGGTGGTGGACGTGGGCGCGGCCGTCACCCTCGAAGTGCGGGTGCTGGTCAAGGCTCCGATCCCGCGCATGGTGCTGGGCTACATGATCAAGGACCGCCTGGGCCAGCCGATGTACGGCACCAACACCCATCTCAAGCAGCTGCCGCTGGACGACGTGGCGCCGGGCGAGGAAGTGGTGTACCGCTTCGCGTTCCCGATGAACCTGGGACCGGGCACCTACTCGGTCGCCACCGCCATCGTCAGCACCGACACCCACCTCGTGAACAATTACGAATGGCGCGACCTGGCGCTGGTGTTCACGGTGATGAACATGCGCCGCCCCCACTTCGAAGGATCGGCCTGGCTCGACCCGGCCATCGACATCCAACGCACATGACATTCATTTCCTACGCACAGAACTCCGAGGACGTGCTGCTGTGGCGCGCGCTGGGCCACGTCAAGGACGGCTTCTATATCGACGTCGGCGCCAACGACCCGGTCGAGCATTCGGTCACCAAGGCTTTCTACGACGCGGGCTGGCGCGGCATCAGCATCGAACCTCTGCCCGCCTTCCACGCGGCCTTCGAGGAGCAGCGCCCGCGCGACGTCAACCTTGCCATCGCGGCGGGCGCCACCAATGGCGAGCTGACCCTGTACGACGTGCCGGAAGTGCGCGGCTGGGCCTCGCCCGAAGCGTCGGTGGCCGAGGCGCACCGCGCCGAGGGGCACGAGGTGAGCGAACTGACGGTGCCGGTGCGCACGCTGGCCTCGGTGTGCGAGGAGCATGTGCGCGGCGAGATCCACTTCCTGAAGGTCGATGTCGAGGGCTTCGAGGGCGAGGTGCTGCGCGGGATGGACTTCGCGCGCTGGCGCCCGTGGGTGCTGGTGATCGAGGCGACCCTGCCCAACAGCCGCACCACCAACCACGAGACCTGGGAGCACCTGGTCACCGCCCACGGCTACCGCTACGCCTGGTTCGACGGCCTGAACCGCTACTACGTGGCGGACGAGCACCCGGAACTGTTCGCGTCCTTCCAGATCCAGCCGAACGTGTTCGACGAATTCATCTCACACCATCTGGACAAGGCCTGGGCCGCCAACCGCGAGGTGACCCGCGCGCTGCGCGCCTCCGAGGCGCACGCGGCGGTGGCGCGGGTGGAGATGCACGACGCGATGCAGCGCGCCCAGCAGCTGGACGAGCAGCTGGAGGACGCTTTCGCCCGCATCGAACTGGCGGCGCAGGAAAAGCTCGAGAACCAGGCCCACATCGCGCGCCTGACCGAAGCGCTGGACGAAGCGCGGATCAAGGGCCACGAGGCCTCGGTCTGGGGGCGCGGACTGGAACAGCAGATCGTCGCCATGCAGGCCAGCACCTCGTGGCGCGTGACGCGCCCGCTGCGCATGGCCGGGAAGCTAGTGCAGGCGCTGCGCCGTCCCGGCCTGGCGCGGCGCGTGCTCACCCGCGTCACCGCCAACGAAAGGCTGCGCCGCCTCCTGATCCCGATCCTGCTGCGCTATCCGGCGCTGGGCAAGCGCGTGTCCGCCTCGCTCGCGTCGATCAAGCAGGCCGCGCCGGCCCAGGCCCCGGCGGGCGTCGCCGTTCCTGACGAACTGAAGGAACTGCCGGTCTCGGTGCGCGCCGTGCTGGCCGACCTGCAGCGCGCCCGCAGCAACCATACAGGCAGCTAAACAATGCGAATCGTCATCGACTTTCTCGACGGCCAGGGCAGCGACCCTGCCGCCCTCGACCTGGCCCGCGAGCTCGTGCGCGCCGCCGGCACGCGCCAGGTCTGGCTCGCCGCGCCGCTGGGCGAACCGGACACGCTGGAGCGCCTGCGCCTTGCCCTGGACGGCCTGCTGCCGCGCGAGCGCGTGCGCGCC
>FWWL01000956.1_pt1 | contig 73325 bp, 81 predicted proteins | sample 2228331 | NCBI WGS metagenome assembly FWWL01 (sample SAMEA103939775, study PRJEB20133) | metagenome
CTGCCTGCGGCAGCCCACGTTCAATCAGGCGCGGCGCTCACTGGACGACTTTACATCGAGGCTAGCGCCAATCCGCGCAGCGGTTCGTGCAACGGCCAGCTCAGGCCGAATAGCAGCCGGGCAGCGGTTCGCTTATTTGGCAGCAACATTAATCGGATCCCAATCGATGAAAAGGAACCGAACTCGCTTTAGATGGGCTGCAAGATTGCCGATCGCCCGTCCCAAACCGTAGCCTCCGCCAACATCTGCGGGCGAATGCCCCATAAGCTGGTCGTGCACGTCCTTGGGAATGTTGGCGTCGCGGCAGAGATCCTTGAAGCTGTGTCGGAAACTATAAAACACGAGGCGGGGGTCGTCGCCGACGGCATTGTCGATCAGGCGGTTGGCGCGGCGGCTCGCCTCCTTGGTCTTTACGCCCAGTGAATCGGCCTCGAGGTCAGGAAAAAGCCGTACTGCTCCGCTTGACCGCATCCGTTGGACGTAGTCGAGAAATCCGAGCGCTATCAGTTTGGGATGGAGCGGTATCACGCGAATAGAACCGTCGGTCTTCACCCGTTTGCGCTCGTCAATCTCGTCCATGACGTAGTCCGTGACGTCGATATAAGGGATCCCTTGCTCGGACTTGATGTCCGCGAGCAATATCTGACCAAGTTCCTCAATTCGAGCGCCCGTGCAAAGCCCGAGCAGGAACAACCAGCGCAGCGTCGAATCGGAGACCTTTGACTTGCTCAGAGGGTGAGACCAAGCCGCGGTGAACAGCTTGGCCGCAAATAGCTGAGCGAGTTCGTCCTTGGTAAATGGGCGCCGCGTGCTCTTTTTTGTGTATCCTTCGACTTTGATACCGGCGCCGGTGTTCGCAGGGATGAAGCGCTCCTGGAAAGCGAACCCGAGGAGGGCTTGGACCGCGCCGAGATATTTTTTGATCGATTGCGGGGATATGCGGTCTACGCCCGATCTGTCCGCATAGAGCGCATGAATGTCGACAAACTCCATCATGCGATGCACTCGCGGCATACTTTTTGGCAGCACCGCTATCGCGTCACGAAATTCGAACAGATCGTTGGGCGTGATTTCGCCGATGCCGACATCGCCGATATAGCTTTTGAAATAGCGTACGGCCGTTTTCGTCGCGGCCTGCGCCTTCGGCGTCGGCTTGCGCGCCGCGATCCATTTCGCCTCGAGGGCGTCGAGCTTCATGTCCGGTTGGAGCCGGCTCGAATTTGCGCGGCGCCGGGCCGAGGGGAGTACGGGAACTTGTTCGCGGACTTGCGGCGAACCCAGCGCATCGGCCAGTGCATCGGCGAGCGGTTCGTCGATCCCGCGATTCGCCTCCTCGGGTAGTTTTAGTTCACGCTTTATTTTCGCGACGGCGAAGCTGAGCAGGGGGCGCCAACGGCGGTGCGGTACCCGTTTCTGAAAACTGAACCACAGATCGCCAAGGTCGCGATGGACCGAAGCATGGTGAGCCTCGATCCGAGCGAGTGTTTCGGGAGAAAACTCATCGTCGGCGTCGCTTCCCGCCAACCTCTTGCGATAAGCGATCCATTCGGTTGGACTCATGTCTTGTGCGGTGGCCCGATGGTCTCCCGATTGGTCCGCGACGGCGTCGTCGAGCTCCTTGAGCAAGAAGGCGACATCCATACCGCCGCTCGCAAACCCGGTAGTGGACCTGGCGGTGAGGAGGCGGTCAACCAAGACACGCGCCTCGTCGGAAGTGAAGGATCTTGGAGCGTCGTTTGCGAGCGCGTCGCGAAATTGTTCGCACTTCTGCTCATATTCACCATTGGCAATCGCCAGCTTGCGTTCGGCATGGCGCTGATCGGCGGTGCCGAGGCTTACCTTGTAAAGTTGGCCGCAAGCGAAGGCGCTTTGCAACGGCAGCGGGATACGGCGGCGAAGATAAAAAATGCCGCTGCGTGGATCGCGCCAGAGTCCCTTCGGATTCATGATCGTTCGTCCTTTGTGTACTCATTTGGTGTACCCACCGAGTCACTAACGAACAGAAAACCGAGACTTCTGCGCCTTTCCGGCGATTTGGTGACCCCTACGGGACTCGAACCCGTGTTTTCGCCGTGAAAGGGCGACGTCCTAGACCGCTAGACGAAGGGGCCGTCGTTCGGTGAAGCGGCGCCTTAGACTCGCATATCCATGGGGTCAAGCGCGCTGGCGCACCGCGCGCGCAAAAATATTGCGCACCCTGCGGTCATTCGGCCCAGGCGGCGTCCTCGAGGTGCAGCTCGGCGGCGGGGCGGCTGCCCCAATCGTCGCGTTTGGCGCGCCCGGCGAGCCATAATTTCCGTGCCCCGCGGGCGTGGAGCAGCGTCTGGCCCAGCTCGGTTTCGGCGCTGCGGAACGCGACTGCCTTGAACCGCGCGCCGTCGTCGCCCGACACGATCAGCCGGACATGGTCGGTGCCCACGATCCCCGCTTCGACGATTCGCACCGGTCCGGTCGCGACACGCGGCGCGGGCCAGCCGGCGCCATAAGGCCCGGCGCTTTCGATCGCCTCGCACCAGAGCGGCGAAATCCCGCGCGGCGCGAGCACCGCGTCGATTAAAAGCGCCTTGTCGCCGCTCGCGCGTTCGACGTCGGCGGCGAGCCGGTCGTTGAGGAAGGCCCCGAGCGCATCGATCTTGCCCGCATCGACGGTCAGTCCTGCGGCCATCGCATGGCCGCCGCCCGCGACGAGCAGCCCGGCCTCCTTGGCGGCGAGGATCGCGGCGCCGAGGTCGACGCCGCTGATCGAGCGTCCCGATCCCTTGCCAATGCCGTCCTCGTCGAGTGCGATGACGATCGCGGGGCGGTGCAGCCGCTCCTTCAGCCGTCCGGCGACGATGCCGATCACCCCGGGGTGCCAGCCCTGCCCGGCGACGATCGCCACCGGCGCGTTGCCGCAAGCGGTGCTGGCGGTCAGCGCTTCGTCGAGCACCCCAGCCTCGATCGCGCGGCGTTCCTCGTTCAGCCGATTCAGTTCCTGCGATATCTCGGCGGCTTCCTGCGGGTCCGACGTCGTCAGCAGCCGGACGCCCAGGTCGGACTTGCCGACGCGCCCGCCGGCGTTGATCCGGGGGCCGAGCGCAAAGCCCATGTCGCTGGCGCTTGGCGGCTTGGTCAGCCGCGCCGCGTCCATCAGCGCCGCGAGCCCGGTGTTGCCGCGCCGCGCCATCACCTTCAGTCCCTGCGTCACCAGAGCGCGGTTGAAGCCGGTCAGCCGCGCGACGTCGGCGACGGTACCGAGTGCGACCAAGTCGAGCAGGTCGATCAGCGCCGGTTCGTCGCGCGTCGCAAAGAAGCCGCGCGCGCGCAGCGTGCGGAGCAGCGCGGCGCCGAGCAGGAAGGCGACCCCGACGGCGGCCAGATTGCCGTGGATCGCCGCGTCAGCCGCTTCGTCGAGCCGGTTGGGGTTCACCAGCGCCAGCGCCGCGGGCAGCGTCGTCGCGCACTGGTGATGGTCGACAACGATCACCTCGACCCCCGCCGCATTGGCCTCGGCGATCGCGTCGAACGCCTGCGCGCCGCAATCGACGGTGACGACCAGCTTCGACCCCGCTTCGCCGATCTTGACCAGCGCGGCGCCCGACGGGCCATAGCCCTCCATCAGCCGGTCGGGAATATAGGCACCCGCGGGCAGCCCGAGTCCGTGCAGCAACCGCACCAGCAGCGCCGCCGACGTCGCGCCGTCGACGTCATAATCGCCAAAGATCGTCACCGCCTCGCCGGCTTCGACCGCATCGGCGAGGCGCGCGGCGGCGGCGTCCATGTCGCGGAACAGCGACGGGTCGGGCATGAAACCGCGCAAGGTCGGGGTGCGCTGGCGGTCGAGATCGTCACGGGTGACGCCGCGTGCGAGGAGCAATTGCGTCACCAGATCGTCGGGAGCAAGGTTTTCCGCCGCCATGTCGGCGCTCGCGCGCCGCCAGCGCCACGGCTGGCCGAGGATCGAGCGGGTGATGCCGAGCGCGGCGTCGCTCATCGGCGCAGCCCCGCGGCGAGGATCCGGTGGCGCAGTTCCTGCGCGGTCGCCAGCGGGATCGCGGGAACCTCGTGCGTCGCCAGCGCGCTGCCACCGGGCACCCCGAACACCAAGGTCGCAAGGCCGAGCGGGCGCTGGATGAAGTCGGTCTTGAGATCGACGCTCTGCACGGACGCGTGCGGCAACAGGGTCAGCTTGGGTTTCCAGAAACCGCGGCGAATCGCCACCTGTTCGCCCATGTCGGTCCAGCGGTGAAAGCGCGCGCCAAACAGCGACACCGCGCCGATCAACACGCCGATGACTGGCCCGAACCAGCCGAGCGCTTGCCCGAACGATACCGCGACCAGCCCGCCGGTGGTCGCACCCAGCGCCCCGACCAGCCCACCGAGCGCGATGATGCGGTGGCTTTGCTGCCATGGTTGGTCGTTATCGGGACGGACGATCGCGACTTCGCTCAGTACCGGGTCGATCGCACCCAGCTGGGCGAACGGCACGACCTGATGATCACGCTCCTTCTCGCCGTCGCTCGCCAGGCTTTGCAGGCGCAGCTCGTGCCAACCAAAGCGCTGGCGAAACCAGCCGGTGACGAGAATCGCCGCCTGCACGCGCTTCACCGGCACCGCGACGTCGGTGCGCGTCGTCAGCCCGCGGGTGCGGCGCAGCGTCCGTGGCTCGCGGGTCAGGCGGAAACCCCAGTTCGCGAAAACCATCGTCGCGATCCCGCTCGCAAAGCCAATGAACAGCAGCGAGATGCCCGCGCCGACCCCCGCGATCCAGCGGTGCGCGATCACCCACTGGTCGAGCCCATATTGCCCGGCAAGGTCGATCCAGTCGCGCGGGTTGAAGACGTTGAAGTCGAAGGGCAGCAGATCGTCGAAAAACTGCATCGCCGCGCCGACCACCGCCAGCGCGGCGAGCGAGAAGTTGAACAGCCCCGCGACCAGCAGCTGGCGCGGCGTCATCGCGAACAGCAGCCGGTCGTCGCTCGCCGGGGCGGCGTCGGGCGTATCCGCGGCCGCGGGCGCCGCCGCCTCGCCGCTGCGGTGGGCGCGGATCGTCGTGCGCAGCGCCTGCGCCGCGTCCAGCCCGATCGCGTCGAGGCTCGCGTCATTCTCCTTGCCGCCCGCGCCGGTTTCGAACCCGACCTTGGCGATGCCCAGCGCGCGCGACACCAGCCCCTGTTCGATGCTGACATCCTGGATGCGGTCGAACGGGATGGTGCGGTGCTGGCGCGACAGGACCCCGCTTTCGATCACGATCTCGTCGTCGCCGACCAGAAACCGGAAGCGCAGCCAGTGCAGCCACGCTGCGACCAGCGAGATCAGCAGGAAGGCGAGCAGCGCGGGGACGATCCACACCCAGTTGCCGGTGAAACCCAGCGCCGCGACCGCGGGCAGGAAATTCAGGCTGCGCGGCCCCAGCTTGACGATCGCCAGCGCCAGCGTCGCGGGGTGCAGCCGCTGCCAGGGCGCGTCGTCATCGTTGATCGGAACGGCCGCAGCCGTAGCAGCGTCGGTCATGCGAAATCGGTCTGGATATGGCGGCGGATCGTCTCGCGCATCGCCGCGGCCAGGTCGGCGGGCAGCCCGGGCAGGGTGACGGTGCTGTTGTGCGTTCCCGACGTGTGGACGATCAGGTGCGACAGCCCGAACCAGCGCTCGACCGGCCCCTGGCCGACGTCGATATGCTGGACGCGCACGAACGGTACGATCGTGTCGGTGCGAAACAGCCAGCCGCGCGCGACGCGCAGCTGTCCCTCGCCGATCTTGTACCCCCAGCGCGCGACGCGCCGCGACGGAAAGGTCAGGATGACAATGATCGCAATCAACCACGCCAGCGCGGTGACCAGTCCATATGGCCCCTCGATATGGCGGATCAGCAGATAATCGAACACGCTCGCCCCGATCGCCAGCGGGATCAGGTTGAGTGCCGTCGCGATGCGCAGCACCTGGGCATAGGCAGGATCGACCGGATCGAGCCCCTCGGCAGCATTGAGCGCTTCGGGATCGAACGGATCGGTCGGGTGGACGGCGGGGGTGTCGGTCATCCTCCCTCGTTACCGTGTTAGCGGCCTATGGCACAACCACATTAAAGCGCGGGTCGGCGGGCGGATGCAGCGCGAACCACGACAGGAACGCCATCGTGTCGCCGTCGATCTTGATCGCCCCCGATTGCATCAGCGCCGGAAACTGCGCCTGCCCCAACATCACATCGTCGAGCGTCTTGCGGTCGAGCGTCACCGTCGCGGTCGGCGCAGGAGCGGTCACGCCGTAACGCGGCACCTCGACGCCGCCGCCGACGACGATCGCCACCGTCTCCTTGCTGTCAGGCAGTATGAACTGGAACGTCCCTTTCAGCGCCGCGCCCTTGGCGGCATCGAAACGCGTCGCCAGCGCGTCGAAGAAAACGCTGGTCGGGATCGCGCTGACGAAGCTGCGGCTTTGCCCGTTGCCGGTGACATTTTCGATCGCGGTGCCGCGCAGTGTCGCCGCGGCAGCAAGATAATAGTTCCGCCACGCCCCCGATTCGGCCTGATACCCCATCTGGTCATAGGCCGACGCCAGCGCCGCACGCGCCGCCGCATTGTCAGGCTGGGCAAACACCAGCTTGTTCAGCAATTCCGCCGCCCAGCGATATTCGCCCGCCTTGATCGCAGCCTGCCCCGCCGCGAGCAATTTGTCGGCGCCCCCGGCCAGCGCGACATATTTGGGCGCCGACTTTTCGGGCGGCAGCGGGTTGAAATTCGCCGGATTGCCGTCCCACCAGCCGAAATAGCGCTGGTACACCGCCTTCATGTCGTGATTGACCGTGCCATAATAGCCGCGCGCGCTGAAATCGCGCGCCTGCCCCGGCGCCTCGGGGGTCGCATCGGCGAGTTCGTGCAGCGTCGCGCCGCGGTTGGCGAGGAACAGCGTGCGGTCGTGGACATAACGATAGATGTCGCGCTGGCTGGTCAGCAGCGCCGATACCGCGTCCGCCCCCCACGTCGGCCAATGGTGCGACGCCAGCGCGACCTCGGCCTTGCCGCCCCATTTCAGCAAGGTTGCGTCGATCACCTTCGACCAGTGCAGCGCATCGCGCACCTGCGCCCCGCGCAGCGTCAGTACATTGTGCAGCGTGCGGGTGATGACCTCCGTCGTATGCAGCGCCTTGTAGGCGGGGATGTAAAAGACGAACTCCGACGGCGCCTCGGTCCCCCCGGCGTCGAGGAAATCGAACGCCAGCCCGTCGATGCTGATCGTGCCGCCGCCGGTACCGACCACCTCGGTCGGCTCCATATAGCCGATCGTCCCCGACGACAGTTTCGGACCCAGCCCGGTATCGACCTGCCCCGCGGGTCCGGGCGGCAGGATGGCGCCGAACATATACAGCGCGCGCCGCCCCATTGCGGTCCCCGCCAGCACATTTTCTGCTGTCGCTTCTTCGGAAAAGCCGTGCGGCGCGATGATGCGGATCTTCTCGCTCTTCACCTGCTCGGGGCTGACGATCCCGCCGACGCCGCCGAAATGATCGCTGTGGCTGTGCGAAAAAATCACCGCCTTGATCGGTCGCTGGCCCGATTTGGCCTCGACCGTATCGACGAACAATTTCCAGCTCGCCCCGGCCGCTTCCTCGGTCAGCAGCGGATCGACGATAATCCACCCGCTCTTGCCGCGGATGATCGTCATCACCGAAATATCATAACCGCGCACCTGCCAGATCTTGTCCGGCACCACTTCGAACAAGCCGTGCACCGCGTTCAGCCGCGCCTGCCGCCACAGCGACGGGTTCACCGTGTCGGGCGCCTCCTTCGCGTCGAGGAAGGCATAGGGCCGCCGGTCCCACACCGTCTTGCCATTCTTGTCGAGGATGACCCCGCCCGGGATCTCGGCCAACTTGCCGTGCGTCGCATTCGCCATATCGCGCGGGTCGTCCAGCGGCAGGCGTTTGGCAAGTTCGGCTTGCGCGGCGCGCGTCGCGTCGCTTGCGGTATCCTGCGCGATCGCGGCAAAGGGCAGGGCGCTGGCGAGCAGCAGGGCGGTCCATCGGCGCATATCGTCTCTCCCCCATATTTTGACGCCAGCTTGCGCCGCACGTCGGCGCTTGGCAAGCATCGCTGCATGACCGACACACCGCCGCTTCTGATCGCCTGGCACAGCCGCACCGGGGGCAGCGAAGCGCTGGCGCGCGCCGCCGCCGAAGGCGCGGGGGCGGCGGGGCAGCTGGTCCGCGCCGAGGACGTCACGCCCGATCGTCTCATCGCCGTGGGCGGCTATCTCTTCATCGGCCCCGAAAACCTCGCCGCACTGTCGGGCGCGATGAAGGAGATGTTCGACCGCTGCTATTACCCCTGCCTCGGTCGGATCGAAGGCCGCCCCTATGCGACGATCATCTGCGCCGGGTCCGACGGCGAAAACGCCCAGCGCCAACTCGACCGCATCGCGACCGGCTGGCGCCTGAAGCGCGTCGCCGATCCGGTGATCGTGAACACTGCCGCGCAGACGCCCGAGGCGATTCTGTCGCCCAAGACGATCGCGAAGGACCAGCTCGCCGAAGCCCGCGATCTCGGCGCGGCGCTGGCGGAGGGGCTGGCAGCGGGAATCTTCTGATGCGCTGGCGCGGCGTAACCACCGGACCTTAAGTTACGCGACGCTGAAACATCTTTTCGTCGCCTTGGCGTTCGATTATTGCGTTGATTTCGATGGCAATCGCAAGGGAACGATCGAATGCCCGTCACATTGAACCACACCATTGTCCATACCAGCGATGCGATGGCCAGCGCGACATTCTACGCCGACATTCTGAACCTCCCGCCGCCAAGGCGACTTGGCCACTTCACCGTCCTGCAAGTCGGCGAAACGTCGCTGGACATGATCGAGACCAGCGAAAAAATCTCGTCGCGCCACTTTGCCTTCCTGGTCAGCGAAGCCGAGTTTGCCGATATCATGAGCCGTATCGCGGCCCGCAATCTGCCCTATTGGGCCGACCCATTCCACCAATCGCCCGGACAGACAAACCGCTGGGATGACGGCCAGGGCGTCTATTTCGACGACCCCGACGGCCATCTGCTGGAAGTCATCACCCGCCCCTATGGCAGCGGCGGCCCGCATGCCGACCATCCGAACCCGCTGCTCGCCGGATCGGGCAAATGAGCGACACGCTGCTCTGGCCGGTGCGCGATGCGGAGCCTTCCGATATCGCGCCGCTTGCGCAATTATGGTTTGACGGCTGGCAGGATGCCCACGCCGATATTTTGCCCCTCGAACTGAAACAGGCGCGAACACTCGCCAGCTTTCACGAACGTTTGGCGGCGGCGCTCGCCGACGTCCGTACCGCCGGACCGCAGGGCCGTCCGTTGGGCTTTGCGCTTATCAAGGATGACGAACTTTACCAGCTATATGTCGAAGCCGGGGCGCGCGGAACGGGGGTTGCCACGCGGTTGATCGCCGATGCGTTGCGGCGGATCGGCGCCCAGGGACACAGCCGGGCATGGCTCGCCTGCGCGATCGGCAACGACCGCGCGGCGCGTTTCTATGAAAAGAATGGCTGGCGGCGCGAAGGCATCATGACCAGCCATCTCCCCACCCCCAATGGGGTTATCGCGCTGGATGTCTGGCGATACGAGGCGCCAACGGCGGCCGCCTGACCGAGGGTTCTGACCCTAACTGACCCGGTGCTCGCCCTTCACCCAACGCACCGTCCCCGACGACGCGCGCATCACCACTGTCTCGGTCGTCATCACGCCGTCGCGGCGGTGCTTGACCCCGCGCAGTAGCGAACCGTCGGTGACGCCCGTCGCGGCAAAGATCACGTCGCCCTTCGCCAGGTCTTCGAGGTCATAGACGCGGTCGAGATCCTCAACCCCCCATTTGGCGGCGCGCTTGCGCTCGTCGTCGTTGCGGAACAGCAGCCGGCCCTTGAACTGACCGCCGACACAGCGCAGCGCCGCAGCCGCCAGCACGCCCTCGGGCGCGCCGCCGCTGCCCATATAGATGTCGATATTGGTTTCGGGGTTGGTCGTCGCGATCACCCCCGCGACGTCGCCGTCGGGGATCAGCGCGACGCCGCAGCCCAGCGCACGCAGCTCGGCGATCATCGCTTCGTGGCGCGGGCGGTCGAGCACGCACACCATCACCTCGGCGGGGCTGCACCCCTTTTCCTTCGCAACGGCTTCGACATTCTGGCGGATGCTGTTGTCGAAATTGACGATGTTCGGCGAATAGCCCGGGCCGACCGCGAGCTTGTCCATGTAAACATCGGGGGCGTTGAGCAGGCAGCCTTCTTCGGCGATCGCCAGCACCGCGAGCGCGTTGGGGCCGGCCTTGGCGGTGATCGTCGTGCCTTCCAGCGGGTCGACCGCGATGTCGATCTTCGGGCCTTTGCCCGGCGCATTGCCGACCTTTTCGCCGATATACAGCATCGGCGCTTCGTCGCGTTCGCCTTCGCCGATGACGATCGTGCCGTCCATGTACAGCGTGTTGAACGCGGTGCGCATCGCTTCGACCGCGGCGGCGTCGGCAGCTTTCTCGTCGCCGCGCCCGATCAGCCTGGCCGCCGCGATTGCCGCGGCTTCGGTGACGCGCACCATTTCGAGTACGAGCACCCGGTCGAGGTTGCTGCCGCTGGTCGTCATGTCCGCTGATCTCCGTCTTTACGTCTTGCCTTGCCGCCCGGCTCGGGCATGGTGCGCGCCATATGGCCGGTCGCTCTGCTTGTCGAGGATGCTTCGCCCGATTCGGAGCCGCTCTGGCGCTCCTTTGCGTCGTGCCGGTGACGGCGGCGGCACAGGTTCAGGGGCCGCCCGCGCCGCCGCCGCCGCGCGACGCCGAAACCGCCGCCGCCAATGCCAAGGAACTCGTCGATCCGATCCGCCGCTGCAAACCCGCCGACGACGGATCGATCACCGTGTGCGGCACCGATACCCAGCGCCACCGCCTGACCCCCGAACTGCGCGCGATCGCCAACGAGGGCCGCGAGGCGCCGCCCAAGCTGCCGCGCGCCGAGGCCAAGGCGATGAGCCTCGACAAGCTGCCGTACAACTGGATGTCGATCGGCGGCCGCTATCCGCCCGGCCCCGAATATAATGCGCTCTACGAAATGGCGAAGCGCGCGACCGATCCCGAAACGGGGACGCCGCCCCCGGCCGAGCCGGAACCCTAAGCGAACACTTCGGCCGCTGCCGCTGCGGGCTGCGCCGCACGATATAATCCGGCTGGCAACAGGATAATCGCCACGAACCAGGCACTCCAGAAGACCAGCCACACCCCGCCCATCAGCGTTTCACCGGTGCTGCCGGGTGCACCGTTCATGATCAGATAGCCGTGCAGTACGACCAGCAGGCCGAACAGCGCGCCTGTCGTCATGTTGAAAGCGAAATAGAGTCCGAAGAGCCGCACCTGCGCAGCGCGGGTCGCTCGCCATGATTCCGCAAAGGCCGACAGCGGATCGAGCTTTCCGCGTTCACCCATGATCGGTCCGGCCAGCCAAAGGCGGGCACCCAGCCAACTCGTCAGCGTCCAGCCGATGATCCGCGCGATGACCTGCACGGCCAGCGGCATCGCGAGCCATTGCTCCATGCCGATGGTGAACCAGATGATCGTCGCCAGGCCGAAACCGACGGCCAGATTGATCGACATGCTAGCCAGCAGGAACGCGACCCCGGCGACCATCCCGTACATGATTTCGGACAGATATCCCTCGCGCATCGGCGACAATATCGCGTTCCAGGCGGCGAGCATCGTGCCGCCCACGATAGCGGCGACAATGGCCAGAAGGTACAACGGACCGGCGATCGATCCGCTGACGCGATAGGTCCACGGGTCGGCGGCGATTGCCATGATGTTGCGCAGGCTGAAAATCGGTTCGCTCGCCAGCAGCAGGGAAGGCACCGCGACGCCCAGCACCGTGTACGCGAGCAGCGTCCGCCAATGGTCGCCCGCCAGCGCCCACGCTTCGCTCAGTCCGCGCCGGATGTCGATGTCCATGCCTGCCCCCTGTTTCCCCGTCATCGGGGTAACGAAGCACCCGGCAATTTCAAGCTGGTTCAGAGCGCCAGGATCGGCATCAGCATCGGGGTGCCGACGACGTGGTCTGACTGTGCCAGCGTCGCCAGCGCCGCGTGGATCGCGCGCGCCGGGCCTGCGTGGGTGACGAGCACGATCACGACGCCATCCTCTTCGTCGGTGCCGCGCTGGATAAAGCTTTCGATCGACACGCCGGCATCGCGCATCGCCGTCGCGATTTCGGCGAGCACGCCGATGCGGTCCTCGACGATCAGGCGGACATAATGTTTGCCGACCCGCGCCCCGGCATCGGCGGCGGGCGCGGCGTCGAGCGCATCGACCGGCATTGCAAAGGCGGGGCCATATTCGTCGCGCGCGATATCGATGATGTCGGCGACGATCGCCGACGCCGTCGGCCCCGCGCCCGCCCCCGCGCCCTCGAAGAACAGGCGCCCGACAAAATTGCCCTCGGCGACGACCGCGTTCAATGCGCCCGGAACATAAGCGAGCGGATGGTCGGCGGGGACCAGGCACGGCTGGACATGCTGGTAGAGTCCGGCCCCCTCGTCGGCGCCGTCGCGCTCGGCCATGCCGATCAGGCGGACGCGGTGGCCCAGCGCCTCGGCCTCGCGGATGTCGGCCGCGATCAGATTCCGGATGCCGGTCGCGGTCACCGCGCCGATGTCGAGCCGCGTCCCGAAACACAGCGCGGCCAGGATCGACAGCTTGTGCGCCGCGTCGATACCGTCGACGTCGAACGTCGGGTCGGCCTCGGCATAACCCTCGGCCTGCGCCGCGGCGAGTGCGTCGGCAAAGCTCGCGCCGTTCCGCTCCATCTGCGTCAGGATGTAATTGCAGGTGCCGTTGAGGATGCCGTAAACCCGCGCGATTTCGTTCGCCGACGCGCCTTCGCGGATCGCCTTGATCACCGGGATGCCTCCCGCGACCGCGGCTTCATATTTCAGCGGGGTGTCGCGTTCTTCGGCCAGCCGCGCCAGATCCAATCCGTGATGCGCGATCATCGCCTTGTTGGCGGTGACCAGCGCCTTGCCCGCGCCCAGCGTATGACGCGCCAGCGTCAGCGCCGACCCGTCGGCGCCGCCGATCATCTCGACGACGACATCGACATCGTCCGCCGCGACCAGCGCGTCCATATCGTCTTCCCAGCGATAGCGCGCCAGGTCGATGCCGCGGTCCTTGTGCCGGTCGCGCGCCGACACCGCGACGATCTCGATTGCCCGGCCCGCACGGCGCGCGATCAGCTCGCGGTTCGCCTCGAGCAGCCGGACGACGCCGCCGCCGACGACGCCGATCCCGGCGAGCGCGACGCGCAGCGGCGGACGGGGAGCGGTCGGGGCAGGGTGGGGCGACATGCGGGACTCCGTACAACGGCGCGCGCCATCGCCCGCCCTCCGCTCCGGCCCCTATCGGCTTTTGTCAGCGAAACAAGCCCCGCGCCGCTGGAGCACTGCGAAGCAAATCTTTACCCCGCCGGCGGCTTGCGCGTGCGCGCGCATTCGCCGAGCGCGCCCAGCACCACGCCATAATCGGAGGCGGCCTTGCGGCGATCCTCGGGCGCGGTGCCCGCCAGCCGGTTCAGCGGCAGCTGGCGCGGCAGACCGCAGGCGAGCCGGTACCACGCCAGGGTGCCCCGCGCCGGGACCGCGGCCGAAGCATCGACGATCTCGCCGAATGCCGCCGCCCAGCGCCGCGATCCGTCGGCGGCGGTCAGGATGGTCAGCGACACCGGTTCGCCGGTGCTGGTGTTCAGGAACAATTGCGTCTCGCCCTCGCCGGGCAGCGTACCGGGCACGTGAAAACCGTTGGCGATCCCGGTGATCGCCGGCGGGGCACCCGGCTTGACCAACTCGGTCAGGATGGCGCGCAATTGCGCCTCGCTGGCGGGATCCCACGGCAATTGCGCGTCGGGCGCGACCAGCCGGATGCTGCTCGTGCTGTTGCTGCCCGCACTCGTCCCCGCGACGGGGCGGGCAAAGAGCAGGACGGGCTGTTTCTTCTTCAGCTTCACCGGGCGCCCGCGGGCGTCGAGCGGCAGGTCGACGAGGTAGTTGACCCGCGCCGCCAGCGGTCCCGCGCCGCGAATCAGGCTGACGACATCGGCCTCGACATAGAATCGGCTGTGGCCCGCCGCGACGCCCACCGCCTGCGCGGGTTTCAGCGCGACCGCGCTGTGGATGCGCGCGTGCAGCGCGATCGGTGCGGCGGTCGCAAGATCGGCGATGTCGGCATAGCTATAGGGGCTGGCGGCGCGTTCCGCCACCGGTGCCTGCATCGCCGAAACTGTCGGGAATCCAAGGGTTAGCGTCATGATCCCGGCGGTCAGCGCCGAACAAAGGACACGCATGGTCGATCCACTTTCCATCATCTTTGGCGCCGTTTGCGACGCGGAATTTCCATCATGGGACATGCCACATTAACCGCTGATAAAGGGTTTGCGAACTTGCCGCCACCGCGATAGGACGGGCGGCGAAACGTCCGGCGAAAACATAACATGCCGAACGGAGCTCCGCCGGGTCTGTGGAACGCATCGGAAATCATCCGGGCATTTGGCAACTGGACCCGTCGGGTGGGAATTGGTGTCAGGATGATCTAGCAAGGAGCGTCGTCCCTGAATGGCTTATGGTGATAATGTCGACCCTAAAAGCAGGGTAGTCTCGATCGTCTTGGTGGGCTTTTTGACGGCGGTGATGGGCTATGGCCTCGTCAACGGCCTGAATATCAGCATCGTCAAGAAGATCGCAGAAAAACTGGACGTCGTCGACGTCGAAGAACCGCCGCCGCCGGAAGAGCCGCCGCCGCCGCCGCCGCCGGACAATGTCCTGCCGCCGCCGCCGCCGGTCGTGACGCCGCCGTCGCCGTTCCCGCCGCCGGTCTCTGCGCCGCAGATCGAATCGGTGCGGACCCCGCCGCCGGCCCCGCCGCCGCCGGTCTATATTCCGCCCGCCGCGCCGCCCGCGCCGCCGCCGGCCCCCGACCTCAGTGCCGCCGGTACGCCGCGCGGCAACCCCGGTCGCTGGGCCACCAACGACGACTATCCGGCGCGCGCGATGCGCGAAGAGCGTGAAGGGACGACGGGCTTCCGCGTCACCTATGGCGCCGACGGCCGCATCACGTCGTGCGACGTGACCTCGTCGAGCGGCCACCCCGACCTCGATGCCGAAACGTGCAAGCTCATCACGCGCCGTGGCCGGTTCAACCCGGGCAAGGACCGCGCGGGCAACCCCACGGGCGGCACGTACAGCAACCGTATCCGGTGGCAGATCCCGCGCTGATCCGGCGCGTGACCATGTCATCATTCGAATTTCAGCGAATTTCTTGAGAGGGAATATCCAATATGTTTAATCTGATCGCAAACGCCGCTGCTGCGGCACCGGCCCACGACGTCGGCCTCACCCTGATGCCCGCGGCGATGTGCGTGAAGGAAGAAGGCGCCAGCCCCTACGGCATGATCCCCGCGCTCTGCGACGGCGGCATCGTCGGCCAGCTGACCTTCCTCGTGCTGCTGATCATGTTCGTCGGCACGCTCTACATCCTGTTCACCAAGCTGTTCGAACAGAATAAGGTGATGAACCAGGGCAAGGCGGTCGATGCCAATTTCTGGCGCGCGCCGACGCTGGCCGAAGGCGCCGCGAAGCTCGAAAAGAACAGCGCCTATCGCCAGGTCGTCGAAGACGGCCTGCGCGCCAACGAAGAGCATAACAAGCTGACCGACCCCGTCGAAGCGCATGACTGGATGCACGGCACGCTCGAACGCTCGCAGAACCACATCAACTCGAAACTGAACAGCGGCCTCGCCTTCCTCGCGACCGTCGGTTCGACCGCGCCGTTCGTCGGGCTGTTCGGTACCGTTATCGGTATTCTGCGCGCACTGGTGAAGATCGGTGCGTCGGGCCAGGCCTCGATCGACACCGTCGCCGGTCCGGTCGGTGAAGCGCTGATCATGACCGCGATCGGTCTGATCGTGGCGGTTCCCGCGGTGCTCGCGTTCAACTGGCTGCAGAGCCGCAACAAGGCGATTGCCCGCCGTCTGTCGACCTTCTCGAACGACGTGCTCGGCTCGATCATGTCGAACGGTCAGGTGAAGCCGGTTCCGACCGGTCCGGCTCCGAAGGCTGCCGCTCCGGCCGCCGCGCCGAAAAAGGCCTGAGGCCGTTGGGGATCCCCGCCCTTCGCCGCATGGCGACCGGGGCGGGGTTCCGCTTGGACGGGGCGAAGCAGCCGGTGGCTGGCAGGCCCGTCGTCCGTGACATGAATTTTAGTGACAGGATACTGATCCTATGTCGATGAGTGTAGGCGACAAGGGGGGCGAAGATGCCCCGATGTCCGAGATCAACACGACGCCGCTCGTGGATATCATGCTCGTGCTGCTCATCATCTTCCTCATCACGGTTCCCGTGGTGCTGGAGACGGTGAACCTCGAGCTTCCCGACGTGGCGTTCGAGGTGACGACGACGAAACCCGAAAACGTGCTGCTGTCGATCCGTTCGGCGGACACCGACGGCGACGGCCTGCCCAATCCGGAAAGCACCGCTTGCGAAGTCTATTGGGGCCAGACCCCGGTCGATTCGAAAGAGCTGCTCGACCGCGGGCAGAAAAAGCTGGAACAGCTGATCGAGGATATCGGCGGCGTCGAGAATATCACCGAGGAAAATTTCCCCGAAGTGCATATCCGCGGTGACGTGAACACCCCGTATCAGTGCATCGGCGGCGTGATCTATACGATGCAATATGCCGGGTTCCAGAAGATCGGGTTCATTTCCGAACCGGCTGCTGGCTCGGGCACGATCGGCCGCCTGTAACGGGCGTCGGCGATTTTACGAATGAAGGAATAATCCTATGTCGATGTCAGTCGGAGAACGGGACGACAACGAACCGATGATGGACATGAACACGACGCCGTTGATCGACGTCATGCTCGTGCTCCTCATCATGTTCATCATCACCATCCCGGTCCAGACCCACGCGGTAAAGATCGACCTGCCGGTACCGACCGACAGCCAGAGCAATGTCGATCCGGAAAAGAACAAGGTGATGATCGATCCCGCGGGAACGATCACCTGGAACGGCTCGCCGGTCGATCTGGCGCAGCTCGCGCAATATCTGGAACAGACCAAGGCGCTGCCGGTCGAACCCGAATTGCAGGTCCAGCCCGATCCGTTCGCGCGCTATATCGTCGTCGACAATGTGTTGGCGGTGATCAAGCGCAGCGGCGTCGGCAAGCTCGGCTTTGTCGGCAACGAACAATATGCCCGCGTCTTCTGATCTTTGATCAGGGCCGTCAGGCAATAAGGACAGGGGCCGCGAAGCAATTCGCGGCCCCTTTTCTGTTCCTGGCCGACACGGGTAAAGGGACGCGGTGCTGGGGCAGGCGCAGATTTGTTTCGTGGGTATTCCGGATTACGTCCGGGAAAGCGAAGTTTTGGACACGACCGCAAGCTGCCAAAAAGCCCTCTCCCCTTGGGAGAGGGTTGGGTGAGGGTGTCAGAGGCTGGTTTTGGTATCCGAGGGTGATCCCCTCACCCAACTTCGACTAGGTTGCTGCGCAACCAAGCCTGCGTATCCCTCTCCCGACGGGAGAGGGGAAAGTCCGCTCTCCACCCCAAAACCGACAATGCCCTTGGAACTTGCTTCAAAACGCGCCATCGTCGCGGCGAGGGGATCGAAACGCGCAATCTGACGTTTAGACTCCGATCTTGATGACAGGGAGCAGCATGATGACGACGGGTTCGCACCGCCAGCCGACAATGACCGCGGGTTTCGCTCTGCTTGGTGCCATCGCACTCGCGGGCTGCGCCAACATGGGCGGCAAGGCGCCCGTCACCAATCTGCCGACCCCCGATGCGCACGCCAATCTGGTCGATGCGCGCGGTGCCGATCGCGGCCGCGTCGATATTTTCAAGGACGGCAGCGGGCTGCGGCTGGAACTCGTCGCGCGCGGGTTCGGCGCCGGCACCTATGCCATGCACATTCACGAAACCGGCCGCTGCGACGCACCCAAATTCACGACTGCCGGTGCTCACTGGAACCCGACCGGCGCGCAGCACGGGCGGGAAAATCCGATGGGTGCGCATCATGGCGACCTGCCCAATCTGGTGATCGAACCCGACACCATCGGCCGCGCGACCCTGCAGCTGGTCGGCACCCGCCTCGCGGGCGAGGGCGGGGTGCTCGACACCGACGGCGCCGCGTTCGTGATTCACGCCGGTCCCGACGATATGCGCACCGACCCCGGCGGCAACAGCGGCGACCGCATCGCGTGCGGGGTGATCGTCACCACGCCGGTCGACTAGTCAGCCGCCGCACGGCGGCGCGGCGCGGGGTCAGGCGCCGCCCGCGCGTTCGACGATCGTCGCCTCGGCCTGCGGCACCGCGCGATAGGCATAGATCAGCAGCACCAGCGCCACCGGCGCCACCGCGATCAGCGACACGATGCCGGTGCGCAGGTCGCCGACCAGCTTGCCGTCGACCATCGTCCCCGCCAGATCCGAAATCTGCCCGACCATATAGGGGCCGAAGGACAGGCCGATCAGCGTCGTGCCCAGGAAAAAGGCCGCGGTCGCGGTGCCGCGCATCCGCGGCAGCACCAGGTCCTGCGTCGTCGCCGCCGCCGCGCCGAGCGCCGCGGCACCGAACATGCCGGCCAGGAAGTTCATGACATAAAACAGCGTGCTGTCCTCGGTCGTATAGCCGATCCAGATCGGCACGATCGGCGCGACGACGCCAAAGATGATCATCAGCACGCGGCCGCCGGGGTTTTTCGCGCGCAGCGCATCGGCCGTCCGTCCACCGATGATCACGCCGACAAAGCCGCTGATCGCGCCGTTGGCGCCCAACCAGAACGCCAGCTCCTGCTTGGGCAGGCCCAGCACGATCTCGGCATAGGGCGCCGACCAGAAAGCGAGCGCATAGGCGGCAAGCGCGACCAGGCCGTAACCGATCGTCGTGCAGACAAAGGCGGGGGTGCCCCAGATCAGGCGAAAGGTCGCCGGATCGCGCGCGCGCAGCGTGCTCGCCCACGAAAAGACCGCATAATAGCCCAGGCTCACCGCAGACCATTGCGGCAGGTTGCCGGTCAGCTCGATCATCCACCAGGCGAAAGCGGCGATCGCCGCGGCGAAACCCAGGTTGATCGCGAGCGCGGTCGGGCCGCGCTGCCACGCGCCGATCAGTGTGAAGGGCGGCACAATCGTCGACAGATCCTGCGCGAACTGGCGGAACGGCGCGGGCGAGCTCGGACTCGCCACCCCATCCATCGCACCGCGCACCGGCTCGCGCAGCGACGCGACCCACAGCGCGACCAGCAGGCCGGGGACGCCGACCGCCAGAAAGGCGGCTTGCCAGCCGACCAGCCCCATCGGGCCGCCGCCCGGATAGGCGGCGTTCCACGCCTCGACGATCCACGCGCCGATGAACAGCGACACGCCGCCGCCGATGTACAGCCCCGACGAATAGATGGCGAGCGCGGTCGCGCGCTGCTTTTTCGGGAAATAATCCGAAATCAGCGAATAGGCGGTCGGACTCGCGGTCGCCTCGCCGATGCCGACCCCCATGCGGGCAAAGGTCAGCGTCAGCTGGTCACGCGCAAAGCCCGACAGCGCGGTCATCGTCGACCAGAGCGCGAGGCCGATCGACAGCAGTTTCACCCGGCTCCAATTGTCGGCCAGCCGCCCGAGCGGAATCCCGAACAGCGCGTAAAAGACCGCAAAGGCGGCGCCGCCCAGAAACCCCATATCGGCATCGGTCAGCCCCAGATCGGCCTTGATATCCACCGCCAGGATGCTGATGATCTGCCGGTCGATGAAATTCAGGATATAGACGACGACCAGCACCGACAGCACATACCAGCTGTATCCGGTCGCCTTGGGTTCGGGGACGGGCGCGGTTTCGGACCCCTCAAGCTGGCTCGCGCTCTCGACCATCTGGCAACCCTCTCCCTGAACGTCTATCTTGTGCGCGCCATGGCTAGCAGAGCCGCGAAAAGGCGCAAGTTGAAAGTCGGTTCAACTTCGGGGGCGAAGGGTGCAAAGTGGACGACGATCGCGACAAGATCCCCGCCATATTGTTCCTCTGCCTCGGCAATATCTGTCGCTCGCCGCTGGCCGAAGGCGCGGCGCGCGCTGCCTTCGCCGCCGCGGGAATCGACGCCCGGCTCGATTCGGCGGGGACCGGCGACTGGCACGTCGGCCGCCCGCCCGACCCCCGCGCGCAGGCCGAGGCATGGCGCCGCGGTATCGACATTTCGGACCTGCGCGCCCGCCAGCTCGGGCGCGACGATTTCTATCGCTTCGACCTGATCCTCGCCGCCGACGCGACGAACCTGCGCGACGCACGAGCGCTCGCGCCCGCCGATGCGACCGCGCGCGTCCGGCTGATGCTCGATCTCGTGCCGGCGCGCCGCGGCGAGGGCGTGACCGATCCCTATTATGGCGAAGACGACGGTTTTGCGGCGACGTGGGACGACGTCAGCGCGGTCGCCGCTGCGCTCGTCGCCGAACATTCGAGCGGGTAGCGCGCCACCGGATGGTAGCGCGAACCGCCGTGCCCCATTTCGCTCTCGTAAAGAATGACATGATCAAAGACGAACGGCGCGCTGGCCAGATCGCTGTGCTGCGTCAGGAAGGGCGCTACCGGTCCTGCCGAACGGTTGAGCCGCGCCAGCGTGACTTGCGGCATGAAGGCGCGCGATTCGGGTGGCAACCCGACGCGCGCCAGCAATTGGTCCACCTTGCGGTGCAGGGCCGCCAGCGCCGCCGCCGGCTCGACCCCGGCCCAGACGGTGTGCGGCCACCCCCTTCGCTCGAACATACCGACCCCGGCGACCCGCACGGTGATCGCCGCGGCGTGCAAGCTGCCCAACGCCGCGGCGATGTCTTCGGCGCGGTGGCGGTCGACCTCGCCGATGAAGCGCAAGGTCAGGTGCAGCTGGTCGTCATCCTGCCAGCGCGCCGCCGATATGCCGTGCATCGCGGTGCGCAGCAGGTCGCGGACGGGGCGCGGCGGGCGCAGCGCGGCGAACAGGCGGTGGGTCGACATGGCCCCGGCAGCATAATCGCTCGCGCAGCGGCAGCCACCGAAACTTGGCACATTTCCGGTTTCGCTTGAAAGCCGGAGAGAAAATCACGATATTGCTACCTACGGTCGGTATGGGCTGACCGGTGATGGAGTAATGACAATGGCGAATTGGAACGACCCCAATATGGCGGCTTCCGGTTTTGGGGCCGGCGCGAACGCAATGGACCAGGCCGTCGATGCCGGCCTGCGGTCGTACATGCTGTCGGTTTACAATTATATGGCGTCGGGTGTGCTGCTGACGGGTATCGTCGCGCTGCTCGCCTTCCAGTCGGGCTTTACCGCTTCGATGGTCGGCACCCCGCTGATGTGGGTGGTGATGCTGGCGCCGCTGGCCTTCGTGCTGGTGCTCAGCTTTGGCATCAACAAGCTGTCGACGACGGCGGCGCAGGCGCTGTTCTGGGTCTATGCCGCGGTGATGGGTCTGTCGATGTCGACGATCTTCATCGCCTTTACCGGCACGTCGATCGCGACGACCTTCTTCGCGACGGCGGGGGCCTTTCTTGGTCTCAGCCTCTATGGCTACACGACCAAGAAGGATCTGTCGGGTTTCGGCACCTTCCTGATCATGGGCGTGGTGGGCATCCTGGTTGCGATGCTGATCAACCTGTTCGTGCAGTCGAGCGCGCTGGCAATGGCGATCAGTGTCATCGGTGTGCTGCTGTTCGCAGGCCTGACCGCCTATGACACGCAGAAGATCAAGAGCATGTATTTCTATGTCCGCGGGACCGACTTTGTCGGCAAGTCGGTGGTGATGGGCGCGCTGACGCTCTACCTCGACTTCGTCAACATGTTCACCTTCCTGCTCAATCTGCTCGGCAGCCGCGAATAAGCGGAAGAACGTCGAACGAAAAACGGGAGCCCGGCGGAGCGATTCGCCGGGCTCTTTCTTTTTGCAGGGGGATGGTGATGACGCGGATATGGGCGGCGGTGGGCGGCGCGGTGTTGATGACGGCGCTGCCCGGCGCGGCAAACGGCAATGAAGCCTGTGCGGTCGCGCGGCCCGACGATGGCGATCTCAAGGCCTTTGCCGGTCGTTATTTTTCAGCCGCCGACAATGCCGCAATCGACGCGCTCATTGCCTGCCTCGGCAACCCCGATCCCGCGGTTCGGGACGATTTCGCCTTCGCGCTGTGGACGCAGGGACTGCGCGGCAAGCAACTGACGCCCGATGGCCTCCGCCACGCGATGCAGCGGCTGACGGCGATCCTTGCCGCCCCCGACGACCCCGCGGGTTTCCGCCGTCCCTTCGCCGTGCTGGCGCTGTCGGAAGTCGCGCGCGCCGATCGCGTCGAACCCTTTTTGACCGACGCCGAATTGCGGGCGCTCGCTGCGACCGGCGCGACCTATTTGCGCGGCGTCACCGACTATCGCGGTTTTGTCGAGGGGCAGGGATGGCGGCACGGCGTCGCGCATGGCGCCGACCTGTTGATGCAGCTGGCGCTCAATCCGCGTCTGGCGCGCACCGACGCCGACCTGCTGCTCGTCGCGATTGCCGCGCAGGTCGCGCCCGCGGGATCGCACGCCTATGTCCATGGGGAGGCGCGGCGGCTGGCGCGGCCGCTGCTGTTCCTGGCGAAACGGCCCGACATCGACGATGCCGCGTGGGCGGCGTGGTTCCAGACGCTGCATCCGGGCGATGCCGCGCGCTGGAAAGCGCCGCACAGCAGCACGGAAGGACTGGCGGCGGTCCACAACATCACGGCCTTCGCCGACGCGGTCTATATCGCGGCGAGCGAATCGCAGGATCCGCAGGTGCGACGGCTGGCGCCGCTGGCCACCGGATTGCTGAAGGCGCTGCCCTAGCTCCGCTGTTTCATTCAAACCATAGCCCTGAGGCTGTCGAAGGGGCTTCGCTGAGAGGCGCCCATCGACAGCCTCAGGGCTATAGCGAGAATTTATGCCGGATTCGCCGCCTGCATCTCGGCGATCAGCGCATTGTCGATCTCCTTCGCGCGCTTGTACGCGGCGCGGTCGCGCAGCGGCGCAACATAGGCTTCGAACGCCGGGCGCGACGGGATCGTCCCGAATTGCAGCCCCCAGTCGAGCTGGCTGCCGACATAGACGTCGGCGGCGCTGAACCGGTCGCCCGCCACATAGGCCTTGCCGGCCACCGCGGTTTCGAGCGCGTCGAGTGCCATCGCCAGCGAACCGAAACCCGCCATCCGTTGCTGCTCGCCCTCCGGCTCCAGCCCGAACTGTTTCGATATGATCGCCTGTTCGACCGGCCCGGCGGTGAAGAACAGCCAGCGATAATAATCGGCGCGCGCCGCGGTCGGCGGCGCCAGCCCGGCATCGGGAAAGGCATCGGCCAGATAGGCACAGATCGCCGCGCATTCGGTCACCACCCGACCGCCATGGACGATCGCCGGCACCTTGCCCATCGGGTTGATCGCCAGATAGGCAGCGTCCTTCATTGTCGTGCCATAATCGAGGATGTGCGGTTCGTAGGGGGCGCCGACCTCCTCCAGCATCCAGCGGACGATCTGTCCGCGCGACATCGGGTTGGTATAGAAAATCAGTTCACCGGCCACAGCGCTTCTCCTCAAAATTGCGAGTCGAATGGAACATATAAGGAACATTGACGGTCGTCCACCGGACTTGTTTTGTCACCGCGTGCGGCTAAGGCAAAGCGATGAGCGACGAACGCATCTGGACCGCCGCCGTGCTGGTGATCGGCGACGAAATTCTCTCGGGCCGCACCCAGGACAAGAATGTCGCGCAGATCGCGACGTGGCTCGACGCGCAGGGCATTCGCCTTCGCGAAGTCCGCATCGTCCCCGATGTCGAGCAGGAAATCGTCGATGCGCTGACCGCGGTGCGCGCGCGCTACGACTATGTCTTTACCACCGGCGGCATCGGCCCGACCCACGACGACATCACCGTCGATGCGGTGGCGAATGCGCTCGGCGTCGGGGTGATCGTCCATCCCGACGCGCGCGCCATCCTCGAACGCTATTATGGCGGTCGCGGGCTGGAGCTCACCGAGGCGCGGCTGCGCATGGCGCGCACCCCCGACGGCGCGGAACTGATCCCCAACCGCATGTCGGGCGCGCCGGGCATCCGCATCGGCAATTTGTTCGTCATGGCCGGGGTGCCGCACATCACCGCGGGGATGCTCGACGCGCTGACCGGCCAGCTGGAGGGCGGCGCGCTGCTGGTTGCGCACACGATCGGCGCCTGGTCGCCCGAAAGCGAGGTCGCCGACCTGCTGCGTCAGGGCGAAAAGGACCACCCCGGCGTTGTGATCGGCAGCTATCCCTTTTTCCGCGACGGCAAGGTCGGCGCCAATTTTGTCATCCGCTCGACGTCAGCCGCCGACGTTGCCGCCTGCGTCGCGATGCTGACCGCGGGACTTGAGGCCGCGGGCTATGCGGTGACCGACGGCGGTATCTGATCGCCCGCGTCGTCGCTGGTCCGCGTCACGCGGGGCAGACGGCGCAGCATCAGGATCGCAAGCAGGCCAAAGATTGCGGCGACGATGAACGCGGCACCCGGAAAATGGACCGGGGCCGTGGCGGCGGTGAAATAGGCCATGGTGCCGGTCAGCAGGATCGGCGCGACCAACTGGCCCAGCCCCATCGCCATCGCCGAAATCCCCTGCACCTCGCCCTGCGTATCGGCGGTTGCGCGGCGCGACATCAGCGCGTTGAGCGACGGCTGCACCGGCGCCTGCAAGGCGATCGGCAGCAACAGCAGGAACGCGCCCCAGGTCGAGGTGACAAAGGCATAGCCCAGATAATTGGCGACCGCGATCGCGATGCCGATCGTCGCCGCATCGCGCTCGCCAAAGCGCGCGACCATCGGCCCGACAACGAATGCCTGCCCCAGCGCGATCATGACCCCGACCGCGGCCAAGCTGGCGCCGATCATCCCCGGCGTCCAGCCGAGCTGCGCGATGCAGTAAAAGCTCCACGTCATCGGATAAACCAGGCTGGCGATCTGCCACAAGGTCAGCACGCTCGCGACCCCGCCCATGCCGGGCAGGCCACGCATCGTCTGGAGTGCGCCGAGCGGATTGGCGCGCCGCCAGCTGAAGGCGCGGCGGCGCTCGGGCGGCAAGGTTTCGGGAAAGATGAACAGGCCATAGAGCATGTTGGCAGCGGCGAGGATCGCGGCGGCGACGAAGGGCGCGCGCGGGCCGATCTCGCCAAGGAAACCTCCGATCGCCGGCCCGGCGACAAAGCCGACCCCGAACGCCGCGCCGACGAAGCCGAAATTGCGCGCGCGCTGTTCCGGCGGAGTGATGTCGGCGATTGCTGCCTGCGCCGCGGCATAGCTGCCCCCGAACACCCCCGACAAAGCGCGCGCGACAAACAACCACGGCAGCGTTTCGACGATCGTCAACAACGCATAGTCGATCGCGAGGCCGCCGAGCGACAGCAGCAGCACGCGCCGCCGCCCGAAGCGGTCGGACAGATTGCCGAGCACCGGCGACGCCAGAAAGGTCGCGACCGCCATCACCAGCCCGATCCACGCCCCGACCTCGATCGCTTCGGCCAGGTCGATGCGCCCGACCTCCATCACCAGCTGCGGCAGCACCGGCATGATGATCCCGAATCCGACCGCGTCGATAAAGATGGTGGCGACGATGAAGGGGATGGTACGCGATGCGGTCACAAAATTATCCTGTCCGGGCGGAAGAACGGTTGCGGCTTGCGCCCGCGCGCCGCGGCGCCTAGCGGCACCGATCCCTCCTTCATGCGTTGTCGATAGATGAAACTCGAAATCTGTGCCTCCCTAAATTACCGGCTGCCCGAACCGGTCGACCTGATGCTCCAGATCGAGGCGGCCGACGGGCACGGCCAGCGCGTGCTCGATGCGTCGCTCGACCTCGGCCGGCCCGACCTGCTGGCGCGCGTCCCGACCGCCAGCGGCATCTGCGATCCGGTCTGGCTGCGCGAGGCGGGGCAACTTCGCGTCGCCTATCGCGCCCGCGTCGCGATCGACCGCCCCGATCCCGATCTGGCGGCGCTCGCCGCGGTGCCGCTCCACCGCCTGCCCGCCGACGCCGTCCCCTATCTCAACGAATCGCGCTATTGCCCGTCGAACAAGTTTCACGCCTTTGTCGAACGCCGCTTCGGCGACCATGACGGCGGGGCGAAGGTCGCGAGGATGCGCGACTGGATCGAAAGCCGCTTCACCTATGTCGCGGGGGCCAGCGACGCCGAAACCGGCGCGCTCGACAGCTTTGTCGAACGGCGCGGCGTGTGCCGCGACTATGCCCATGTCCTGATCGCGCTGGCGCGCGCCGCCCATATTCCGGCGCGCATGGCCAGCGTCTACGCGCTGGGGGTCGATCCGCAGGATTTCCACGCCGTCGCCGAAGTCTATCTGGACGGCGACTGGCACCCCGTCGACGCCACCGGCATGGCGCGCGCATCGGCGATGGCGCGCATCTGCGTCGGCCGCGACGCCGCCGACATCAGCTTCCTGACCGCCTATGGCGCGATCGAACTGGTCGGCCAGTCGGTCGCGGTGGCTGCGGTGGTGGAGGGGGAGGCGGAATAGGCGGCGTAACTACCCGTGAGGTAATCGACCGCGCGACCGGCATCTGGTTCTCGAAAGGCGATGCTACGCTTCGTTGCAGCTGCTATGGCGGCTCGATGCACGGCGTTCGACGCTGGACGCGCCGGCGCGTGGCGGTACCATTGGATCGGGACAGCATATGACCGGGGCAGCAAGGACATCCGCCACGCCCAGCGTCGCGGGCATATTGCGCCAGATGCGCAAGGCGCGGGGCATTTCGCAGCTTGAGCTCGCGCTGCGCCTTGGCATGTCGCAACGCCATATCGGCTTTGTCGAACTCGGTCGCGCGCGGCCCAGCCTCAGCCTGTTGCTGAGCTGGACGCGCGAGACGGGCGGGACGATCGACGAGCGCAATGCCGCGTTGCTGAGTGCGGGCTATTCGCCGGCGCTGCTGGACAGCGAGCCCGCCGATTGCCGCCAGTCGGCCGAGATCCGGACGCTGCGCGAAATGCTGGTCGCGCACGAACCCTGCCCCGGGATTATCTTTGACGCCGACTGGACGATCCGCGCGATGAGCGAAGGCGGGCGCTGGCTGTGCAGCGTCGCCATGCCCGCGCTGTTCGACCGCGACGGCGTGGCGCACGGCGAGCTGGACATGATTACCGCGGTCGCGCACCCGGCCGGATTGTTGTCGCGGGTCGTCAATGCCGCGGAGGTCGGCCATGCGTTGCTCCGGCAGCTGCGGACGGAGCAATTGACGCGGCCGTCGCTGAAGCCCCGCGTCGATGTGTTGGAAGCGTCGCTGACCGAACGGTTCGGCACCGCGGGCCAGGCCGCCCGCGCGCCGGGCGACACGCATCTCAAGGTCATGCTCGACACCGAATGCGGGCGGATGACCTTCCTGCTGGTGCAGAGCGTGTTCGGATTGCCGCAGAATGTGACGCAGAAATCGTTGCGATCGGAGTTGTGGTTCCCGGTCGACGACGCAACGCGGGCGATCATCGCGACGCGCGCGCGCGTCGGCGTGCCGCTCGCCTAGCAATTAGCGCGACGGACAAGGCCCGACAACGCGGCGCGGACGGGCAGTGCCAAAAGGAAAAGGCGCGGATCCCGCCAGCCTAAGGGGGGCGGGACCCGCGCGGGTGGATCAGCCGTTCAGGCGGTCCTTGACGGCCTTGGCGGGGCCAAAGGTCAGCTTCTTGGCGGCCTTGATCTGGATCGTGGCGCCGGTCGACGGGTTGCGGCCTTCGCGGGCCGGGGTCGCCTTGACCTTGAACTTGCCAAAACCGTTGACCGAAACCTCGTCACCCTTGGCGGCGGCGTCGGCGATCGCGGCGAACACGGCGTCGACCGCCTTGCGCCCGTCGGCCTTGCTCAGGTCCAGCGACGCAGCAACGGCGTCCGACAATTCGGCGTGGTTCATTCATTCTCTCCTGACTTCGGCCGGGCCATCCCCGGCCAATGCGCTGCCATAGACGCATGACGCACCGTTCGCCAAGCCCGTGTTTGCGGGGGCGGAAGGCAAATTGCGCCGCCCTGTCGGCGGGTCAGCGCGCGCCAGCGATCGACAGCAGCGCGTCGATGTCGGCGTGCGCCTCCAGATCGGCGGCGATCGCGTCGAGCGCGGCGTCGATATCGTCGCCATAGTCGCGCCCGCCGCCGTCGACGCCGACGCGCGCCATCAGCGCGGTGCGCAGCTCCGCCGAGGCGAACAGCCCGTGCAGATAGGTGCCGACGACGCGGCCGTCGCGGCTGACCGCGCCGTCGCGGTTGCCGTCGTCGAGCACCGCAAAGGCGGCAGCGGTGCCGGGACCGCGCGTCGTCCCCATGTGCATTTCATAGGCGGAAAACGCCGCCCCCCATGCGTGGCCGCGAACGTCGCGCAGCGTCTTGGCGGGGGCGATCTCGGTCGCGACGTCGAGCAGCCCCAGCCCCGCGATCGCATCGGGCTCCCCCTCGATCCCCAGCGGGTCGGCGATCGTGCGTCCCAGCATCTGGTACCCGCCGCACAGCCCGACGACCGTGCCGCCGCGCCGGTGGTGTGCCAATATGTCGATGTCCCAGCCTTCGCGGCGCAGCGCGGCGAGGTCGGCGATCGTCGCCTTCGACCCCGGCAGGACGATCATCGCCGCCGCCGCGGGGATCGGCTGCCCCGGCGGCACCATCACCAGTTCGACCCCGGGTTCGAGCTTCAGCGGGTCGAGGTCGTCGAAATTGGCGATGCGCGGCAGGATCGGGCAGGCGATCATTTTGCGTCCCTCGCGCGGATCGGCGCGGCGCTCGAGCACGACCGCATCCTCGCTCGGCAGCCGTGCCGCCGCCGCCAGCCAGGGGACGACCCCCAGCCCTCGCCAGCCCGTCCGCCGTTCGATGTCGCGATAGCCATCGTCGAACAGCGCCGGATCGCCGCGGAACTTGTTGATCAGGAAGCCACGGATCATTGCGGCGTCGCCGGGGTCCAGCACCGCGTGCGTACCGACGATCGCTGCGATCACCCCGCCGCGGTCGATGTCGCCGATCAGGATCACGGGGACGTCGGCGGCGCGCGCAAAGCCCATGTTGGCGATGTCGCCCGCGCGCAAATTGGTTTCGGCGGGCGACCCCGCCCCCTCGACCACCACGATGTCCGCCGTCCGGCGCAGCCGGTCAAAGCTTTGTACGACCTCGGGCAACAGTACGCCGCGCGCTTCGCGGAAATTGCCGCTGCCCAGCGTCCCGCGCACGCGGCCGTGGACGATCAGCTGCGACGTGCGGTCGGCCTGCGGCTTCAGCAGCACCGGGTTCATGTCGCTGTGCGGCGCGGTGCGGCAAGCGATCGCCTGCAACGCCTGCGCGCGGCCGATCTCGCCGCCGTCGATCGTCACCGCGGCGTTGTTCGACATATTCTGCGGCTTAAACGGGCGGACGACCAGCCCGCGGTTGGTCAGCGCGCGGCACAGCCCCGCGACGAGCACCGATTTGCCGACGTCGGAGCCGGTGCCCTGCAACATCAGCGCGGTCATGCGCGCCGCTTCCGCCGGATTGCGCGGGTCAGAACAGCCCCGGCAGCTCGCGCTGCGCCGCGTTCGGGCGGTCGGGGACCAGCATTTCGGGTTCGGCGACGATCCGCGCGCTGCTGCTCTGCGCCGCCGGGCCGACGCTCGCCTCGGCGATCCGCGTCGGGCACCCCGCGCCCGACAGGAAATCGATCGCGCGGCGCACCGACGCTTCGCGCGCATCGCCCAGCGGCAGGCTGAGATCGTCGCCCGCGGCGCAGCTGTTGGCGATTTTCGGCGCCAGCCCGTTGTAATAGTCGCCCGCGCCGGCCGAATTGCCCGTCGCAAAAGCGACGACGCGCATCCGGTCGTCGCATTCGGCCTTGTCGAGCGCGATCTGGCCGACCGGTTTGCCGAAGGTATTGCTGCCGACCAGCGTCATGTTGGTGCCCAGATAAGGCAGCATCGAATTGATGACGAGCTCGCTCGCCGACGCGGTCGAGCTGGTTCCGATAAATGCGATGCGCGTCGGCGCGATCGATTCGGGCTGCGGCGAAAAGAAACGGCGGCTGTCCTCGGCCGATTTCGACGCGCGGAAATTGGTCTGCGAAAACAGCTCGCTCGACGTGCGGTTGGCACCCAGCAGGTCGCCCATCAGCTCGGCGGTCGATACCAGCCCGCCGCCGTTATAGCGGAAATCGACGATGATGTCGGTGACGCCCTGGTTGCGGAAGTTCAGGAAGGCGGTGCGCAGCTGCGGGTTCGCCGACGAGATGAAGGTGCGCAGGTTCAGATAGCCGTAATTGCGTCCGCCCTCGGTGATGATCTTGGCCCCGTACCGGTCCGAAATCGGGTCGAGCGCATAATCGGCCTTGGTCACGGTAACCTCGCGCGTGCCCGCGGCGTCGGTGATCCGCAGTACGCGGGTCACGCCGGGGTCGTTCGGCCCCAGCGCATTAGTGATCCCCGCGGTGCCTTCGGACGCGACGATATTGGCGATGGTGCGAATGTTGGCGCTGCTGGTGCCGATGCCGACAATCGCGGTGCCGCGGTCGATCCCCGCCGCAAAGGCGGGCGCGGTTTCATAGGCTTCGGCGATCAGCACGCGCTGGTTCGCGGCATCATAAACCAGTCGGACGCCATATCCCGCGCTCGATCCGCTGGCGAAAAAGGCGTTCTCTTCGGCGATCGAGGTGATGTAGGTAAAGAAACGGTCCTTGCCCTGCGCGCGCGCCGGGGCGACCAGCGCGTCGATATAATCGTCGATATTGCCAAAGCTGGCGGGATTGACCCCGCTCGCGACGTCGGCGGGAAACAGATACCATTCGTCGATGACCGCCTTGGCAAAGGCCTGTCGCGCCGAAAGGCCGCAACCCGCGGTCGGGGCGGGGGTGGGCGAAGGGGTCGGGGTGACCGTAACCGGACCGCCACCGCCGCCGGTCGAACTGCTGCCCCCGCCGCCGCACGATGCCAGTAACAAGGACAGCGCGGACAAGGATGCAACGGCGTGACGCATGAATTTTCCCCGGTATAATCAACGTGCCCGGACAATAGGCACATCGGTGCTGAATTGGAAATGAAGAAGGAAAGGTGATCGGCGAGCGGCTGCTTCCGGACCCCCCTTTCGCATGATCCGCCGCGAACGAAGCTTTGCGTCGCCGGTGCGCCACCCTATATGGTCCAGATGACCAGTCCCACCGACCCCCGCCGCTTCCTCTATCGCGCCGACGCGCTCGACCCCGATCTGGCACAGGCGTTGGCGCGCGAAGCGCTCGCCAAGGCCGACGACGGTGAGCTCTACCTGCAATATCGCGCGACCGAGAGCTTCGGGTTCGACGACGGGCGACTCAAGACCGCCGATTATTCGACCGATGCCGGGTTTGGCTTGCGCGCCGTGTCGGGCGAGATGACCGGCTTTGCCCATGCCAGCGACATCAGCGCCGGGGCGATCCGCCGCGCCGCCGAGACGCTGGCGCTGCTCGATCCCGCCAGCCAGCCGCACGCGCCGCCGCCGCCGCGCACCAACCGGCATCTGTATGACGAGGCGAACCCGCTCGACCTGATCCCCTTCGCGAAAAAGGTCGCGCTGTGCCAGGAAATCGATGCCGCAGCGCGCGCCCGCGATCCGCGCATCGTCCAGGTTTCGGTGAGCCTTGCGGGCAGCTGGTCGGTGGTCGAGATCGTTCGCGCCGACGGTTTCCTCGCGACCGACATCCGCCCGCTCGTCCGCCTCAACGTCTCGATCGTCGTCGAGGAAAATGGCCGCCGCGAAACCGGCGTGTTCGGCCTCGGCGGCCGTTATATGTACGACCATCTGTTCGAGCCCGCGCAGTGGAACCGCGCGATCGACGAGGCGCTGGCGCAGGCGCTGGTCAATCTGCGCGCGGTCGATGCCCCGGCGGGCGAATTCACCGTATTGCTCGGCCCCGGATGGCCCGGCGTACTGCTCCATGAAGCGGTCGGGCACGGGCTCGAAGGCGATTTCAACCGCAAGGGCACCAGCGCCTTTTCGGGCCGCATCGGCGAGCGCGTCGCCGCGCCCGGCGTGACGGTGGTCGATGACGGCGCGATGGACAGCCCGGTCGGCGGCGGCCGTCGCGGATCGCTGAGCATCGACGACGAAGGCACCCCGACCGGCGAAACGGTGCTGATCGAGGACGGCATCTTGAAAGGCTATATGCAGGACCGCCTCAATGCGCGGCTGATGGGGGTCGAACCGACCGGCAACGGGCGGCGCGAGAGTTTTGCCCACGCGCCGATGCCGCGGATGACCAACACCTTCATGCGCGGCGGCAACAACGATCCCGCCGAGCTGCTGTCGCGGGTCAAGAACGGCATTTTCGCCAAAAGCTTCGGCGGCGGCCAGGTCGACATCGTATCGGGCAAGTTCGTGTTCAGCTGTACCGAAGCCTATAAGATCGAGAACGGCAAGCTGGGCGATTCGATCAAGGGCGCGACGCTGATCGGCGACGGGCCGAGCGTGCTGACCAAGGTGATGGGCATCGGCAACGACATGGCGATCGACGAAGGCATCGGCATCTGCGGCAAGGGCGGCCAGAGCGTCCCCGCGGGCGTCGGCCAGCCGACCTTGCTGGTCAGCGGGCTGACGGTGGGCGGGACGGCCTGACGATCCGCGTGCCAATTCGTCATCCCGGCGAAGGCCGGGATCTCGCCGGACCGCAGTAAGGCGAGGTCGAGACCCCAACCTTCGCCGGGGTGACGATTGTGGTTTGCGGCCGCTGTGATCGCCCTCACTTGGCGTTCGCCGCTCCTGCGCATATAGGTCTTTCAAACAAACCGGGAATCGGGTCGCATCATCCGCGGGGGCCGCCTTCGCAACAGGGAGGATTTATGCGTTCGACTTTGCGTTTCGTTTCCGTGGCGGCCGTCGCCGCGATGCTCGCCGCCGTGCCGGGGTCGGCGCAAAAATCGACCGGCCCCAAGGAACGCTATGAAATGGATGTCGCGACGATGTCGGGCTTTGCCGCGATGAGCGGCGGCCGCGGCGGGCTGGGCGGCGCGATGAGCATGGCGTTCGGGGGTGACCCGAGCAGCCGCGTCGCGCACCAGCTGCTCCTCCGCCTCGGTTCGAACCAGTCGCCGACCGCGCCGCCGCCGAAGGGCGATCATTTCTTCCTGCCGCAGGCGAAGATGGGCAAATCGGTGCCGCTGACCTTCGAACAGGGCAAGGAAGAGCCCGGCACCACACCGTTCGAACGCCCCAAGGGCCGCCTGCTCCTTTATTGGGGCTGCGGTGCGAAGGCCGGACCCGGCCAGCCGGTGGTCATCGATTTCGCCAAGATCGCCGCGGGGCAGATGCCGCCGAACCTGTTCTCCAGCGCGGTGCCGGTGATCCGCGAGGTCAGCAAGGCGAACAGCACATCCTATATCGACTGGCCGAACAGCAAGGGTGGCAAGCAGCCGGGGTCGGGCTCGTCGCTGCTCGGCGCGCACCGCATCGCGAGCAATATCGGTCCCGATATCAATTTCACCCTCGCGCAAGACTATATGCAGGGGCTTTCGGCGTCGACCGCGATCCAGGGCGACCAGTCGGTGATGGTGCGCTGGAACGCGGTGCCGAACGCGACGGGCTATGTTGCGTGGACGATCGGCGGGATGGGCAACGGCGGCGGCAAGAACGACATCGGCGATATCGTCTGGTGGACGAGCAGCGCATCGAGGGAATTCGGCGGCGGGCTGTGGGACTGGCTGCCGCCGTCGGTCGTCGCGAACCTGATCACGAAAAAGATCGTGATGCCGCCGTCGCAGACGAGCTGCCAGATCCCCGCCGAGGTCAAAAAGGCGTCGGGCGAGATGCTGATGGGCAATTTGAACGCCTTCGGCCCTGAAGCCAATTTCTCCTATCCGCCCAAGCCCGCGGGCAATGCGGTGTGGAATATCGACTGGACCGCGAAGGTGCGCTTCCGTTCGCACACGATGCTGCTGATCGGCGCCGATTTCGGCGGCATGGGCAGTTCGGGGAGCAGCGGCACCCCCGCGGAACCCGCGAAGAAGAAGAAATGCAAAGGGCCGCTGGGCATCCCGCTGCCCGACGGGGCGTGCTGACCCGGGCCGGTCAGGCTCTGTTCACGCGCACTGGCGTAGAGCGACGGCGGGTAGGGTATGAGAAGACAGGAGTCGAACCATGCGTCTGCACATCCCCATGATCGTTGCCGCTGCCGCGCTGGCAGCGATTCCCGCGAGCGCCGCTGCGATTGAGCGTCCCGCGCCCGAGGATCGGCTGGCAAAGTTGCTCGAAGGCCGGGTGGCCGGCGAGCCGCAGAACTGCATTTCGCTGGCCGCTGCGCGCAGCAGCGAAGTGATCGACGGCACGGCAATCGTCTACCGCATCGGCAGCACCCTGTGGGTCAACCGGCCGGAGGGCGGCGCCGAATCGCTCGATGACGACGACATCCTTGTGACCCGGTTGCCCGGCAGCCAGCTGTGCCGCATCGATACCGTCGAACTGCGCGATCGGGGCAGCCAGATGTACAGCGGCTTCGTCTCGCTCGGCAAGTTCGTGCCGTACAGGCGCGTCAAGGGCGAATAGCCGCTTCACCTGTTATCGTCATCCCGGCGCAGGCCGGGATCTCACTGTCGCGTCCATGCGTTAGGTCGAGATCCCGGCCTGCGCCGGGATGACGAATGGCTCTAGCTGAGGATTTGACGGCGCGTGACGCACAGCAATTCCACCCCACCCACCGACTGGCCGCAGCAACTGCTGAGCTTCTGGTTCGACGCGCATGGAATGGATGACTGGTACGGCGGCGGCCCCGATTTCGATGCCGAAGTGCGCGACCTGGCCGAGGAATGGCGCACAGCGCTCCGTTCGCAGCCCGCCGAAACCTTCCTTGCCGACCCCGACACCGCGCTCGCCGCGGCGATCCTGTTCGACCAGGTGCCGCGCAACATCTATCGCGGCCATGCCGACGCCTTTGCCACCGACAGCCTTGCCCGCGAGATTGCGCGCGAGATCGTCGCCAACGGCTGGGACCAGGGGTGGCCCGACGAGCGGCGCCAGTTCGCCTATCTGCCCTTCGAGCATAGCGAGGACATCGCCGACCAGCGCGAATCGCTGCGGCTGATGAACCAGCTCGCCGATCCGGTCTTTCACGACTATGCGCAGCAACATTTCGATATCATCGACCGCTTCGGCCGCTTTCCGCACCGCAACGAAGCGCTCGGCCGTGCGACGCGGCCCGAGGAGGTTGAGGCGATAGAAGAGGGCAAGAATTGGTGATAGGACGGCGCCGACACGGAGACGCACGATGGCCGAATTCACCGATACGCTGACCGACAAACATGTCGCCTTCATCGAAAAACAGCCGGTCTATTTCACCGCGACCGCCGCTGCCGACGCGCGGATCAACCTGTCGCCCAAGGGCTATGCCGACAGTTTCCGCGTGCTGTCGGAAAATCAGGTTGCCTATCTCGACCTTGCCGGGTCGGGCAACGAAACCCACGCGCACCTCGCCGCCGACGGGCGCATCACGATCATGTTCTGCGCTTTCGATCGCAGCGCGCTGATCCTGCGCATCTATGGCCGCGGCCGTCCGGTGTTGCCGCAGGACAGTGAATGGGGTGCGCTTGCGGCGCATTTCACCCTGCTGCCCGGCACCCGCCAGATTTTCGTCATCGATGTGGAAAGCGTCCAGACCAGCTGCGGCTGGGGGGTACCCATGATGGAGCTCCAACACGAACGCGATACGCTGCAAAAATATCATCGGCAGGCCGATCGCGCGCTGTGGGTCGAAAAGACGCTGGGCCGCACAAAGAGCATCGACGGGCTGCCGACGCGCCCGACCGACCGTTTCATCGAAGGCGAGTCCGCCTGATGCCGCTGGTCGAACTGGTGCGAATCCCCAACGGCGCCGAGGCGGAGTTGCTGCGCGGGCGGATCGAAAGCGCCGGGGTGCATGCGGTGTGCTTCGACGCCGGGATGAACATCGGCGAAAGCGTCGGGCTGATGATCCCGGTGCGGATCATGGTGCTCGACGAGGATCTGGACGAAGCGCGCGCGTTGCTCGCGGAATTTGAGGATCCGGGGAACGGCTTGGCGGCTGGAGCGCTAGACCGCTGAGACCATGATCAAAGTTGCCAGTTACAATATGCGCAAGGGCATCGGGCTCGACCGGCGCCGCGATCCCGGGCGGGTGCTGGCGGTGCTCGGCGAGCTCGACGCCGACATCGTCGCGCTGCAGGAAGCCGACCGGCGTTTCGGCACCCGCGCCAGCGCGATCCCGCCGCATATGCTGGACGAGCACAGCGACTATGTCGCGGTCGCGCTCGACAATCGCCCGCACAGCATCGGCTGGCACGGCAACGCGCTGCTTGTCCGCAAGGGCGCCGAGGTCGAGGAAAGCCATGCGCTGCACCTGCCGACGCTCGAACCGCGCGGCGCGGTCGCGGCGACGATCCGCATCGGCGGGACAAGATTGCGGGTGGTGGGCATGCACCTCGACATTTCGGGACTGCGCCGCCGCCATCAGGCGCGCGCGATCCTGAACCATGTCGCCGACGGCGAAGAACTGCCGACGATATTGATGGGCGACTGCAACGAATGGCGGAACCAGGGCGGCTGCCTCCATGATTTCGGCGAGCGCCACCGGCTGGTCGACACCGGCCACAGCTTTCACAGCCGCCGCCCGGTCGCGAAACTCGACCGCATCTTCGCCTCGCCCGATCTGGAGGCCGTCGACGCGGGGGTCCATCGCAGCGCGTTGGCAGCGCGCGCATCGGACCATCTGCCGATATGGGCGCGGTTCAGGGCGGCGGAATAGCGGCGCGCCTGATGGCGGTTTTGAGGTAGATTGCTGACCTCCCCTTATCCGTCATCCCGGCGCAGGCCGGGATCTCGCCGGTGCTATAAATCGACAGGGTGAAATCCCGGCCTTCGCCGGGATGACGATAGTGGCAGGACCGCAACTGGTCGCAAGCCGCCATTGTTACAACGCGGACAGTCGCAGCACGGTGCCTAAAGTATAGGCAATCCACTCCCTCCTCTGCCCAGTAAACGACCGATTATTCGCTCATCCCCTGCCAAACCGTCACAAAATGTTAACTTTTCCGCCCCGCGCGTAATCTGGCACGGCTGTTGCACCGCAACATGATGCTATTGGGCAAAAGGGGGCATCATGAAGCTGATCCTGGCAATCATTAAACCATTCAAGCTCGACGAGGTGCGCGAAGCGCTCACCGGCCTGGGCATCGCCGGCATGACCGTGACCGAGGTCAAGGGGTTCGGGCGGCAAAAGGGGCAGACCGAAATTTATCGCGGCGCCGAATATGCGACCAACATGGTGCCGAAGGTGAAGATCGAGCTCGTCTGCGACGACGCGCTCGCGCCGCGGGTGGTTGAAACGCTCCAGCAAAGCGCCGGCACCGGGTCGATCGGCGACGGCAAGATTTTCGTTCTCGACGTGGGGCAGGCGGTGCGCATCCGCACCGGCGAAACCGGCGAGGCGGCATTGTGATGACGAAGGGGGATAATATGACGTTCGCAAACAAGATTGCGGCGGGCGCCGGGGCCGCGGGCCTGTCGCTGTTCGCCGCGCTGCCCGTGTGGGCGCAGGAAGCGGCACCCGCCGTGGTCGAAGCCGCCGCGCCGAAGCCCGACAAGGGCGACACCGCATGGATGATCACCGCGACCGTGCTGGTCATGGCGATGATCGTCCCCGGCCTCGCGCTCTTCTATGGCGGCCTCGTCCGCACCAAGAACATGCTGTCGGTGCTGACCCAGATCATCGCCGTCGCCAGTCTGGCGATGATCATGTGGGTGATGTTCGGCTACAGCCTCGCCTTTGGCGGCGACGCCAACCAGTTCATCTCGTCGGGCAAGATGTTCCTCGCCGGGGTTACGGCCGATTCGACCGTCGCAACCTTTACCGACGGCGTCGTGATCCCCGAATTCGTGTTCATCGCGTTCCAGATGACCTTTTCGGCGATCACCGTCGCGCTGGTGCTCGGCGGCCTTGTCGAACGCATGAAATTTTCGGCGGTGATGGTCTTTGCGATCGTCTGGCTGACTATCGTCTATTATCCGATCGCGCACATGGTCTGGTATCTCGGCGGCACCGACGAAGCCACCGGGCTGATCTTCGGCTGGGGGGCGCTCGACTTTGCGGGCGGCACCGTCGTCCACATCAACGCGGGCGTCGCGGCGCTGGTCGGCTGCCTGATCATCGGCAAGCGCAATGGCTATCAGAAGGACATCATGGCGCCGCACTCGCTGACCATGACGCTGATCGGTACCGGTCTGCTGTGGGTGGGCTGGTTCGGCTTCAACGCTGGCTCGGCGCTCGAAGCCAATGGCTCGGCGGGTCTCGCGCTGATCAACACCTTCACCGCCACCGCGGCCGGCGTCCTCTTCTGGATGCTCACCGAGCGCGCGCTCGGCCACAGGGGGTCGCTGCTCGGTGCCTGTTCGGGGGCGATCGCCGGTCTGGTCGCGGTCACCCCGGCGGCGGGCAATTCGGGTCCCTTCGGTGCAATCCTGCTCGGCGCTGTCGCGGGTGTCGTCTGCTGCATCGTCGTGATGAAGCTGAAGGCGAAACTCGGCTTTGACGACTCGCTCGACGTGTTCGGTATCCACGGCGTCGGCGGCCTGATCGGTTCGATCCTGACCGCGGTTACCATGCTGCCCGCGCTCGGCGGTCCGGCGGGCGACGATTATGTCCTTGGCAGCCAGCTGTGGATCCAGATCAAGTCGGTCGGCGTCGCCGTCCTCTGGTCCGCGGTCGGTTCGGCCATCGCCTTCTACATCGCCAAGGCCGTCACCGGCGGCCGCGTCTCGGCAGAGGTCGAACGCGAAGGCCTCGACCTCGGCGAGCATGGAGAGCGCGCCTACAACTATTAACGAGACAGGATACCCGTCGCCGCACGTCTCTCTCCTTTCAAAAGACGGCGGCGGGATCCTCACCAGGTTCCTCCTGCGAACCACTGGCCGGGACAGATGTCCCGGCCATTTTTTTGTGCATCATGATCACCGCGCGGGAGACGTTCCGAGTGTGAAAGGGCGGGCCAGTTCGGCGCCGCCCTGGCCCCTTTTTGCTGCACGCTGCACTGCACAATAAATAGGCAGGCTTGCCGCAAATTTAGGCCTTCCCAACATGACATTAATATGGCATTCATTGCGTCAACAGTTTCAGGAGGGGAGAGCCTGAAAGGCTGGGCCGGGACGCAAGTCCCGGCCCTCTTTTTTTGCCCGCGCGATAGGGTGCGCGAGAAGGCGCCGGTTTTCAGGGTGTTCGTTGAAAGCGCAGCGTCGCAAAGACGCGCCAGCTACCGTCATCCTGCAGCACCGAATCGGTAACGATCATCTGATCGGGTGTTTCCAACACATAGGTCGATCGGCCAATTTCCACATCGGCGCTGCCCCAATGATTGTGCCATTCGGACCCGGCAATGCGCCCGCCGATCGGCCGTGTCCGGCCCATATTGTCGGTCCAGCTCCCGCGCACCCGACCCTCGGCATCGACGCGGTAAATCGCTTCGGCGGCATAGTCGATCGCCGGCGTTCCGGGCACCGCCAGTCGATAGGCGAGCGCCGTCGCGTCGCCGTCGGGCGCTCCCTCGATCACCAGCGTCGCGGTGGCCGCTTTTCCGAACGCGGCCCCCTCGCCGCTCCAGCTGCCATACCATGCCGCGAGCGACGGGGAAGGCTCCTGCGCCGCTGCGGGGGCGGTGATCGCGAGCAGCGCTGCCATCCCCCATCGCGCCGTCATGCCGCCGCTTCCGACCGCGAGAACATGAAGGCGTTGCCGTCGGGGTCATAGAAGGTGATGAGCTTCACCAGCCCCGGGATATGCTGGATATCGCCGTCCTGGCGCACCCCCTCGGCGTCGAGATGCGCCTTGGCCGCATCGATGTCGGCAACCTCGAACACATTGGTCGCACCGCCGCCCTGCACCACGCTCTCGACCTGGCTCAGGCCGATATTGACCCCCGCCATCGGGGTCGCCAGCTCGCACCAGCCGATCTCGTCGGCGCGGTAGAGCAATTTGCAGTGCATCACGCGCTCGTACCAGGCGATCGCCGCGGTCATGTCGGTCACCCCCATCGAACAGGTGAGTTCGGATCCGAATTCGAGTGTCATGTCTTTCCTCCCACAGCCAAGGCGCTTGCACCTATAGTCTTGTTTGTATAGTTACTGGCAAATGCCGTCAAGCGCGCCCGATCCGCTCCTGCTCCAGCTCGGCAGCCACCGCTGGCTGGTGCCATTGCTCGCCGATCTGGCGGCGCATCGCGGCGCGCGCTTTGTCGAACTGCTGCACCGGTTGGGACTGTCGCGCGACAGCCTGACGCGTACCTTGAATGCCGCCGCCGCGCAGGGCTGGGTCCAGCGCAACCCCGGCCACGGCCACCCGCTGCGACCCGAATATATCCTGACCGAAGCGGGCAAGGCCGCCGCCGCGCGCGCCGCGACGATCGCTGCGGCGCAAGGCGCGATCGGCCTGCCGTCCGGAATGACGACACGCTGGACGCTGCCGCTAGTGGCAGGGATTGGCGCGGGCCATTATCGCTTCAACGCGCTGTCGCGCCTGCTCGCCCCCGCGACTCCGCGCGCGCTGTCGCAGGGACTTTCGGCGCTGGGCGAGCAGGGGTTGGTTCGGCGCGAGGTGATCGATATGCGGCCGCCGACAAGTCGCTATGGGCTGACGCGGAATGGAGAGATACTCGCGGGGGCGTGTACAATCTAGATTTCTCCCTCACCCTTCCCACCGGCTTCGCCGGCGGGCCCCTTCCCTCTCCCGTTGGGAGAGGGAGGGAGGCGCGAAGCGCCGGAAGGGTGAGGGCGATAGGGGCGGCTAGCGCAACGCCGCCTTCACAAAATCCGCCGCACGCTCGCCGATCATGATGCTCGGCGCATTAGTATTGCCCGACACCAGTCGCGGCATAATGCTCGCGTCGGCGACCCACAGCCCGTCGATGCCGTTGAGTTTCAACGTCGGATCGACCACCGCGTCGGCGTCGCTCCCCATCCGGCACGTCCCGACCGGGTGATAGACGGTGTCGGCGCGGCTGCGGATCAGTGCGTCGAGCGCGGCATCGTCGTCGAGGTTCACGGGGTGTCGGTCGGTCCCCGCATAGTCGCCGAGCGGCGGCGCCGCGACGATGCGGTGCATCATCCGCACCCCAGCCCGCAGCGTCGCCATGTCGCGCTCGTCGGTCAGGAAGCCGGGGTCGATCGCGGGCGCCGCGGCGGCGTCAGGCGATGCGAGCCGCACCGTGCCGCGGCTTTCGGGGCGCAGCACACAGGCATGGCACGAAAAGCCATGCCCCTTGACCTTGGTCCGCCCGTGATCCTCGAGCATCGCGGGGACGAAATGATATTGGATGTCGGGCGCGGGCAGGTCGGGGTGCGATTTCCAGAAGCCCCCCGCCTCGGCAAAACAGGTCGTCATGATGCCGGTGCGTTTGGTGCGATGCTCGAAGATCGCCTTCACCATCCGCCAGGTGCCGCCCAGGCTGTTGCCGAGCGGGTCGGTCGAGCGCGTTTCCCAGCTCGACACGTAATCGATATGGTCCTGCAGATTGTCGCCGACCGCGGCGCGGTCGGCGACCACCGCGACGCCTGTGTCGGCTAGATGCGTGGCAGGGCCGATCCCCGACAGCATCAATATCTGCGGGCTGCCGAACGCCCCCGCCGACAGGACAACCCCGCCCCGCGCGCGCAGCGTTTCGCGCTGCGATCCGCGCCGGATCACGACGCCGGTCGCGCGCCCATCCTCGACCAGAATCTTCTCGACCAGCGCGCCGGTGCGAATGTCGAAATTGGCACGCCCGCGCAGCGGCTCGACATAGGCGCGTGCTGCTGACCAGCGTTCGCCCGCTTTCTGCGTCACCTGATACAGGCCAAAGCCTTCATTGTTCGGCCCGTTGAAGTCGCTGGTGCTCGGCAGTTGCAGCGCCGCGGCGCTTTCGACGAAGCGGCGGCTCGTCACATTCGGCCAGCGCTGGTCCATCACATTCAGCGGTCCGTCGTGCCCGTGATAATCGTCGCCGCCGCGCTCGTTACCCTCGCTGCGCTTGAAGTAAGGCAGCACGTCGGCATAGCTCCACCCGGTGGCGCCGAGCGCCGCCCACTGGTCGTAGTCGAAGGCGTGGCCGCGGATATAGACCATCGCGTTGATCGCGCTCGACCCGCCCAGCCCGCGCCCGCGCGGCTGGTACCCGGTGCGCCCGTTCAGCCCCTTTTGCGGCAGCGTGTCATAGCGATAGTTCGACTTTTCGGGGATGAAGGGCATGAACCCCGGCGTCTTGACCCGCACATCGTCATTGGTCCCGCCCGCCTCGATCAGGCACACGCTGCGCGTTCCGTCCGCGGCGAGCCGCCCGGCCGCCGCGCTCCCCGCGCTGCCGCCGCCGATGACGATGATGTCGAACTGATCCATATCCGCCGCTCCCCTCGCCACCGCTCCGGTGGTTAATCGCGACTTACATGAATGTCATTAAGCGGTGTGGCAAGCCCATACGTCGCCCCCGCGAAGGCGGGGGCCGCGATCGGCTTTGGTCGGCGAGGAAGGCGTAAACCTCCAGCGGCTCCCCGCCTTCGCGGCGGCTACAACATTACTCGGCCGGTTCCTCAGGCCGCCCCGCCGCCCAGCGTTCCTTGATCATCGCGCTCGTCGCGCGGCTGCCATCGTGGCTCCAGCCGGGTTCGCGCCAGATATAGCTGAGCTTGTGCTTCCATGGCGCGTGCCAGACATCCTTCGCAATCCCGACCCACTCATGCACCGCGGCCCACAATATGTTGAAGCTGCCGAGTTGTTTGACGATGCCGTAGCGCACCGGCTCGTCGTCGCGCTCGGGAACGAAGCTGCCGAACATCTTGTCCCAGATGATGAACACGCCGGCATAATTGGCGTCGAGGTAGCGCGGGTTGACCCCGTGATGGACGCGGTGGTGCGACGGGGTGTTCATCACCGCCTCGAACCATTTGGGTAGCCGCTTGATCGCCTCGGTATGGATCCAGAATTGATAGATCAGGTTGAGCCCCGCACAAAAGAAGACCATCGCGGGCGGAAAGCCGATCAGGAACAGCGGCAGGCGGAACAGGAAGGTCAGGCTGAAAAAACCGGTCCATGTCTGCCGCAGCGCGGTCGACAGATTATAATGCTGGCTCGAATGGTGGATGACATGGCTCGCCCAAAACCAGCGGACGCGGTGGGCGCTGCGGTGAAAGGCGTAATAGGCCAGGTCGTCGAGGAAGAAGCACAGGATCCACGCCCACCACCAGCTCGAAAATTCGATGCCGATGTCGAACAGGCGGAACTGATACACCCACACCGACGCCGCGATCACCCCGGCGCCGACCAGCGCCCCGGCGACCTGGCTGCCGGTACCGAGCATCAGCGAGGTGAGCGTGTCGCGCGCTTCATACCGGCGTTTGTCGGCGCGCCGCGAAAAGATCATCTCGGCGATCAGCAGCAGGATGAAGGCGGGGACGGCGTAAGTGACCGGATCGGGAAGCTCAGGCACGCCCGATCTCCCGCATCCGCGCCGCCCACATCCCGGCATCCTTGCCGAGGTGCAAAGTCACCGCGCCAAACGTCTTTTCCGGCATCGTCAGGGTCAGGAAATCCTTGTCGAGCCGCCCGATTACCGCACGATCGATCGGCCGTGCCGCGAAATGATTGCCATGCGCGCGCACGAGCATCTGCCGCCCCTCGGCATTGCGGACGATCGCGGCAAAGCCCGCCCGGTCGCGCGCGACCTCGATCCCGCCAAACCCCGCTTCGGCCTCTTCGGCCAATCGGATCGCATGCGCCTCGTCCTCGATCCGCGGATCGGCGCCAAGCCCCATCCGCCCGACCAGCCAGGCGACGAACAGCACCGCGACGAGCGACGCGCCCGTCTGGATCAGGACCGGCGTCACCGCTCCCCCGCCAGCGCGTCGAGCATCGGCCGCAGCCCCGACAAATCATAACCCGCCTTCGCCGCGGCCCCGACGATCGCGTCGACATCGTCCCCGGCGCGCGCGCGCGCCAGCGCCCACAGGTGCGTCGAGCGCGTCCCGGAACGGCAATAGGCAAGAATCGGCCCCGTCGCGTCCGCCATCAGCGTGTCGAGCGCGTCGATCTGCGTGTGGCTGAACCCGGCATGGCCGATCGGAATCGCCGCATAGGCCAGCCCTTCAGCGGCGCAGGCGCTGGCGATCTCGCCGCCCTGCGGCGCAGCGGGTTCCTCGCCGTCGGGGCGGTTGTTGACGACCAGCGCAAAGCCCTGCGCCTGGGCTTCGGCGACATCTTCGATCGCAATCTGTGGTGCGACGCTGAACTGGGCGGACAGGGGACGAAAATCGCTCATGCCCGCGATCTACTCCCGCCGCGTGGCTGCTGACAAGCGTGAAGCTATGTTGTGGCTGTTGTTGTGCTGGACGTCGTCTATGCTCCGCCGATGGACGATCTTTCGGAATGGGCGTTCGGCTATTGCGCGGCGCGCGGTTACGCCCAGCCCGCCGCCGCGCCATGGCCCTGGACGCTGGCGTTCGATGTCGGCAAGCCCGATCAGGCGGGGCGGCGGATCCTGGGCGAGGCGAGCCCGCAGTCGCTTGCCGCCGCCTTTGCCGCGGTGGATCGACCGCATATCTTTGTCGAAATCGCCGCTTCGCGCGCCGACGTGGCCGCGTCGATCCCGCCGCGCTGGCGGCTGCGCGATCCCGCCTGGTTGATGCGCTGCGACACCGCGAGCCCTGCTGCTAAGCCTCTGCCGTCATTTACCATTTCGCTGGAGGACGCGGAAAATCGGTGCGCCGCGGTTGCACGCGACGCCGCCGGAACCGTTGCTGCCCGGGGCGTTGTCGGGATCGACGGCGACATTGCGGTTTATGACCAGATTGCCACCGAGCCAGCGTTTCTCCGGCGCGGGCTGGGGACCGCGATCATGGACCGCTTGTACGCCCGCGCGATCGAACGCGGTGCGCGCGACCATCTGCTGATTGCGACCACCGAAGGCAAGGCGCTTTACGAACGGCTGGGCTGGCACTTGTGCAGCGAAGTGGTCTCGCTCGTCTCGCCCGGATAGCGGGACAGCGCGGTCAAAACTGGCGGATCACGGCCAAAAACTTGTCGCCCCAAGCCTCCAGCTTTTTCGTGCCGACGCCGGGGATCGTTGCCATCGCGTCCAGCGTCGCGGGCTTTTCGGTCGCCATCGCGCGCAGCACCGCGTCGTGAAAAATCACATAGGGCGGCACATTGGCTTCGGCGGCCAGCTCGCGCCGCGTGGCGCGCAGCGCGTCGAACAGCGGATCGCCGATCGGATTCGCGGCCCCCGCGCCAGCCGCGCCGCGCGCCTCGCGCCGCGTGCGCTTGACCGGCGGCTCGGCGATCAGCACCGCCGCCTCGCCCTTCATCATCGCGCGCGCGGTGGGGCCGAGCATCAGCCCACCATGCTCGGTCGTCTCGAGCGCCTCGCGCGCCACCAGCGTGCGCACGAGCGGCTTGATCAGCCGCGCCTCGTCGCCTTCGACGATGCCGAACACCGACAATTTGTCATGCCCGCGCTGCGCGATCCGCTCGTCGCTGCGCCCGGTCAGCACCGCCTCGATATGCCCGGCGCCATAGCTTTGCCCGGTGCGATAGACCGCGCTGAGCAGCTTTTGCGCGAGCACCGTCGCATCGACTTGGCGCCCGGGGTCGAGGCAATTGTCGCAATTGCCGCAGCGCGCGGGCGGGCTTTCGCCGAAATGGCGGAGCAGCTGCGCGCGGCGGCACTCGACCGTCTCGACCAGCGCCGCGAGCGCGTTGAGCCGCACCCGCTCGCCCGGCACCCGCGCCTCGGGAAGCTCGCTCAGCCGCATCCGCGCCTTGGCGAAATCGTCGGCGCCCCACAGCATCATCGCCTCGGCGGGGTCGCCGTCGCGCCCGGCGCGCCCGGTTTCCTGATAATAGCTTTCGATCGATTTGGGCAGCGCGGCATGCGCGACGAAGCGCACGTCGGGCTTGTCGATCCCCATCCCGAACGCGACCGTCGCGGTGACGATACCGTCCTCCGACGCGACAAAATCATGCTGGACGCGTGCGCGCACCTCGGCATCGAGCCCCGCATGATAGGCGGCGACCGGCCGCCCCGTCGCCTTCGCCAATTGCTCCGCCAGCCGCTCGGTGCCGCTGCGCGTCGGGCAATAGACGATCCCCGGCCCGGGGTTGGCGGCAATGAATTCGAACAGCTGGCGCGCCGCGCCAACCCGCGGGCGGATCGCATAGCGGATGTTCGGCCGGTCGAAGCCCGCGAGGATCAGCCCGTCGTCGGGAATCCCGAGCTGAACCAATATGTCCTCACGCGTATGCTTGTCGGCGGTGGCGGTCAGCGCCAGCCGCGGTAACGCCGGAAACGCATCGAGCAACGGGCGCAGCAAGCGGTAGTCGGGGCGGAAATCATGCCCCCATTCCGAAACGCAATGCGCCTCGTCGATCGCGAACAGCGCCGGGGTGCGTGCCTCAAGCAGCGCGCGAAACCCCTCGCCCGTCGCGCGTTCGGGCGCCACGTACAGCAGATCGAGTTCGCCGTCGCGGTAGCGCTGCCGCGTCTCGGCACCATTGGCATCGACGCTGGTGAGGCTGGCGGCGCGAATCCCCGCCGCGCGCGCACCGCGCAGCTGGTCGTGCATCAGCGCGATCAGCGGCGACACGACGACGACGCAGCCCGGCAGCGCGACCGCGGGCAGCTGGTACGTCAGCGACTTGCCCGCCCCCGTCGGCATCACCGCCAGCGTCCGCTCGCCCGCCATCACGCGGGTGACCACGTCGGCCTGCCGCCCGCGAAAGGCGTCGAAACCGAAGGTGGATTTGAGCACGGGGAGAAGCGCGTCGGCGGACATTATGGGCGGCGATAGTGGTGAAGGTGATAAGAGGGAAGCCCTACACTCATCCAATATCGTCATTGCGAGCGAAGCGAAGCAATCCAGAGCGGTTTACGCACACTCTGGATTGCTTCGCTTCGCTCGCAATGACGGATTCAAGCCCGCGTCAGCATCGCGCGCTCGGTCATCCGCGTCGCGGTCTCGCGTTCGGCCATCACGACATGGTCGGCGCCGCGGCGCACCAGATCGTCGACCTCCTCGTCCGAATGTGCGCGCGCGACGATCACCAGCTTCGGGTTGATCGCCCGCGCCCGCCGCACGATCGCCCCCGCCTCGACCCCCTCGGGGATCGCGATCAGCAGCGTCGAGGCCTCGTCGAGCCCGGCCTGCCGCAACACGCTTTCCTTGGTGGCGTCGCCGACGATCACCGTCGCCCCCGCCGCGCGCGCCGCCGCCGCCATGTCCTTCTGGTCCTCGATCACCGTCAGCCCTTCGCCGCGCCCGCAGATCAGCCCGCCGATATGGCTGCCGACGCGGCCATAGCCGATCAGCACCACCCCGGCGTTGCACGGCGCGGGCGTTTCGGCTTCGCCCGCCGCAGCCGGTTCGGGCGCCGCATCGGTGCGGATGCGCTTGACCGCCAGCGTGAACAGGATCGGATTGACCAGGATCGACAGCAACGCGCCCGCCAGGATCAGGTCGCGCCCGGTTTCGGGCAATACCTCCAGCCCGACCCCCAGCCCCGCCAGAATGAAGGAAAATTCGCCGATCTGCGCCAGGCTGACCGAAACGGTGAGCGCGGTCTGGTTCGTGTGACCGAAGGCGCGGACGAGGGCAAAGGCGGCGAGCGACTTGCCGACGACGATGATCGCAACGGTCGCCAGCACCGGCCCCGGCTGTTCGACCAGCACATTGGGATCGAACAACATGCCGACCGACACGAAAAACAGCACCGCAAAGGCATCGCGCAGCGGCAAAGTCTCTTCGGCGGCGCGGCGGCTCAATTGCGTTTCGCCGAGGATCATCCCGGCAAAGAACGCACCGAGCGCGAACGATACGTCGAAAATTACCGCGGCGCCGAAGGCGACCCCCAGCGCGATTGCGAGCACCGCGAGGCGAAACAGCTCGCGCGATCCGGTGTGCGCGACCCAGTGCAGCACCCAGGGCAGGATGCGCCGCGCGACGACAAACATGAAGGCGACGAAGCCGACGACCTTGAGCAGCACGATCGCCGCCGATTGCAGCAGCCCAGCACCGCTGCCCTCATCGCCGCGGTCGCCGAACATCGCGGGCAGCAGCACCAGCGCGAGCACCATCACCAGATCCTCGACGATCAGCCAGCCGACCGCGATCCGTCCCTTTTCGGTCTCGACCATGTCGCGCGCCTGCAATGCGCGCAGCAGGACGACGGTCGAGGCGACCGAAAGCGCCAGCCCGAACACCGCGCTGCCCTCGATCGACCAGCCGAGCCATAGCCCGAGCATGATGCCCAGCGCCCACGCCACCGCGATCTGCGCAATCGCCCCCGGCACCGCGATCTTGCGGACCGACAGCAGGTCTTTCAGCGAAAAATGGAGCCCGACCCCGAACATCAGCAAGATGACGCCAATCTCGGCGAGCTGCATCGCCAGCCCGGTGTCGGCGACGAACCCCGGTGTGAACGGCCCGACCAATATGCCCGCGAGCAGATAGCCCGCAATCGGCGAAATCCGCAGCCGCTGCGCCAGCGCCCCCATCAGGAACGCGACGCCAAGCCCGGCAACGATGGTTCCGATCAGGGTGGTGTCGTGCGGCATGGTTTCTGCCTAGGGGGATGGAGCGCTTGGGGTCAACCCGCGCGCCCGTTTACGGCGCCGCTAAATGCCGGTGGCCGCCTCATTGTCCCGCGCGGCGAACAGCCAGCGGCCGCATAACCAGGCCGCGACCGCGCCGCCAAGCTGCGCGGCGACGAAGGCGGGAACGTCGCGGGGTGCGATGCCCGCAAAACTGTCCGACAGGCTGCGCGCCACCGTGATCGCTGGATTGGCGAAACTCGTCGAGGAGGTGAACCAATAGGCCGCGGTGATATAGAGCGCGACGCTCGGTGCGACCCAGTCGGGGCGATGCCGCACCGTCCCAAGGATCGTCAGGATCAGGCCAAAGGTCGCGACAAACTCGCCCGCCCATTGCCCGCCGCCCGTCCGCGCCTTTGCAGAAAATTGCAGCAGCGGCAGGTCGAACATCAGATGCGCCGCCCACACGCCGAGGATGCCGCCCGCCAGCTGTGCGGCAACATAAAGCACCGCGGTGCGGGGCACGATGCTTCGGCCCATCGCCATCACCAGCGTCACTGCCGGGTTGAAATGCGCGCCCGAAATCGGGCCCAGCATCGCGATCAGCACGAACAATATCGCCCCGGTCGCGATCGCGTTGGCGAGCAGCGCGACCCCGACATTGCCGCCCGACAGCGTCTCGGCCATGATTCCCGACCCGACGACGGTGGCAAACAGGAAAAAACTGCCGATCGCCTCGGCGGCGAGCGCGCGCGTCACGCCGCGCCCTCCATCGCGCCGATGCTGTTCAGTGCCGCGCGCCGTTCGGCCGCGGACATGGTTTCGAGCGGCAGCGCCAGCATCGCGCGCACCCGCATGTCGAGCAGGCGGTATGTTTCGGCAAAGGCGGCATCGACCGCCGCCGCATCGCCCGCGACATCGGCGGGATCGGGCAGCCCCCAATGTGCGCGCACCGGCGCGCCGATGAACAGGGGGCAGGCCTCACCCGCCGCATTGCCGCACACAGTGATCGCGATGTCGATGCGCGGCGCGCCGGGGACTGCAAATTCGTCCCAGCTTTTCGAGCGGAAGGGTGCCACGTCATAGCCCTCGCGCGCCAGCAGCCGCAGCGCGCCGGGATGCGGCACGCCCTTAGGCTGGCTGCCCGCGCTATACGCGCGAACCCCGGCCCGCGCCCAACCGCCCGATAATCGCCTCACCCAAAATGCTGCGCGCCGAATTGCCCGTGCACAGCACCAATATGTTCAGCCCCTCCCCCGCGGTCATGTCAGCAGCAGCCGACCTTGACCGGCGCCGCCTGCGGCATGGTCGGAACGCAGCACGCGCCCTCGGCGGCATTGTCCGACGCAAGCGGCGCAAAATCGGGGCTGTCGCCATAGACCGTCGCTTCGCCATTGGTCAGGAACGCTTCCCACACCACGCCATCGGGATCGGCGATCCAGCTCTTTTCGGATTTGGCGTAGCAACAGGTCGTCGCGCCCTCCTCCAGCACCGGCGCCCCGGCATCCTTCAGGCGGCCATAGACTACCGCCAGTTCGGCTTCATCCTCGACCTGCAACCCGACATGTTCGATCCCGCGATGCGCGCCGTCGCGCACCGAGATCGCAAAATTGATCCGCGGATCGTCGAGCATCCATTTGGCATAATCGGGCTTGGTCACCGTCGGCGCAGTGCCGAACAGCCCCGAGTAAAAGGCGATCGACTTGTCGAGGTCGCTCACCCCGACGTGCATATGAAATCGGCTCATGCGGCAGTCCTTTCCGTCTTGTCCTTGGTGTCGCAGGGGGCGGCGGGCGCACACACCGCGCCGCCGCAGCAATTTTCCATCAGAAAGCCGACGAGCGCGGTCATCGCGCCATAATCGGCGGTATAGATCAGCGACCGCCCGTCGCGGCGCTGCGCGATCAGCCCGGCGTTGGTCAGCTGCGCGAGGTGAAAGCTGAGCGACGATGCCGGAACGCCGAGCGCCTCGGCGATCGCACCGGCCGCCAGCCCCTCAGGCCCGGCCTGCACCAGCAGCCGGAACAGCGCGAGCCGATGCTCCTGCGCCAACGCGCCCAGCGCGCGAACAACGGTTTCCGACTCCATCGCAGCCTCCATGATTCGATAATCATCGAAATATGGAAATCAGGGCCGGGCGTCAACAGATATTTCGATAATATTCGAAATGATTGGTGGGGATGACGTAAACTCCGTCATTGCGAGCGAAGCGAAGCAATCTCCAGCTATCGACCTTCGCTGGCCCCGATAGCTGGAGATTGCTTCGTCGCGATGCTCCTCGCAATGACGGACAGGGCCGGTCTTAAACCGTCCCTTCTTCCTTCTCCGCCTGCTGCCGCGCCCACATATCGGCATAGAGCCCGCGCATCGCCAGCAGCTGGTCGTGCGTTCCCGTCTCGGCGACGCGGCCCTTGTCGAGCACGATGATCCGGTCGGCGCCGGTTACCGTCGACAGGCGATGCGCGATCACCAATGTCGTGCGCCGCTGCGCAATCCGTTCCAGCGTGTCCTGGATCGCCGCCTCGGTGCGGCTGTCGAGCGCGCTGGTCGCTTCGTCCAAGATCAGCACCGGCGGGTTTTTGAGCAAGGTGCGCGCGATTGCGACGCGCTGCTTCTCGCCGCCCGACAGTTTCAGCCCGCGCTCGCCGACTTCAGTGTCGTATCCCTGCGGCAGCAAGGCGATAAAGCCGTCGATCGCCGCGCCTTCGGCCGCCGCCGCAATCTCGTCTGCGTTCGCGCCTTCGCGGCCATAGGCGATATTGTAACCGATCGAATCGTTGAACAGCACCGTGTCCTGCGGGACGATGCCGATGCTCGCGCGCAGGCTGGCCTGCGTCACCGCGGCAATATCCTGCCCGTCGATCGTGATCCGTCCGCCCTGCGGATCATAGAATCGGAACAGCAGCCGCGCGATCGTCGACTTGCCCGCCCCCGACGGCCCGACGATCGCCAGCGTCTCGCCCGCGCCGACCGCAAAGCTCACCCCGTTCAGGATCGTGCGGTCGGGCTCGTACCCGAAGACGACATTCTCGAACGCCACCGCGCCGCCGTTCACCGCCAACGGCGCCGCGTCCGGCGCATCCGAAATCTCCGGCGGGGTGTCGATCAGGCGGAACATCGCCTCCATGTCGATCAGCCCCTGGCGGATGACGCGATACACCATGCCGAGCATGTCGAGCGGGCGGAACAGCTGCGCGAGCAAGGTGTTCACCAGCACCACGTCACCGACCTTATATTCGCCGACCGACCAGCCCCACACGGTATAGGCCATCGCGCCCGCCAGCGCGGCGTTGGTGATCAGGCTCTGCCCGATGTTCAGCCACGCCAGGCTGTTCTCGCTCTTGACCGCGGCACGCGCGTAGCGATCGGCAACGTCGCGGTAGCGCGCTTCCTCGCGGGCTTCGGCGCCGAAATATTTGACCGTTTCGTAATTGAGCAGGCTGTCGACGCTGCGCCCGATCGTCAGCGTGTCGAGGTCGTTCATCTGGGTGCGCAGCGCGTTGCGCCAGTCGGTCACCTTGCGGGTGAAGATGATATAGACGATCACCATCAGCGCGGTCGCGCTCGCCAGCCCGAAGCTGAACTTGGTCCAGAAGATGATCAGCACCGCGGCGAGCTCGATGATCGTCGGCGCGATGTTGAACAGCAGGAAATAGAGCATCGTGTCGATACTCTTGGTCCCGCGCTCGATCACCTTGGTGACCTCGCCCGTCCGCCGCGCAAGGTGAAAGCGCAGGCTGAGCGCATGGAGGTGGCTGAAGGTCGCAATCGCCAGTTCGCGCGTCGCATCCTGCCCGACGCGTTCGAACACGACGTTGCGCAGGTTGTCGAACAGCACCCCGGCAAAACGCGCCCCGGCATAAGCGAGCACCAGCCCGATCGCGAGCGCGACGCCTTCCTCCATCCCCGGCACCATCGCGTCGATCGCGGCGCCATAAAGAAAGCCCATCGACAGCTGGACGCCCTTTGACGCCAGCACGATCAGCCCGGCCCCGACGATGCGAACCTTGTGCCCCCGGTGCCCCGCGGGCCACAGATAGGGCAGGAAACGCTTCAGCGTATCGAGAACGAGGGGTTCCTTGGCCGCGTCGGCGGAAGTGAGCGTATCGGGCGGCATGCGCGCCCCATGTAGGGGGGCGGGGGCGGAACGCCAAGCGGGCATGATGGCGACGGGCTAGGTTATGCCTGCGCCTTTGCGTTAGTACCGTCGCGCTAGAGTTTCTCGCGCGGCCCCAGATGCCGCATGATCCGTTCGATCAGGCGCCGTTCCTCGCTCGTCGGGGTGGGGATGATCGCTGCGGGCGGTTCGATCCGGCGGCCGAATAACGGGCGCCGCGGCGGAACGAGGGGAGAGAAGCGCATCGGGGGCTCGCTTTCATGGCGCGGTGTCGCCCCCCGGCACCGCAATGGGTTCTGGTCCCTGTCGCCCTTGGTGAAGGAGGAGGGTTGCCGAACCGTAAAAGCGGCTGGTTACTGCTTTCTTTCCGGTACCGTGAAGGTGCCGGTAACCCGCCCGCCGGTGCCGCCCGCGATCGGGTTGCCGTCGGGACCGCGCGCCGCGCCGCGCCCGTCGACCGTCGCGCGGCCGCTGCTCAGGTCGATCACCAGCCGCCCACCGCGCAGATTATTGCCGCGCTGGCGCAGCTCGACATTGCCGACCATCGTGATCAGGCGGCGGTCGAGGTCATAGATCGCGACATTGCCCGACGCGCGTTCGTCGCCCTTGGTCACCACAACCCCGCCGGTCGCGTCGAGCCGGTTGACGTCGGTACCGCCCGATCGGGTGTAGGCGACGGTCATCCGCGCCGCGGTGACGGTCATCCCCGCCTGCGTCACGCGCACATTGCCCGCAATCACGACCCGGTCGGCGCGGTCCTGAACCTCGATGCTGTTCGCGGCGAAATCAACCGGGGCGTTGCTGTTGTGATTCGCCAGCGCCTGCGCCTGCGCCGCATCGCCGCCGGCCCCCGCCGACAACAGGGCCAGGCTGGTCAGCGCAAAACCGGCGCCCGCCAGCATCATGCTTTTCAGCGGCGAAAAGCGGTTCATTTGAGCACTCCCTGGTTGATCCGCAGCCGGGCATTGCCCTCCAGCCGCACGATCCGCTGGTCAAGATCGGCCGACAGCTGGTTGGCCGAAAAATTGCCGATGTTCAATGTTCCGGTGACACCGCCGCGGCCGAGCAGGCTGCGCGTCTTGAGGTCGATCGACACATTGCTGGCATCGATGCGATAGCCGTCGGCGCTTTTAACCTGCACCATCCCCGGGACCGCGACCTTTTCGGTTTCCATATTATAGGCGCTGTCGCGCGCGACGATCGTCGCCGGGCCGTCGTCGAGGCGGATCGCTCCCGACAGGTCGGTCATCCGCACGACCGGTTCGGCCGAGCTTTTCTGGACCGCGCTGCCCGCGAGCAGCGCAAAGGGCTGGCCCTTGGCGTCCTGGCCGCGATATTCGGCGCGGGTCACCTTCATCCGTTCGCTCGCCATGTCGACCTTGTCCTTGGCGAGCAGGAAGCTGATTTCGGCGCGCTGGGTGAAGGGCGAAAAGACCAGCACCGCCGCGACGACGCCGATGACGAGGGGCAGGCCAAAGCGCAGGATGCGCACGACGCGGTCGTGGCTCGACCCGCTTGCCGCCCACAGCCGGCGCATCGTGCGATCAAGATCGGCGCGTTCGGACATCGGGTCGGCTTTCGTCAGCTATGCGCAAAAATGTCGGTTTCGGGCCAGCCGGCCAGGTCGAGCGCGGCGCGCGTCGGCAGGAAATCGAAACAGGCCTGCGCCAACTCGGTGCGCCCCTCGCGCGCCAGCCGCATGTCGAGAATGTCCTTCATCGCGTGCAGGAAGCGCACGTCGCTCGCGGCATAATCGCGCTGCGCGTCGCTGAGCTCGGCGGCGCCCCAGTCGCTCGACTGCTGCTGCTTAGACACTTCCTGCCCCAGCAGTTCGCGCACCAGTTCCTTGAGCCCGTGGCGGTCGGTATAGGTGCGCACCAGCCGCGAGGCGATCTTGGTGCAATAGACCGGCGTCGTCACCACGCCCAGCGCCTGTTGCAGCGCGGCGATGTCGAAACGCGCGAAATGGAACAGCTTCAGGCGGCCGGGGTCGGCCAGGATCGCCTTCAGCACCGGCGCGTCATAGGTGCTGCCGGGCGCGAAGCGGACGAGATGCTCGTCGCCCGACCCGTCGCTGATCTGGACCAGGCACAACCGGTCGCGCAGCGGGTTCAACCCCATGGTTTCGGTATCGACCGCTACCGCGCCCGGGCCCAGCGCGCCTTCGGGCAGATCTTCTTCGTGGAAATAGACACTCATGGCCCCGCCTTAGGCCAAGGCGCCTTGCCGCTCAATGACTGGTTTCGCCCGTCGCCGCCGCTATGCCGCAATGCCCAAACGGCGGTGCGACAAAGCCAATCGCACTTTTGAATTTTCCGTTCGCAGAAAGCTTCTCTTTAAGCTATATATTGCGTCGTTAGCGGCATGGGGCGAGTCTATGCCCGTGGTGAAGTGCGTCCCCGTCCGACGCAAGGCGCCGATCATATGGGGTATGGACGAACCGAAAGCGACTACTAGACAATGAGTTTCAACAAGGATCGCCGTGGCCACCGTGGACGCGGCAAGCGCGATGATTTCGGCAATTTCGACAGCTTCGAACCGGCTCCCTACGGCGGCGATTCCTATGGCGGCGGACGCGGCGGTTTCGGTGATCGCGACCGCGGCGGGTTCGGCGGCGGCGATCGCGGCGGCGGCTTTGGCGGCGGCGACCGCTTCGGCGGCGGCGGCGGTGGCGGCGGTGACCGCGGTGGTTTCGGCGGCGGGCGTGGCGGCGGCATGCCTGCGCAGGTCGTCGGCGAAGGCCAGGGCACGGTCAAATTCTTCAACGCGGCCAAGGGCTTCGGCTTCGTCGCCCGCGACGATGGCGGCGAAGATGTGTTCGTGCATATCAGCGCGGTCGAACAGGCCGGGCTCCAGGGTCTGGCCTCGGGCCAGCCGCTCGGCTTCACGCTGGTCGAACGCAATGGCAAGGTGTCGGCGATCGACCTCAAGATCGAAGGCGAACCGATGCCGGTCGAGGAATTCGCTCCGCGCCAGCGTGACGATCGCGGCGCACCGGGCGGTGCCCGCGGGCGGCGCCAGCTGACCGGCGAACGCACGTCGGGCACGGTCAAATTTTTCAACACGACCAAGGGCTTCGGATTTATCGCGCGCGACGACGGACAGGCCGACGCCTTTGTCCATATCAGCGCGGTACAGCGCGCCGGCATGGCGGGTCTCGACGAAGGCGACCGTGTCGCGTTCGACATCGAAGTCGACGACCGCGGCAAATTCGCCGCGGTGAACATCCAGCCGCATCAGGACTGATCGGCGGACATCGGGATAAGAAAAGGGCGGCCTGCGAGCCGCCCTTTTTGTTTGGATGCGGTGTCGGGAAACGACTGATTGCGGACATCGTCAATTAGTGCACAAGGCCTGCAATGGCTAACGAAGAACAACCTTCCGAACGACTGGTCGCGCAACGCGTCCGCAACCGCATTATGGAGAGCCTACTCGGCCTTTCTGAGGGTGATCGCGGTGTTGAAGGGTCTGGTCCGGTCGAATGGTTCGAGTCGTTTTTTGACTGGTTCCCGTATGAAGGTGAGCCTGACTGGTATCCTGCGATGACGGACAGCGAGGCCGAAGCGGTACGGCAAGTATGCAAGCTTATGCAGCAGGCTATCGCAGATGGACGTATCCCGAAGAATCCCACCGCTGATCGGGTAATCCGCAGCGACTGGCCCGAGAACATTGCGCCAGTCGCTCGTGGCGCTCTCGCACATCTGATGGAAAGAGGCAGATTTTCGGAAGAAATCGAGGAAAACGAGCCCTCCAGCCCTATTGCTTGGCCTTAATCTGGCACGGCCGCTCACCACCCCAAAACCGTCACCAGCACCGCTGGTTCACGCCACCCCGTGATACCACCACACCCCGTCGCGGTCCTCGCGTTTCACCCGGCCTTCGACTTCCAGCCGTTTCAGATGCGCCAGCGCCTCGCCGGTTGCCAGTCCCTGGTTATGCTCGCCGATCGGGCGGTTGAAGAGCAGCGGGAAGGCGTCGACCGCGCGCATCGGCGTTTGCGCCACCGCCTCGGCCAGATTGTAAAGCCGCATCCGGTGCTCGTCGCGCAACGCCATCAACCGGACGTGCAGCCCCTTGAACGGCTCGCCATGCGCGGGGCACACGGTGACGTCGGCGGGAATCGTCGCGAGCAGCTTGTCGATCGACGCCAGCCATTCGCCCAGCGGATCGGCGTCGGGTTCGGTGATATTGACCGACACGTTCGAACTGATCCGCGGCAGCACCTGGTCGCCCGACACCAGCACCCCCTCGCGCTCGTTCCACAGGCACGCATGTTCGGGGCTGTGCCCCGACCCCGTCACGACGCGCCACCGGTGCGCGCCAAAATCGAGCCGCTCGCCGTCGCGCATCCGCACATAGCTGCGCGGCAGGGTAAAGATCATGCGCTGGAACATGTTCCAGCCGCGCGACCGCTGCGCCTCGATCGCTTCCTCGCTCCAACCGGCGGCGCGCGATTGCGCCAGCGCCTCGTCGGGCGTCGTATCGGACGAATCGGCGACGATTGCGCGCGCGGTCAGCATCTCGCCGCGCGTCATCCACAGCTTGACGCCCTGTTTCTTTGCGATCCAGCCGGCGAGGCCGATATGATCGGGGTGAAGGTGGGTCCCGATGACGCGCGTGATCCGCCGGCCGTTCAGCGCCCCGGCATAGAGCGCCTTCCACGCGTCCGAACACATCGTCAAACAGATACCCGTGTCGACAATCGCGATGCCATCATCGCCATCGGCATCGTCGTCGAGCAGCCAGCTGTTGATATGGCCCAGCGACCCCGGCATCGGGATGCGCGCCCAACCGATGCCCGGCGCGATGCGGATCGTCTCGCCCGCGCCCGGCGCGGCGTCGCCCCACGGATAGGTCAGCCCGGCGTGGCTGGTCGCGGTAAAGCTGTCGTCCTGGGTCAGCGATGCGTCCGGCGAGCCGCTGGCCGCCGGGATCTGGTCGTCATCACTGCCCGGCATGGTGTCAGGCTTCGTCGGTCGCGTCGGCGGCTTCCTCGGCAGCGCGCGCTTCGTTGGCCGCGGTGCGTTCGGCGCGCAGTTCCTCCAGCAACGCTTCGCGGTCGCCTTCCAGCCGGTTGTCGGTCGGCGCCTCGATCCCCGCCTTTTTCGCCGCCTTGGCCACCAGCGCGTCGAGCTCGCGCTGCGAACACAGGCCCAGCGTCACCGGGTCCTTCGGCACGATGTTGGCGCTGTTCCAGTGGCTGCGGTCGCGGATCGCGTTGATCGTGTTGCGGGTGGTGCCGATCAGCTTGCCGATCGCGCCGTCCGACACTTCCGGGTGGTTCTTCAGGATCCACGCGATGCCGTCGGGCTTGTCCTGGCGCTTGCTGACCGGGGTGTAGCGCGGGCCGCGGGTGCGGCGGATCGTGTCCTGCGCCTGCTTGCTCATCTTGAGCTTGTAGTTCGGGTCGTTCTGACCCTTTTCGATTTCTTCCATCGACAGTTCGTGCGCGCGCACCGGATCGCGGCCGGTATATTTGGTCGCGGCGGTTTCGTCGGCGATCGCCTGCACTTCCAGAATGTGGATACCGCAATATTCGGCGATCTGGACAAAGGTCAGGCCGGTGTTGTCGACCAGCCAGGCGGCGGTCGCATGCGGCATCAGCGGGGTGGCATCGGCATTGGCCATCGTTGCTCTCCAAAAGCAGAAATAATAAGGGCCGCCCCTCGCGGGGCGGCCGGACATTGGTGGCGGGTTTAAACTGCTTTGCGCATCGGGGCAAGAGCGCCGTCACCAGCGCCGCATGCCGCGCTCCCCTACCGCGCGCGTAGTTGCCACCCAAGGCCCGCCGCCGTCACCCTGATACCGGCAAGCGGGAGTCTCGAACCGATGAAAATCCTGGATCTGATCGTCGTCACCACCGGCAGCTGGGTGCTGATGGCAAGCACGCCGCCGCCAGAGGCCGCGAAGCTGCCCGCCACCGAAGCGACCGCCATTGCGCGGCCCGATGTCGCCGCCATGTCGATCGGCGAGATCCGCCGCTTCAACGAAGGCGTCCCGGTCAAGCACCGCTATTACATCATATGCCGCAAGGACGTCGTGACCGGCTTCTTGGCCAAGGTGCGGCGCATTTGCCAGACCCGCGAGGATTGGCAACGGAGCAGGGAGGAGGCCCAGCAAGCCACGCAGTCCCTCATCGACGGTGGCCGTGCATCGTCAGGCCGCGACCCGATGTGCCCCGACTGCCGGACGCACTAGGCGCGGTCTCGATCTTCCACCACCAGCACGATCTTCCCGACATGCGCGCCCGCCTGCATCCGCGCGTGCGCGGCGCTGGCGTCGGTCAGCGGGAAGCTCTGGTCCATCGCGGGCTTCCAACCGCCCTCCGCCAGCCGCGGCCACAAGGTGCGGTGAATCTCGTCGGCGAGCGCCGCCTTGAAATCGGCACTCCGCGCGCGCAGCGTCGATCCGGTCAGCGTCAGGCGGCGGCGCATGACATCGGCGATGTCGATCTCGACCTTCATCCCGCGCTGGAACGCGATGGTGACGTGCCGCCCGTCCTCGGCCAGGCACGCCAGGTTGCGCGGCAGATAATCGCCGCCCACCATGTCGAGCATCGCATCGACCCCGCGGCCGCCGGTGAAGGTCTTGACCGCCTCGACATAATCGTCGGCCAAATAATCGACCGCGTGGGTCGCGCCCAGCGCCATGGCGGCGGCGCATTTGTCGGCGCTGCCGCACGTGACGATGATCCGGATGTCGAACAATTGGCACAGCCCGATCGCGGTCGTCCCGATACCGCTGGTGCCCCCGTGGACCAGCACCGTGTCGCCTTCCTTCACCCACGCCCGCTCGAATAGATTGTGCCACACGGTGAAGACGGTTTCGGGCAGCGCCGCCGCCTCGGCCATCGAAAAGCCCGCCGGCACGGGCAGGCAGCTGCCGACCGGCGCGGTGCAATATTCGGCATAGCCGCCGCCCGCGACCAGCGCGCACATCGCCTGTCCCATCAGCTCGGGATCGCCCCCGGGGCCGACCGCGACGACCGTCCCCGCAACCTCCAGCCCCGGCAGGTCCGACGCGCCGGGCGGCGGCGGATAATATCCCATCCGCTGCAGCACGTCGGGACGGTTGACCCCCGCCGCGGCGACGCGGATCAGCACCTCGCCCGGCCCCGGCTGCGGCACCGGGCGTTGTTCGGGGACCAGAACCTCGGGTCCGCCGGGCGCGCTGATGGCGATGGCGGTCATGCTCGCTGGCAGGCTGGTCACGTTGAATTTCCCCACTTTTCACTTCGCCCCTGGGCCACCTTATTGACAGCGCGGCGCACCGGGTCAACAGTTGCGGGGCGTTTCAGGAGGAACCGCCATGGACGATGACGACCTTCCCCGCCGCCGCGACGATGTCCTCGCGGCGCTGACCCGCCAGCCGCTCGACCCGCTGTCGATCGACGAACTCGATGACCGTATCGCGACGCTCGAGGGCGAGATCGCGCGCGTCAGGGCGCACCGCGCCGCCGCGACCAGCCACAAGGCGATCGCCGACGCGCTGTTCAAAAAGGGATAGGGTTTAAAACGCGACAGGCGCGCTTTCTTCTCAATCGACATCCCGGCGAAGGCCGGGATCTCACCGGCAAATGCTGACGCAACGTCGAAATCCCGGCCTTCGCCGGGATGACGGTAGATTATTCCGCCTCGGTGCTCAGCCCCAGCTCGGGAATGCCGATCGACCGCCGCCCGCCGAAATCGGAGCGCACGACGATCGTACCCTGCTTTTCCATATAATCGACCAGCCGCCGGATGCGTCCCGGCGAATGGCTGCCATAGGCACGCCCCAGCACCTCGTCGTCGGGACAGGGCTCGCCGTCGATCGCGGCGCGCGCAATCTGCAGAAAGGGGGCGAGCATATCGTCGGGCAGCCGCTCGGCGACGCGCAATGCTTCGGCCCAGCGCGGTTCGGACGGGTCGAACACGCCGCCTTTCGCCAGTGCAAAGCGGCGGCGAAACGCGGCGAGGTCGAGCGGCACCTTCTTCAGCTTCGCCATCCGGCATCGCACCGAAAAATCCTGATAGAGGAAGGATTCGGGCTGGAAGGCGCTATCCTGGTCGGCGAGCATTTCCTCGAGCATCGCAATGACGACCGCGTCGCTCTGCTCGGCTTCTTCGACCGCGGCAACGATGTCGAGTACCGGCGGCGCATCGCGATCTTCGTGAAGTCCTTCGCTCGCCGCGATGCGCTCCAGCACGTCGCTCGCTGCGACCGGCGCGGGCTCGGGCGCAAAGACGCGCGGGGCGGCGGGCGCCTCCATTTCGGTGAACAGCATCGACCGCATGTCGTCGCCCGCCGCCTCGGGCAGCGGCATCAGGCTGTGCGTGCCCATCCGCGTCGCGGTCTGCGTCGCGCCGATGCGGATCGCCAGCGGGCGGCGCGAGATCGCGGGGCCGAGCCCCAGGAAATGCCCGCGCTCCAGGTCGCGGATGGCCTCGGCCTGCCGCCGCTCCATGCCGAGCAGGTCCGCGGCGCGCGCCATGTCGATGTCGAGGAAGGTGCGCCCCATCAGGAAATTGCTCGCCTCGGCGGCGACATTCTTCGCGAGCTTCGCCAGCCGCTGCGTCGCGATCGCACCCGCCAGCCCGCGCTTGCGCCCGCGGCACATCAGGTTGGTCATCGCCGACAGGCTGGCGCGGCGGACATTGTCGGACACGTCTCCCGCGACGCTCGGCGCGAACATCTGCGCCTCGTCGACCACCACCAGCGCGGGGAACCAATGCTCGCGCGGCGCATCGAACAGCGCGTTCAGGAACGCCGCGGCGCAGGTCATCTGCGCCTCGATATCGAGCGATTCGAGGCTGAGGATGATCGACGCCCGATGTTCGCGGATGCGCGCCCCCATCGCCGCGATCTCGCGCTCGTTATAATCGCCGCCGTTGATCACGACATGGCTGTATGCGTCGGCGAGCGTCACGAAATCGCCCTCGGGATCGATGACGATCTGCTGCACCAATGCGGCGCTTTCCTCGAGGATACGGCGCAGCAGGTGCGACTTGCCCGACCCCGAATTGCCCTGGACGAGCAGCCGCGTCGCGAGCAGTTCCTGCACGTCGATGCGCACATTTTGCCCCGCGCTGTCGGTCCCGATGTCGATGCTGGTCTTCACGCTGGCCGCCCTATCGGCCGCCTTGGAGAATGACAACCGAGCCGGGTTTCGGGCGAGCGAATTTTTCCGATTTCCCCCTCTCCCTTGATGGGAGAAGGATACGCAGCCTTATCGCGAAGCGATTAGGCGGAGTTGGATGAGGGTGATGGCGCGCCCTTGCGCCATCGCTTCAGGCCGAGAGCACCCCTCCACCGCTGCGACTAGGCAGCAAGCTACCAAGTTTCGCTGCCTCCCCCATCAAGGGGGAGGGAAAGGCGCCGCATCGCTTGTCAATCGAGCAAATCGAGCCAAAAGAACCCTCATGGATTTCGACGACCAGCTCCGCCGCTATTTCGGCACCGCCGACCTTGCGGCGATCCACCCCGAGGCGTACGCCGCAGGCACCGAACGCATGCGCGTCGACTTCGGCCTGGAAACCAACCCCGGCCGCCGCTTCGCCTTATGGGCGCTGATGCACATGCTCGGCGTCGCCCCCGACCTCGACGTCGCGTTCAAGGACGAGGGCGAGCGCAATGTGGCGCGCGACTTCATGGACATGGTCGATCGGGCGGGGGAGGGTGATGGCGGCTAACGACCGGAAGTGGACGTACGTCATTTCCTCTCTCCCCTTGTGGGAGAGATACGAAGGCTTGGCAGCTTGCTGCCTAGCCGCAGTTGAGAGGGGTTTTACGCCTGCTGGCGTCCACCCCCCTCACCAAGCTTCGCTAGCTCCTGACGGAGCAAGCTGCGCTATCCTCTCCCACAAGGGGAGAGGAGTTTATGAAAGCTCACCGCCCGAAAGCCGACCTGCTCGCGCACCACCTCACTCATAACTCAAATGCGTCGCCTTCCCGCGAAAGATCCAGTGCGCCAGCACCGAATATCCCAGGATCACCGGCAGCACGAACAGCGCGCCGATCAGGATGATGCTCAGCGCCTCGGGGCTCGCCGCCGCCTGCCAGATGTCGAGCCGGTCGGCGATCAGATAGGGGTAGAAGCTGTACGCGATGCCGACGAAGCCCAGCGCAAAGACGATGCCCGCCACCGCCAGCGGCACCCAGCTCAGCTCGTCCTTGGCGCGCAAAGGGCGGCGCAGAAAGATCGCGAGGCCGATGAACAGCGTCGCCGACGCGATCGGGATCGGCAACAGCGCGATAATCTCGGGCAGGCGGAACCAGCGGTCGAAGATGCGTTCCGACAACAGCGGCGTCGCGATCGAGATGATCGCCATCGCCAGCGCCGTCGCCCACAGGCTGATTTCGGCCCAGCGCACCGCGCGCTTCTGCAAATCGCCCTCGACCTTGTAGATCAGCCAGCAGGCGCCGACGAACACATAACCCGCGACCAGCCCGAGCGCGGCGAGCAGGCAGAACAGCACCGCGGCCAGGCTCTGGTCGAACCCCAGCACATAGGCGCCCAGCATATAGCCCTGGCACAGCGCGGTGAGCAAAGAGCCCGCGAAAAAGGCATTGTCCCAGTGCGGCTTGTGCGCGGGCGGCGCCTTGGCGCGAAATTCGAAACTGACCCCGCGCAGGATCAGCGCGACCAGCATCAGCGCCACGGGCAGATATAATTGGGTCAGGATCAGCCCGTGCGCGACGGGAAAGGCAACCAGCAACAGCCCGATGCCGAGCACCAGCCAGGTTTCATTGGCGTCCCAGAACGGCCCGATCGACGCAACCATCAGGTCGCGATTCTCGTCCTTTTCCCATCGCGTCAGTATCCCGACGCCAAGGTCATAGCCGTCGAGGATGACGTAGAGCAGGATCGACAGCCCCATCAGCCCGGCAAAGATCACGGGCAGCCACCAGGGGTCGATGAAGGGGGTCATGCCGGTTCCTCCTGCGCGGCGGCGGGGCCGGGGGCCACCGTCGGCACCGGGAACATGGGCTTGCCCGCCGGCGCCGCCTTGCCCAGCCGCGCGAGGCGATACAGCACCGCGATGTAAGCGGTCAGCAGCACCGCATAGACGGCGAGATACAGCGTCAGCGAGCTTGCCACCATCGCGCTGCCGACCGGGCCGACCGCGTCGGCGGTCTTGAGCACGCCGGTGACCAGCCACGGCTGGCGGCCGATTTCGGTGACGTACCAGCCTGCGAGCGTCGCGACCCAGCCGCTGAAGGTCATCGCGACCAGCGCATGCGCCAGCCAGCGCGGCATCGCATCGACCCCGCGGCGGCGGATCGTCCACGCCGCGAACCACGACAGCGCGAGCATCGCGACCCCGATGCCGACCATGATCCGGAACCCCCAGAACAAAGGCGCGACCGGCGGATGATCGCCTTGGTAATCGTTGAGCCCCGGTACGACCCCCGCCGCCTCATGCTTCAGGATCAGGCTCGCGCCCGACGGCACGGCAACTTCCAGATGGTTGGTGCGCGCCGTTTCGTCGGGGATCGCGAACAGCACCAGCGGCACATGGCTGCGCGTGTCCCAATTGGCCTCCATCGCCGCGACCTTCTGCGGCTGATGCTCCAGCGTGTTGAGCCCGTGCAGGTCGCCGACGAAAATCTGCACCGGGATCAGCAGCGCCGCGGCATAGACGGCGGCCTTCAACGTCCGCCGCACCCCGTCGCCGCCGCCGTCCTTCAGCCAGCGCCACGCCGACAGGCCGGCGATCAGGAAGGCGACGGTCAGCGCCGACGCGATCAGCATATGGGTCAGCCGGTACGGCATCGACGGGTTGAAGATGATCGCCCACCAGTCGGTCGCATGGGCAACGCCGTCGCGGATCTCGTAACCCGCCGGCGTCTGCATCCAGCTGTTGAGCACGATGATCCAGAACGCCGACAGCGTCGTGCCGGCGGCGACCAGAAAGGTCGCGAGCGTGTGGACCCAGTTCGGCACCCGGCTGAACCCGAACAACATGATGCCCAGGAACACCGCCTCAAGGAAGAAAGCGGTGAGCACTTCATAAGCGAGCAGCGGCCCCGCGATATTGCCGACCTTTTCCATATAGCCCGGCCAGTTGGTGCCGAACTGGAAACTCATCGTGATGCCCGACACGACCCCCATCGCAAAGCTCAGCGCGAAGACCTTCACCCACAGGCGATAGGCGTCCATCCACGCCTCGTCCTTGGTCCGGTTATACGCGAGTTTGAAGCCGAGCAGCGCCCAGCCAAGCGCGATCGTGATCGTCGGGAACAGGATGTGGAAACTGATGTTCGCGGCAAACTGGATGCGCGCGAGGATCAGCGGGTCAAGCGCGTCCATGGTCGGCCTCCGTCGCGGCCGGGGTCTTGCCGCGGCCGAGCATGCGGTCCTTGAACTCGAGTGCCTTCACCACCCGCTCGCCGAGCCGCAGCAGCTGGAGCAGCCGCTCATTGTCGAGCCGCCGCATTTCGGCGTACCAGTCGGTAAGAAGCTCGATCTGTTCGTGCATCGCCGCCATCCGCTCCTGCGCAAAACGGTCGGCAGGATCGACGGCAGGTTCCATCATCAGCGCTCGCAGCGTCGTCAGCGTCGGGTCGATCTCGCGCTTCTTGCGCTCTTCGACCAAGGTGCGGAAAATCGCCCACACGTCGCGCGGCGTCTCGTAATAGTCGCGGCGGTCGCCGGGGACGTGGCGGAGCTGAACGAGGTTCCAGCTCGCCAGTTCCTTCAGCCCCATCGACACGCTGCCCCGCGACAGGCTCAGCGCCTCGCTGATCTCCTCGGCATGGCGCGGCGCGTCGGCCAGGAACAGCATCGCGTAAATCTGCCCGACAGTGCGGTTGATCCCCCAGCGGCTCCCCATCTCACCGAAATGCAGGACAAAGGCCTGCGCAAGCGGGGAGAGCCGGAACGGCGGGGATGGCGAAGCCGCTGGAGAAACCGGGCGCGAATCGGGGGCGGGGGACAAATCCATAACTTCGCTATATCCGGTAATTTCTAAAATTTCAATAATTATTGAAACTTTGCACCGCCGACGTCACCCTACGCGGCACCTTCGCCAACTTCGGCAATCATGTTGCGCCGCAGCACCCATTCTGTTAGGGGCGCGGCGTTTCGCGGCGCTCCGGGCGCTGCCCCCTCCCATCAAGGCCCGTTCCCGCATGTCTCTGCGCAATATCGCCATTATCGCCCACGTCGATCATGGCAAAACCACCCTCGTCGACCAGCTGTTCCGCCAGTCGGGCACGTTCCGCGACAACCAGCGTGTCGAGGAAAGGGCCATGGATTCCAATGACTTGGAAAAAGAACGCGGGATCACCATCCTGGCGAAGTGCACCAGCGTCGAATGGGGCGAAGGCGCCGACCTGACGCGGATCAACATCGTCGACACCCCGGGCCACGCCGATTTCGGCGGTGAGGTCGAGCGGATCCTGAGCATGGTCGACGGCGTCATCCTGCTCGTCGACGCCGCCGAAGGCCCGATGCCGCAGACCAAGTTCGTCACCGGCAAGGCGCTCGCGCTCGGCCTGAAGCCGATCGTCGTCGTCAACAAGATCGACCGCAGCGACGCGCGCGCCGCCGAAGTGCTCGATGAAGTGTTCGAACTCTTCCTGACGCTCGAAGCCAATGACGAACAGCTCGATTTCCCGATCCTCTACGCCTCGGGCCGCGGCGGTTACGCGTCGGAAAGCCCCGACGCGCGCGAGGGCGACCTGACGCCGCTGTTCGAAACGATCGTCCGTCACGTCCCCGAACCCGGCCTGCCCGAAGACGGCCCGTTCACCTTCCTCGCGACGCTGCTCGACCGCGACAATTTCATCGGCCGCATCCTGACCGGCCGCGTCCAGTCGGGGACGATCAAGGTCAACCAGCCGATCCACGCGCTCGATATGGACGGCAAGGTGATCGAGACCGGCCGCGCGTCGAAGCTGCTGGCGTTCCGCGGGCTCGACCGCGTTCCGGTCGACGAAGCGCGCGCGGGCGACATCGTCGCGATCGCGGGCCTCGCGCAGGCGACCGTCGCGAACACCATCGCCGACACCAGCGTCAGCACCCCGATCGCCGCGCAGCCCATCGACCCGCCGACGCTGTCGATGCGCTTTGCGGTCAACGACAGCCCGATGGCGGGCCGCGAGGGCAGCAAGGTCACGAGCCGCATGATCCGCGACCGCCTGTACCGCGAAGCCGAAACCAATGTCGCGATCCGCATCACCGAAAGCGCCGACAAGGACAGTTTCGAAGTTGCGGGCCGCGGCGAGCTTCAGCTCGGCGTGCTGATCGAAACGATGCGCCGCGAAGGCTTTGAACTCGGGATCAGCCGCCCGAAGGTGCTGTTCGGCGAAGACGAAGCCGGCAAGCGCACCGAACCCTATGAAACCGTCGTCATCGACGTCGACGACGAACATTCGGGCACGGTCGTCGAGAAGATGCAGATCCGCAAGGCCGACCTGACCGACATGCGCCCGTCGGGCGGCGGCAAGACGCGCATCACCTTCAGCGGCCCGTCGCGCGGCCTGATCGGCTATCACGGCGAATTCCTGTCCGACACGCGCGGCACCGGGATCATGAACCGCCTGTTCGAAAAATACGGCCCGCACAAAGGCCCGATCGAGGGCCGCAAGAATGGCGTGCTGATCTCGAACGGCAATGGCGAAGCGGTGGCCTATGCCCTGGGCCCGCTCGAAGAGCGCGGCATCCTGTTCGTCTCGCCGGGCGAGGCGTTGTACGAGGGCATGATCATCGGCGAAAATGCCAAGCCCGACGATCTCGAGGTCAACCCGATGAAGTCGAAACAGCTCACGAACTTCCGTTCGACGGGCAAGGACGACGCGATCCGCCTGACCCCGCCGAAGCGGATGACGCTGGAACAGGCGATCGCCTATATCGACGACGACGAGATGGTCGAGGTGACGCCGAAGAATATCCGCATCCGCAAGGCGATCCTCGACCCGCATGAGCGCAAGAAAGCGTCGCGCAAGAAAGAAGCGGCGTAGGACCAACCGATATTCAGCCCAGGGCGGCCTGCAAATGACCCTTTTGCGAGCTTCCGGTGCTCACGTACCAAAAGTACGCTGCGCGCCGGGTCTCGCAAAACCACCATTTTCGACTCACCCTGACCTGAATCTCGGTCGCTCCTGACCCGATGGCGAGGGTGTAAAAGCGTCAGGCCGTCGGCCGTTCGCTCACCCCACCACCCCCGGCACATCGAACACATCGCGCAGCCCGTTGCCGCCGCCCGGCGCCACCGCGGCCAGGAAGGTGACGACCGCGCCGGTGCCGCGGCCAAAGGCGTCGCACAGCTGAACCTGCCGGAACGGGTGTCGCCGCACGGCGCCGTCGGCGTGGACCACGGGGATATTGGCGACCGGCGCATCACGGTCGAAACCGACCATCGCCATCGCCGCGGCCACCCCGGCACGATGCCCAGCGCGCAGCGCCGGCGGGATGATCGCATCGAGCGTCCGCCCGACCAGCGCCGCCGCGCCATGGCCGAACATCGCCGCACAGCCCGCCGACCAGTATCGGACGATGCCGTGACGGTCGATCAGCACCTGCGCCGCATCGTCGGCGATCGGCGGGGCGGGCGCGGCGGGCGGGGGCGCGTGGGGATCATGGGTCATGCCCCGCGTCCAAAGCCCGATGCGCGGGGGCCGTCAACGCGCTGGCAGGTTATTGACAGGCGGCGTGGACGACCGAAGCGGGGTCGGGACAGGCTGGCGTCCCCGTCGGCCGCCGTTTATTCTTTGGCCGTTCCTTTTCGGTTTTCGTCATGCTGGACTCGTTTCGGCATCCATGGCCTGCGCTCTCGTTCGGCGCCGCGTTACCGGATAGGGCAGGCCATGGACCCTGAAACCAGTTCAGGGTGACGAGACAAAGGGACGGGGCTTATGGCAGGAACCACAGCATGAGCCGCCTGATCCTGTTCAACAAGCCGTACGGCGTGCTGTCGCAATTCACCGATAAGGGAATGACCGCACCCGCCGACGGCCCGCGCGCGACCTTGTCCGACTATATCGACGTGCCGGGCGTCTATCCCGCCGGGCGGCTGGACCGCGACAGCGAAGGCCTGTTGATCCTGACCGACGACGGCGCGCTGCAGGCGCGGATTTCGTCGCCGAAGCACAAGATGCCCAAAACCTATCTGGCGCAGGTCGAAGGCGAGCCCGACGACGCCGCGCTGGCGGCGCTCGCCCGCGGCGTCACGCTGAACGACGGCCCGACGCGCCCCGCGACCGTCCGCCGCATCGAGGCGCCAAAGCTGTGGGACCGCGACCCGCCGGTGCGATACCGCAAGAGCGTGCCCGACAGCTGGATCGAACTGACGATCACCGAAGGCCGCAACCGCCAGGTGCGGCGGATGACCGCGGCGGTGGGGTTTCCGACGCTGCGGCTGGTGCGGTGGCGGATCGGGGGGTGGGAGATTGGGGATTTGGGGTTGGGGGAGTGGCGGGAGGTTGGGTGAGCGGATAACCCCGGCACAATGACTGGCAGAAATTTATCACGCACTATGACGTAGACCGAAACGCCATTCGCTTTTCGGTACCCGTCATGCGGCAGCGCCAATGGCACAGATCTTCACTTACACCGAAATGCTGTGCGATATCAGAGATGGACTGGCCGCTACTGCGGTGATGATAGAGCGCCGCTTGGGGAAGCAGAAGTGCTCCTCCTAGCCAATCGGCTTCCTCCTCCTGCTCATCCGAATAGTCTGAGAGCAGCACTAACCCCGCAGGTGAAACTTGAACGCTGGCTGGCGTGTGGTCTAGAATCGAATGTGCAAGCTCATGCATCAATGTCGAAGCTTGGCGACGCTTGCTCTGTGCAGAGTTGAGCACGATGAGGAGTAGGCCATCTTCTGCAAGCGTCATACCGGACCAGCTGTCGGGGTCGCGCTGAAGAAGTTGGGTGGCATGCTGAGGCGGCAGATCGAGTTCGTCTGCGCCCAAAACATGGGCTCCCAGCGATTCAGCGTAAATCCATGGATCAAGCTTCTCGAGCGGGCCTAGACCCAGCGACGCCCGCGCAGCCTCTGATAGCCTCTCGGACTCGGCCTTAAACCCCCGACGCATTCCTACTGTTGCTGCAACGCCAGTCGGGCATCTTTCGCCCTTTGAGCAGCCAAGATGAGCTCTGCCAACGACTCAGCAGTGTCAGGAGAAAAGGTCTTCTTCTTGCGAAAGTGGACGACCGCAGGCCGCTTAGCTGGTCCGTCATTTGTTTCGATTCCTAGGAAGATAGCCGGATCAACGCCGAGCCAGCGACATATCTTCGCGAAGGTCGCGAGATCTGGAACGTTGCCATTCTCAACTCTCGACAACGTAGCCGAACTGACTCCTGCCTCGGCAGCGGCCGACCTGATACCGCGGGTGCCACGCTTTTTAGCGATAAGGCGCCCCAAATCCTCGATGGGCAGGGTTTCCATAAAAATCTCCAACAGGGCCCTTGACTCCCCCGGGCCAGCGGCGATAGTGTCTCACGTGTAAGACAAGTCGTCTCGTGACTGATACTGCCTTACCTGAGAGACGGGGAATCATGCCGCGCTCTCTGAGTCAAGAGATAGTGCGGCAAGGTTTCGCTTCAATGAGCAGAAAGGCAGTAACATGAGTGGCAAGAATCAATATGTGGTTCGGAATGGTAATGGATGGGGCGTCCGTGGAGAGGGCAACAGCCGCCTCACCGGTTCTTTCTCCACGCAGGCTCAGGCGATCGAGCGCGGACGCGACATCGCCAGGAACCAAGGCGCCGAACTTCGCATCCAAGGGGCCAACGGCCAGTTCCGTGAGGCCTGGTCGTACGGCAACGATCCCTACCCGCCGAAAGGCTAAAATTGGGCCGCTCCGGTTGGAGCGGCCATTTCTTTATGGAGGCGTCGATGCGCAAACTGCGCACCTTGAAACCGCTGCGGCCCCTTAAGCCCCTTGATCGAATGCAGAACATGAAAACGCTGCGTCCGCTTGGCAAGACAAAGTGGGTTAGGGCGCATTGGCGGTACGACTACGCCCGCCGACAGTGGGAATGGGTTCTCGGTCACTGGTCAAAATAGGAGATTTCGATGATAAAGATTACCGGCTTCGACAAGCTGCAAAAGATGCTCGACGACGCATCTCGGGCATTCGAGGAACTCGACGGCAAGATCGGGGAAGTCAGCTTCGATCCGAACGACCCCGCGAGCATTGATGATGCGATCAGGTCGATGGAGATGGCGATCGACGAGAAAGTCGGTGCCTTCAAGAGCAATCCGATGGTGGCTCAACTCATCCCGCAGATGAAGGCAAAGTACCGGGACGGCATTGTCGCTCGCGCCGAAAGCGCACGTACTAGCCATAGCTAGCACCGCGGTTCGTTTGTGATCCAGCCGTATCTTGTAAACGGCCGATCCACTTTGTGGAGGATATAATGGCAGACTACCAGGTAACATGTATTCGCCGAGACGGCGCAGATATTGACCGCCGGATTGACCGCTTGGGTGGTCCGGGCTGGAACGACACAATCGACAACGTAATCGCCTTCATTCAGAGCGGGGCGCATCGCTTTTGGACTTCGGTGAACGGCGTCAGTGTCTGGGTCGTGGTCCGCCAGCACCCCACGAGCCGACGCAATTATCTTGCTACTGAGAACGATGGCTACCCGCCGAACAATCTACTCAGCTTGCCGGATTGCCGCTAGCGCGATCAACCCGATATCTCTTTGCGGAAGTCTAGCGTCCGCTTTCGGAGTTGCTCGGTGGCAGCCTGCTTTAGGCGCAAAGCCACTTTCAACACGATAAGAACAAACCATAAACAAAACCCTTTCCTACAAATTTTCCGTCTGTCATATGCTGTCCGGTTTGGTCTCGCGGCTTCGCCCGGGACATATGGAGGAGGGCATATCATGCAGAATCGCACCCCGATCGCGAAGGAGGCGCGGCCGCCGCTTCCCGACTTTACGCCGGTGCCGCGCAAGTACCGGCACGACGGGTGGACGCCCGAGCGGCAGCGGGCGTTCATATCGGCGCTGGCCGATACCGGGTCGGTCAGCCGCGCGGCGGCGATGGTCAATATGGCGCAGACGAATTGCTATACGCTGCGGCGCGCGCCCGGCGCGGAGAGCTTTCGGCGGGCGTGGGAGGCGGCGCTCGATTTCGGGATCGCGCGGCTGAAGGACATTGCGTTCGAACGCGCGATCGACGGCTATCTGGTGCCGGTCTTTGTCGGCGGCAAATTGCTGGGGTACCGGCGGCGGCACAATGACGCGCTGCTGATGTTCTGCCTGCGCCATTACGGGCAGGATGCGAACGGCAAGCGCACGACGATCAACTATTTCTCGACGCGCGCGAGCGCGGGGGCGGTGACTGCGGGCGGGGGTGCCGGGGGCGGTGTCGGGGCGATGGGTGTCTCGACTGCGCTCGACACGAACGGAATTGAAGGGAGTGCCGGGGCCGCCGGGGCGGTGGCCGAGGCTTCGACGACGACGGTGCGGACGGTGATCCATGGTCCCTCGGCGGCGCTCGGGACCAACGGGGATGGGCTTGCGGCGCAGGACGACGCTGCGGCGCTGATCGAAGGGTTCGACGGGGTGGCGCTCGACGCGCAGGCAAAGGCCGAGATCGACGCGGCGCTGCTCGCGCTCGCCGAGCGGCGGCGGACGATGCATGCGGCGATCGAAGCGGGCGACCATGACGCGGTCGCGTGGCAGGCGGACGATCCCGACGTGCCGCTGGTGCGGCTGGGCCAGCACAGTTCGCCCTATCACGGGCCGTTACAGCTGGGCGAGGATGTGCCCGACGCCGATCCGGTGCAGTGCTTTGGCGGCGAGGCGAGCTGGGCCGCGGCGGGTGGCGAGGTGCCCGCGGTGTATGACGAATGGATCGCGGCGGCGGAGGCCGAGGGGCGGCCGGTGCCGGTGGTGCCGCTGCCGGGGCCCGGCGGCGTGCCGGGGATCGTGGGCGACGGGGTGGCGATGGTGCGGAAGCGGCCGTCGCGGCGGCAGGCGCGGAAAGCGAAGGCGGCGGCCGAGGCGGCTGAGGGGGAGGGGGCGGCGGGGGATGACGTCGGAGAGGGGGGCGGGCCGCCATCCTGACCCAGCGCATCGCGCCGCGCGACGCCCATGCCGGCCTTGGCTAATTTGCGTTCACCTTCTTTTCACGCTGGGGCATTATCGCAGACAGGAAGGGACCGATTAAGCGAGGCACTTCATGCCCATCGGTCCCGAGATGCGCCGGTTGCGCGCCGAACATGCGGCGCTGGCGACGCTGTCGCGCCTGTTGATGGAACTGGTCCGCCAGCCGGCACCGCCGCGCCCGACCGAGCTGGCATCGGTGCGCGGCATGCTGCGCGACACGCTGCTCCGCCATTTGAAATGCGAGGACTGGATCCTCTATCCGCGGCTGAAGGCGAGCGGCCATCCCGACGTCGTGGCGATGGCGGACGAATTCGTCCGCGAAATGGGCCATATCGCCGACGATTTCATGCGCTACGAAGCGGCGTGGACGGCGGAGCGGGTGGCCGGGGACTGGCCGGGCTTCTGCCGGGAAACGACCGCGGTGCTCGACGTGCTGGCGATGCGGATCGAGCGCGAAAATTGCGACCTCTATCCCGCCGCCGAGCGGCTGGATCGGGCGGACCCTAGGGTCAGGACTCATTGATCAGAGCCAGAAGATGATGGTGGCGGCGAGGGCGACGGCGGAGAAGAAGGCCTTCGGGCACCGATCGTAGCG
>FWWL01000959.1_pt1 | contig 73234 bp, 77 predicted proteins | sample 2228331 | NCBI WGS metagenome assembly FWWL01 (sample SAMEA103939775, study PRJEB20133) | metagenome
GGAGCTGTGGTGTAGTGGCCCAACATGCCTGCCTGTCACGCAGGAGACCGCGGGTTCGAATCCCGTCAGCTCCGCCATTTTTCCCAAAACTGACTCTTCGAAGATAATTCCGATTGCTTTTCGAGTCTTGGACGCAGGGGATTAATATGGCTCGATAGCTCAGCTGGTAGAGCAGAGGACTGAAAATCCTCGTGTCGGCGGTTCGATTCCGTCTCGAGCCACCATTCTTTTCTCCGGTTCACCATAGCCGGATTGTATTGTGGAGGATTAGCGAAGTGGCCAAACGCGGGAGACTGTAAATCTCTTCCTTCGGGTTCGGTGGTTCAAATCCATCATCCTCCACCATTCTTTACCCCAAGAAGTGACGTAAAGCGTTGGTACAATTTCCGAAAACTTTTCGGGGACCCCAGCCTATGCGAGCCATTAGCTCAGTTGGTAGAGCACCTGACTTTTAATCAGGGTGTCGTAGGTTCGAGTCCTACATGGCTCACCACTCAAACAAACCACGCAGACGTGCGAGCGTCTGTTTTTTTGTTGTTTAAATTTACTTGATCAACTATAGACGGAACTCGATTAAACCGCAAAAGTTCTGATGCAAACACCTAACGCCTTTCCTCAACCTAATAATTTTCAAGGTATGCGACTGGTAAAGTTGGGGGAATGTTAAGATCAAACCGTATTACCGGAGGAACTGGTTATGATCTATTTGTACGCACTAGCGTTCGCATTCGCGGTCGTAATCTTGCTCGTGCCTTTTGTTCGCAGCTTAGCTGTTCGTACAGGTTTCGTCGATCGTCCGACACGGCGTAAAATCCATGCGGAGCCGGTACCTTTGTCTGGGGGAGTGGCTATTTTTGCGGGCGTCGCGGTGACGTCCTTTATATTCATGGGGCATCCTTCGTTATTTCGGACGTTATTTATCGGTGGAATAGCTCTTGTCGTCATTGGGCTGGTGGATGATGGTTATAAATCAAGGAGCCGCGAATTTCCAGTCTGGCCGAGGCTGTTAGTATACATAGGTGTTGCGTTTATTCCCGTATGGCAAGGGATAGCTATTCAAGGGATTTCTTCACCCTCGTCATCGGCGATGATTTTATTCTCCCCCGCTACCTCTGCTTTTTTTACGGTGGTATGGGTATTCGCGCTAATTAATATGTTGAATTTCATCGATGGAATAGACGGGTTGGCATCCGGCGTATGCGTGATCTCATCATTGACGTTATTCACTGCTTCATTAATAGCGAACCATTTGGATACGGCATTGGTTGCAGTAGTGTTGGCAGGATCTTGTTTGGCGTTCTTGGCGTATAACTTCCACCCTGCCCGGATTTTCATGGGGGATGCCGGCGCTACTTTTCTGGGATATACGTTGGCGGTTACGGCAATAGATGGGACGCTGAAGGGCGCGACTCTCTTGTCTTTATCCGTGCCGTTATTGGCGCTGGGAGTTCCGATTCTGGATACGGCTATCGTATTTACCCGCAGATTGCTTGAAGGAAAAGGCTTGCATCGCGCGGACAATCTTCATACCCACCATAGCCTAATGAAATGGGGGCTTACTCAGGTTCAGACCGTCTCGTTTCTATACTTGATAGCGGCCGTATTCTCCCTGCTCTCGATCGTCATCCTATTGGTTCTGCGCTGAGGATAACCCTTGTATGTGTCAAATATGGTACAATGACGCATATATCGCTTATCATATTTACGCGGACAAGGGGCTTCAACGATGAATAAAACCAGGCTGCAGCAATTGGGGCAACTTTTGAATGCGTCGGTCGTGTCCAAGGTGCTGACGGGAGCGGAATGGGAACGAGAAGGCGGCAAGAAACATCCTGAGGTCGGTGACTCCCTTCAATTAAAGAAGGTCTGTTTGATGGTCACGCGTGTCAGCGGGTCAGAGCTGCAATGCATTGAAATGACAGCGAATTTAACGCCGCTCGAGAAGCAATTGCTAGGGTGGGCGATACAACAAGGCGGAACCAAACCGGTAACGGGGTCTTCTGACTTGGAACGGCAAGCAAGAAGGCTTGGCGAGTGGATCCAACAGTCGGTTACCGCCGGAGAGTGGCGGGCGGAAGTTCCGGATCGAATGGAGCTGCGCAATCGTTTGTTCGATGGAATGGTGCCGTTTCTGCTCCTATGCGAGCAAGTCGAGGATAAGGAGCCGGCATACGCCGAATTGGAGAAGACAATCCGCACCTTTATCTCGGATGATACGTTGCTCATTCCTTTGCGCGAGCATGAATGGCTCATTCTAAGCAGTGATAGGGTCCTTACGGAAGCGGACACCGATAGCGATGAAGTTCTAGGGCATGAAGAGACAAAAGAAATACTGTCTACTTTGGCGGAGGGACTGCATCAATTGATTACCGGCGAGTGGGGCGGAGAGTGCCATATTGCCGTAGGAGAACCCATCGTTCCGTCGGAGAGCGTCGTTCGAATTGTCGGAACGCTAAGGGAAACGATATTCCTTGGCCGGAAGTTCCACGTCGGAATGCAAATTCATCTACCGTGGCTCGTTCATCTAGAGAGATTGTTAAGCGGAATTCCGGAGATGGTCAGATCCCGTTTTGTCGAGGAAATGATGGGGAGGCCTGATTTGTTTACGGATTCGGAGACGGTCTCTACGCTGGATGCCTTCTTCTCTATGGATTGTAATGTCAGCGAAACCGCTAAAAAACTTTATATCCATCGTAATACATTATTGTATAGATTGGATAAGATTAAGCACGAAGCAGGCTTGGATGTACGCTCTTTTAACGATGCTGTATTAGTTCGGATATTATTGCTATTGTACAAAGTCACGAAAAGGAAATGAATTTTTTGTACGCTTTGTGCATAGTCATTTGGCCTGAGTCTAAGGTAAGATAATGTTGTACCTTCAAACGAAGTTTAGGGGGAAATGTACAATGGCAGGCGTTCGCTTAGAAAATGTGTACAAAAAATATGCAGGTACCGACAAAGCATCGGTAACCGACTTTAGCTTGGACATCCAAGATAAAGAATTTCTCGTTCTCGTTGGTCCTTCCGGTTGCGGTAAATCGACCACGCTGCGTATGATCGCAGGTCTTGAAGAAATTTCCGAAGGCAAATTGTACATCGGCGACCGCGTCGTGAACGACGTAGCACCGAAAGATCGCGACATCGCAATGGTGTTCCAATCGTACGCTTTGTACCCTCATATGAACGTGTACCAGAACATGGCATTCGGTCTGAAATTGCGTAAATTCCGTAAAGACGAAATCGATCGCCGCGTTCGCGAAGCTGCTCGCACGCTTGAAATCGAGCACTTGCTCGAGCGTAAACCGAAAGCTCTTTCCGGGGGCCAACGCCAACGTGTTGCCTTGGGTCGCGCAATCGTTCGTGAACCGCAAGTCTTCTTGATGGATGAGCCGCTTTCTAACTTGGATGCTAAGTTGCGTACGCAAATGCGCGCTAACATCAGTAAATTGATGAAACGTCTCGAAACAACTTGTATCTACGTAACCCATGACCAAACGGAAGCAATGACAATGGGAGATCGTATCGTAGTTATGAAAGACGGCTTCATTCAACAATCTGCAACTCCTGAAATTCTATATAACCATCCGGTTAACCTGTTCGTTGCAGGCTTCATCGGCGCTCCATCGATGAACTTCATCACCGGCCAGCTCGTTGAAGACGGCGGATCCGTTCGTTTCCGCGCTACTGGCTTCAATGTAGAAATTCCTGAAGGCAAAGCGAAGTTGCTTCGCAGCAAAGGCTACATCGGCCGTGAGATCATTCTCGGCGTTCGCCCTGAAGATTTGCACGAAGAGCCGGTATTCATCGAAGCTTCGCCGAACAGCGTAGTTAACGCAACGATCGAAGTATCCGAGAACCTCGGTCACGAGATGTTCCTGTACTTGAACGGTCTTGGCAAAGACAACGTAATCGCGCGCGTTGATGGCCGTTCCGGACTTCGCGAGAACCAAAACGTGAAACTGGCGATCGACATGAACAAAATTCATGTATTCGACAAAGACTCCGAACTGAACATTTTCGAAGCTGAATAAGCTTCCTTGCACGAAACCGTTCGGCCGATGGCCGAACGGTTTTCTTTATATCTAAACCTCTAATTGATTTGTGGGTTTTTTTTAGTTACGATGAGTAGGGGAAATTAGGAAAGGAGCTGTACGATGGCTAAAAAAGTGAGAGTATCAGAGCTCGTGCAGCAATTTCACCTCGAAATTGTCGCCGGCGAAGACGGATTGCGGCGATCGATCGTGACGGATGACTTGAATCGCCCGGGATTGGAAATGGCCGGTTACTTCAACTATTACCCGGCGGATCGAGCGCAGATGCTCGGACGCACGGAACTTGCGTTCCTTGAGACGTTAACGACTGAGGAACGGCTCGATCGCATGGAGCGCTTATGCCATGAGGAAACGCCGTGTATTATTATTACGCGGGGACTGGATATTCCGAGTGAACTTATTGGAATCGCTAACAAACGAAATTTTCCGGTACTTAGGAGTTCCATCGCAACAACGATCCTGTTAAGCCGGATTACTAATTTCCTAGAGAAGAAGCTAGCCCCTTCAGCTACCATTCATGGAGTCCTGGTGGACGTGTATGGGGTGGGGATGCTCATTACCGGAGGAAGCGGAATCGGGAAAAGCGAGACTGCGCTTGAGCTTGTGAAGCGAGGGCACAGGCTAATCGCCGATGACGCGGTGGAAATTCGTCAAACATCGGATAACCTTTTGTTCGGGACAGCCCCGGAATTGATTCGGCATCTCCTGGAGATACGAGGTCTCGGTATCTTGAACGTAATGACGCTGTTCGGTGCAGGCGCAGTGCGTAATAACACGAATATCAATCTTGTCGTCAAGCTTGAAAACTGGCAGCAAGACAAACAGTACGACCGGTTGGGCTTGGATGAGGAAACAACGAGGATCATTGAAACCGATGTGCCGTTATTGACGGTACCGGTTAGGCCGGGCCGAAACTTGGCGGTTATTCTAGAAGTTGCGGCGATGAATTTCCGTCTGAAGCGGATGGGATACAATGCGGCTTTGCAATTTACGAATAAATTAACCGAAGCAATTTCCGAAGACGATTACGAATAAGATGACGGAGGATGACCATGTTTCCTTTACTCTTGGATCCGATTGCGTTTACGCTTGGGCCTTTGACGGTGCATTGGTATGGCATTACCTTAGGTTTGGCGGCGTTGGCGGGGTTGTTGATTGCCGTTCAGGAGGGCAAAAGGTTCGGGTTAAGCCCGGACTTCTTCTTGGATTTAATGCTCTATGGCGTGCCATCCTCAATTATCGCAGCGCGTTTGTATTATGTTGCCTTCAAATGGGATTATTATCGCGATAACCCGGGAGAGATAATACAGATTTGGAATGGCGGAATCGCGATATATGGCGCATTGATTGGTGCATTCGTATGCGGATACTTCTATATTCGGGCTAAAGGCTTCAATTATTTGCGCATAGTCGATATATGCGTTCCATCGCTCTTGATCGGCCAGATGATCGGTCGTTGGGGCAATTTCATTAATCAAGAGGCTTATGGCGGACCGGTAGATCCCGATTACCTGCGGAATACGTTGCATATTCCTTCATTTATCGTAGAGCAGATGAACGTCAACGGTACGTATCATCATCCGACGTTCCTGTATGAATCCTTATGGAGCTTGCTTGGGTTGGTTATTTTGTTCGTTATCCGCCGCCAGAAGTTTCTGCGAGCGGGAGAGCTGCTGTTTACTTATCTGATCTGGTATTCAATTGGAAGGTTCTATATCGAAGCCCTTCGGACGGACAGCTTGGCGTTCCATGGCCCTGCTTGGTTGGTGAATTTGGTAGACGCGCTATGGTCCCCGATGACAACCGCTTTCGAACAGGGTTATCTGAACCCTGCCGAGGGGAATGTGCGCAGCTCGCAATTGTTGGCTTTTATTCTTGTGATAGCGGGTATCGTGTTTATTGTCGTTCGGCGTCAATTCGGATGGGCTAAAGAACGTTATTCGGACCCGCTTACGAATAACAAAGTTGCTGCCGGAAAGGTTGAGGAACCGAATGCGGTGCCTGCAGCTAAGAGCGGGACGGAATCGGAAGAACAATCAGAAGAACAATCAGAAGCCGTACCAGAGGAAACGGAGACAACCGAGAATGACGCAAAGAAAGAAGATCCGGGCCGTCCTGTTTGATCTGGACGGGACGATAATCGATACGAATGAACTGATTATTCAATCCTTTTTCCATGCGCTGCGCGGAGTTGTTCCAGAAGGATTTACGAGGGAGCATATCATTCCGAGCATGGGACAACCTCTTACCATGCAACTGCAACAATTTTCCGGGCAGAATGACGTGGCACAGTTAACCCAAGCCTACCGCGAGTATGACCATCTGCGGCATGATGAGATGGTATCATTATTTCCTGGCGTAGCCGAAGTGATCCCTCAGTTGCGCAACGCCGGAATCCGGCTTGGAATCGTTACGACCAAGATGCGCGCAACGACCATTCGAGCGTTGGAGCTACTAGGGATATCCGATTACATGGAAACGATCATTACGTTGGACGACGTGGAGCATGCAAAGCCGCATCCGGAACCGGTATTGAAGGCGATTCAGGCTTTAGGGACGGATCCGTCGGAAACGCTGATGGTCGGAGACAGCACCGTCGATATGGAATCGGCGATTGCTGCAGGCGCAATTCCCGTAGGGGTTGCATGGTCATTAAAAGGGGAGAACAAGCTATTCGAAGCCGGGGCTGCTCATATGCTGCGGGAGATGAATGAGCTTCCGGCCCTTTGCGGAATTGAGGGTGTCGACGCTTGAGAAACGTAGAGCGGTATCCTGTAGAAGGACCGAATGCGCTTTGGCAAATGTACCGGACGATATCGCGCTTCAAAGCGGTTCGGAATTTCGCGTTTATTCAATTGACGCGGTATTGCCCGAGTCTGCCTGTGAAAAATTGGATCTATAGACGCGTCCTCGGCATGAAGGTGGGACGCCATACGGCGTTCGCTCTCATGGTGATGGTAGACGTTTTTTTTCCTGAGCGGATTTCGATAGGCGATAATTCGATCATCGGATATAACTCTACATTGCTGACTCATGAGTATTTGATTAAGGAGTATCGCTTGGGGAATATCAGGATCGGCTCCAATGTCATGGTCGGGGCGAACGTAACGATTCTTCCAGGCGTGACGATTGGTGACGGAGCCGTAATCGCTGCAGGATCCGTCGTACATAAGGATGTTGCTCCTCATGCCCGGGTCGGAGGGAATCCGCTTAGGGAGCTTTAGACTGACGAACGAGAGAATCCGCATGATTTGATTATGATGCGGGGGTTAAATCCGAGTGATGGAGATCGTGATCAAGGCCGCATGGCTGCCTTAACGGCACCGGGCGGCTTTTTTGCATGCGTGCGGGATTGACTGAGTGATTGAGGCGTGGTAATATACGACTAAACTCTTTATTTTGGCAGCATGGTAACTTGGTAGCACTTTAATGCGATGAAGCGAATGAAGCAAATGAATTGTGATTCGTTAGATAGGGATAAGGGTGTGTGTAAAATGACGAAACCGAAAGTATTCGAGAAACCGACAGGAGTCAAAGATTATCTTCCTCATGCCGTCACGAAGCTGCGGCGAATCGAGCGCAGCGTGCTGGAGTGCATGCGCCTGTGGGGATATGAGCAAATTATGACGCCGACAATCGAATATTACGATACGGTCGGAGTAGCTAGCGCTACTTCCGATCAAAAGCTGTTTAAGCTGCTCAACCAACGTGGGACGACGATCGTGTTGCGCTCCGACATGACGGCACCAATAGCGAGGGTTGTCGGATCGTTGCTGAAAGATGAACCTTTTCCGATTCGGCTTAGCTATCACGGCAATGTGTTTCGCGCTTTCGAGGAAGAAGGGGGACGGGAGGCGGAGTTTTACCAAACCGGCGTCGAGTTGATCGGCGATTCCTCCCCGGAAGCGGATGCGGAAATTATCGCGCTTGCGATCGCTTCCCTGAAGGCGGCCGGAGTGCATTCCTTCAAGATTGCCATGGGCCATGTCGGGTTTCTGAACGGATTGTTCGAGGAAACGCTGCCCGGTCGCGAGAATGAGCAGGAGGCGCTGAAAGCGTGTTTGCTGCAACGGGATCATGTCGGTTACCGGGATGTTATTCGCAAGCTGTCGATCGATGCTACGTGGCAGCGGGAGCTTGAAGATATTTTGCGGCTTCGCGGCGGTCAGGAAGTATGCGCGCAGGCGCTCGAGCTTAGCGCGAACGAAGGTGCTCAAGCGGCGATCCGGCACCTATGCGAAGTGTGGGATGTCCTTGCCGCGTACGGCATTCAAGAGCATGTACTCATCGATCTGACAATGATCGGGGATTTCTCTTATTATACGGGCATGACATTCGAAGGCTATGCATCCCATTTGGGTTTCCCGGTTTGCAGCGGCGGACGGTACGACAATTTGCTTGCCCAGTTCGGCCGTCCTGCGCATGCGACAGGGTTTGCTCTGAAGACGACACGAATTCTTGAGGTTGTGGAAGATGTTGTTGATGAGGAAGTCCGGATACTGGTCGTATATGATCCGTCGGAACGACGCGAGGCATTGATGGAGGCGGAGCGTAGGCGCGCACTAGGCCAATCGATCGTAACGGAAGTATATTCCTCGGGTAATGCAGAGCTATCAGCCGTGAGGAAAGGGAATGAAAGCTTCTCCTACCGGGGAAAGCTGTACAACGCATTGGTATTAATTGGCAAGGAAGCGGAGGGATTGGCGTGACGGATAACGGCGTATTGAAGGTCGCGATGCCCAAGGGGCGTATATATAAGCAGGCTAGCAAGCTGTTCCGTCAAGCGGGGCTTCCGATTCCGGAAGATTTCGACGATTCTCGGCGATTAATTATCCCGGTACCGGAAGCGAACATGGAATTCATCATGGCGAAGCCGGTGGATGTGCCTACTTACGTAGAATACGGTGTAGCGGATATCGGTATTGTCGGCAAAGACGTACTGATGGAAGAGAATAAGGATGTCTACGAGCTGCTGGATCTTGGAATAGCCAAATGCCGGATGTCGGTTATCGGATTGCCGAATTGGAAGCCGGTCATCCATCCGCGCGTGGCAACGAAATACCCGAGCGTTGCTTCGCAGTACTTCCGCGAGCAAGGCCAGCAGGTGGAAGTGATCAAGCTCAACGGTTCGATCGAATTGGCGCCGCTGATCGGCTTGGCCGACCGGATTGTCGACATGGTGGAAACCGGACAGACTCTGAATGAGAACGGGTTGGTCGAGATGGAGACGCTGTTCCAGGTGACGAGTCGTTTGATTGCGAACAGAGTAAGCTACAGGTTGAAAAATATAGCCATTCAAGAGTTGTGCGATCGGCTGGGGTTGGCGATACCGGCGGAGGCGTGAGCGAACGGCCAGAGAGAGGGCGGGCTCAAGCGGGAACGGGCGTTGGACAAGTGGAAGTGAAGGCATGGCAGTAAATGGCGGGCAAGCAATAAAGGCCTAGGTTACGCGATATGGCGGTTTAGGAGGGGCAGGCATGTATATTGGAAAAGCGGCTAACTTCCGGCTTGAGCGGGAAAGCGAGTATGGTTCCCCGGAGCAGAATGCGGCGGTTAAGGAAATCGTGGACGGTATCCGCAGGGAAGGCGACGATGCATTGCTGCGTTATACGGCGGCATTCGATAAAGTAACGCTTGCCCCGGGGCAACTGCGGGTCACGGACGATGAAATCCAGGGCGCCTATGAGCTTGTGGAGCCGGAGTTTCTGGATGCGCTTCGTCAAGCGGCGGCGAATATTACGGCGTTCCATGAGAAGCAGAAGCGTTCGACGTGGATTGACGTTGCGCCGGATGGTACGATGTTAGGCATGGTGCTTCGACCGCTGAAGCGGGTGGGGCTATACGTTCCGGGCGGTAAAGCGGCGTACCCTTCGTCGGTGCTGATGAACGTGCTTCCGGCGAAGGTGGCCGGCGTGCCGGAGATCGTATTGGTGACGCCCCCGTCGACTGGGGGGCGTGAGGGCATCGACCCGTACATTCTGGTGGCGGCCGCGGAGGCGGGCGTGACGGAGATGTACCGGGTCGGAGGGGCGCAGGCGGTAGCTGCGCTGGCTTACGGGACGGCGAGCATTCCCGCCGTCGATAAGATTTGCGGGCCCGGCAACATCTATGTGGCGCTGGCGAAACGCGCCGTGTTCGGCGCGGTCGACATCGACAGCATCGCGGGCCCGAGCGAGATTGTCGTGCTGGCGGACGAAAGCGCGGATCCGCGGTTCATAGCCGCGGATATGCTGTCGCAAGCGGAGCACGACGAGATGGCGTCGGCGGTGTTGGTGACGCCGTCGCAGGGGCTTGCCGACGCGGTCGCGTCGGAGCTTGAGAGGCAGGTGGCTACGCTGCCGCGGGTCGATATTGCTCGGCGTTCGCTGGAGCAATATGGCGCGATCTTGATCGTGGATAACTTGGACGAAGGGCTGGATGTCGTGAACAAGCTGGCGCCGGAGCATCTGGAAGTGATGACTGAGGATCCGCTTGATTTGTTAGGACGGATCGAGACGGCGGGAGCGATCTTCCTCGGTCCGTACAGCTCGGAGCCGGTGGGCGATTATTTCGCGGGTCCGAACCATATTTTGCCGACGAACGGGACCGCACGGTTTTCCTCCCCGTTGAACGTGGACGATTTTCTGAAGAAATCCAGTCTGATCCGATATAGCAAGAAAGCATTAATGAGAGATGCAGCAGGTATCGCAACGCTTGCCCGCCATGAAGGGCTGGAAGGTCACGCCCGCGCGGTGGAAATTCGAATCGAAGGTAGGGAAACAAAGTGAGTGAAGAATTAGCGAAACCAGGCCGCAGTGCGGCGGTATCCCGTCAGACGAACGAAACGGACATTACGTTGTCTCTAGGTGTAGACGGTTCCGGGGCAGTTTCAATTGAAACGGATGTGCCTTTCTTGAACCACATGTTAGACTTGTTCGCTAAGCACGGCCAATTCGATTTGAAAGTGGAAGCCCGCGGCGACGTGGATATTGACGATCACCATACGGTGGAGGATATCGGCATCTGTCTCGGCCAAGTGCTTCGTGAAGCGCTCGGCGACAAAGCCGGCATTAAGAGATACGCCAGCGTATTCGTTCCGATGGACGAAGCGCTTGCGCAAGTCATCATCGACGTGAGCAACCGGCCGCACTTTGAGCTTCGCGCAGAGTTCCCTTCCGCAACCGTCGGAAGCTTCTCGGCAGAGCTCGTGCACGAATTCCTATGGAAATTCGCGCTTGAAGCGCGCATTACGCTGCATGTTATCGTCCACTACGGACGCAATACCCACCACATGATTGAAGCGGTATTCAAAGCGCTTGGTCGTGCGCTTGATGAAGCGACGGCGATCGATCCCCGCGTGAAGGGCGTGCCTTCCACTAAAGGAGTGTTGTAAGTGATTGCCATTATCGACTACGGCATGGGTAACCTGCATAGCGTGAGCAAAGCCGTAGAGCGACTGGGGTGCGAGATAATCGTAACCTCAGACTCGAAACAGATTATGGCTTCGGATGGAGCCATACTTCCCGGTGTCGGCGCTTTCGGCGATGCGATGGCTAACCTGCGGGAAACGGGGCTTGCGGAGACGGTGAAAGCTTACGCCTCTTCGGGTAAACCTCTGCTCGGAATTTGTCTGGGAATGCAGCTGTTATTCACGGAGAGCGAAGAGCATGGACTTCACCAAGGCTTGGATTTGCTGCCGGGGCGCGTTGTCAGATTTCAAGGGGACTATAAGGTGCCTCATATGGGCTGGAACGAGCTCTCTTTCGTACAACCCAGTCCGCTGTTTATGGGCGTAGATCCGGGACATGTCTATTTCGTCCATTCCTATCATGCGTTGCCGGAGCAAAGTTCGGATTTATTGGCGGTGACGGACTATCATCAGACGGTAACCGCTATTGTCGGGCGAGGCTCGCTATACGGAATGCAATTTCATCCAGAGAAGAGCGGAGAGCTGGGAATGGCGTTGCTGGAGCGGTTCGTCAGTTTGGCGGAAACTCGCTAAAGCAACGATTAGGAGATGCGAAGCGCGCGAAAAGTGTGCTGCAACCCGCAAAAACCAGGTTAGGAGATGCGAAGCGCGTGAAAAGTGTGCTGCAACCCGTAAAAGCCGGGCTAGAAGATACGAAGCGCGCAAAAAATGTGCTGCAACCCGTAAAAGCCGGGCTAGAAGATACGAAGCGCGCAAAAAATGTGCTGCAACCCGCAAAAGCCGGGCTAGAAGATACGAATCGCGCAAAAAATGTGCTGCAACCCGCAAAAGCCGGGCTAGAAGATGCGAAGCGCGCGAAAAATGTGCTGCCACCCCATTTTATGCAAGTTTGTTTTGTGCTTACTTAGTTTTTAACGGAGGTTGTTTAAGAATGTCCAAGTTTGTTATTTATCCGGCCATTGATATCCGCGGCGGGAAATGCGTACGTCTGGTTCAAGGCGATTATAGCCAAGAAACGATATATAACGAAGATCCTATAGCAGCAGCCCGCGATTGGGAAGAACAAGGGGGACAATGGATACATCTCGTAGACTTAGACGGCGCTAAAGCAGGCCATCCCGTTAACGACGAGTTGATAGGGCTGATCGCTAAAGCCGTCAGCGTGCCGGTACAAGTCGGTGGCGGTTTGCGCCGCGACGAAGACGTGGAACGTCTGCTCGGACTTGGCGTCTCCCGCGTCATTCTGGGTACGGCCGCAATCGAGGATCGGGCTTTCGTCACGCGCGTGCTGAACAAATACGGAGACGCGATTGCAATTGGAATAGATGCGCGTAACGGTCTAGTGGCAACGCGAGGCTGGCTGGAAACATCGGAAGTGAAAGCGGAGGACTTGGCGGTTGAGCTAGCCGCGGAAGGCGCGCAAACGTTCATTTTCACCGACATTTCGCGTGACGGGATGATGGGCGGTCCTAATGTCGAGGCGATTCTGTCGCTAGCCAAGGTATCCGGCAGAACGGTTATCGCATCAGGCGGCGTAAGCAAACCCGAAGATTTAGAGCGGCTCGCGGTTTATGCCGAAGAGGGCATCGGCGGAGCCATTGTCGGCAAAGCGCTATACACGGGAAGTATTAGCCTCGCCGAAGCGGTAAGTAAGTTTAAGTAACCCTATATCTGAAGCACCCGGGAGGGATTGTAGCTGTAAAAAAGTACCGCTACAGGGCCTGTGCGTCATATTAAACACCCTGTAACTGTAAAAAGTACCGCTACATCGCCCATGCACCTGCACTCAACAAGTTGTAACTGTAAAAAGTACCGCTACAGCAACCGTGCGCCGCACTAAACACCCTGTAACTGTAATAAGTACCGCTACAGCGCCTGTGTGCCGCACTCGACAAGCTGTAACGGTAAAAAGTACAGCTATAGCGCCCAAAAGCGTTACTTCAATCAGCTTTAGGTTCAGATAAAGTCTTATGAGGAGAACAATCAAGGAAGGGGGAGACCCTTATGCTAGCTAAACGGATTATTCCTTGTCTCGACGTGAAGGACGGTCGGGTTGTGAAGGGCGTTAATTTTGTGAATTTGCGTGATGCGGGCGATCCCGTTGAGCTGGCGGCTATTTATGATCGCGAAGGCGCGGATGAGCTCGTGTTTCTCGATATATCGGCATCGGTAGAAGGCCGGGCGACAATGGTCGACGTTGTTCGCAGAACCGCAGGAGAGATTACGATTCCGTTTACGGTAGGCGGAGGAATATCCGCAGTCGAGGACATGAAGCGGTTGCTTCGAGCAGGCGCGGATAAAATAGGCATAAACACGGCGGCGATTCGTAACCCCGACCTCATTACGGACGGCTCGCGAACTTTCGGCGCTCAATGTATCGTCGTTGCTATCGATGCGAAGTTTAACGCGGAATGGGCCGAGTGGGAAGTGTTTACCCATGGCGGCCGCAACCCTACGGGTATCAGAGCGCTTCAATGGGCGCAGGAAGCAGAACGCAGGGGGGCCGGGGAGCTGCTGCTGACGAGCATGAACGCGGACGGCACGAAAGACGGCTTTGACATTGCGCTTACCCGCGCGGTGTCCAGCAGCGTAAGCATCCCGGTCATCGCCTCGGGCGGAGCGGGGAACGCGCAGCATTTCGCCGACGTTTTCTCGGAAGGCCAAGCGGACGCGGCGCTTGCCGCAAGTATTTTCCACTATAAGGAACTATCGGTGCAGGAAGTAAAAGATAAGCTGCGCGGCAAAGGAGTGAATGTACGATGACGCAAGTACGATCGGCACAACTGATTGAGCAGATTACTTGGAGCGCTGAAGGGCTCGTTCCCGCAGTTGTGCAGGATGTCCTAAGCAAAGAAGTATTGATGCTGGCATATATGAACAGGGAGTCGCTGCAGAAATCGTTGGAGAGTGGCCAAACCTGGTTCTGGAGCCGTTCGCGCAACGAATTGTGGAACAAAGGCGCTACAAGCGGCAATACGCAGCAAATCGTATCTTTGCATTACGACTGCGATGGCGACACGTTGCTGGTGAAGGTAAGGCAGAACGGTCCGGCTTGCCATACCGGAGCTTACAGCTGCTTCTATCGGGAGGCCGGGATAGGTTCGGATTCCGCGAATTCACCAACTGCGACTACACAAACTCCGCAATCAGCCGAAGACCGCTTCGGTCCGTTAAGCCGTCTTGAAGCGACGATTGCTCAAAGAGACGCGGAACGCCCGGAAGGCGCGTATACGACTTATCTCTTCGACAAAGGCGTCGACAAAATCCTCAAGAAAGTCGGAGAGGAAACGGCTGAAGTTATCATTGCCGCGAAAAACCGTGATAGGGACGAGCTGCGTTGCGAAGCGGCCGACTTGATTTTCCACCTTATGGTACTGTTACGGGAGCAAGGGATTCCGTTCGACGGCGTTCTGCAGGAGCTCGAATTCCGGAACAGGAAGCCGGTAAAGAAGGACTAAGCGGTAAATAAAGGATATGGCGCGCAAACGATGTTGAAAAACGTCGGATACACGCAATCGGCGACTTATAAGCGGCGAAATCGGGTCGTGAAACCTTTTGGAAATATAACCGTACTCATGTATAATATAGCTTGACTGACGACGGGTTTCGACACGGTGAGGTGTTGAATTTTCCAAATTTGGAGGGGCACATGTACAGCAGCAGCAAGCTTCGTATTTTTTCGGGATCATCCAATCCTTTATTAGCAGGCAAGATTGCCGAGCACCTCGGATTGCCGCTTGGGAAAATCAAACTTTCACGTTTCAAGAGCGGCGAAGTGTACGTTCACTTTGAGGAGACGATTCGCAATTGCGATGTCTTCCTTGTTCAATCGTTATCCCATCCTATCAATGACTATTTCGTGGAATTACTAGTCATGATAGACGCTGCCAAAAGGGCATCCGCCCGAACTATCAACGTAGTGCTCCCTTATTACGGCTATGCGCGGCAAGAACGGAAGGCTGCTCCGCGTGAGCCTATTTCCGCAAAGATGGTAGCCGACGTCCTGACTACCGTAGGCGCTCACCGGATCGTGACGATTGATCTTCATGCTCCCGCTATTCAAGGATTCTTTAATATTCCGGTCGATCATCTGACCGCGCTGGATCTGATCAGCGATTACTTGAAATCCAAAGACATCCGCAATCCGGTCGTCGTCTCGCCTGATGCGGGTCGCGCTTCGACGGCCGAGAAGCTGGCGAATCAAATGGATTGCAACTTTGCGATTATGATCAAGAAACGCCCGGCACATAACGAATCCGTCATTACCCACGTCATCGGGGATGTCGAAGGCTGCACGCCGATCATTATCGAAGATATGATCGACACCGGCACGACGATCGTGAACGTCGTGGAAGGCTTGAAGGAACGCGGCGCGGAAGACGTATACGTGTGCGCGACACATCCGTTGTTCTCGGGTCCGGCCCTTCAGCGGCTCGATCACCCAAGCATCAAGGAAGTCGTCGTCACCGATTCCATCCTGCTTCCGGAAGATCGTTCCTCGCGCTTCAAGGTCATTACCGTTGCTCCGATGCTAGCGGAAGCAACGCGTATTATCATGGAGGGCGGCTCGATCAGCACGCTCTTTAAGAACGCCGGGATTTAAGAGGAATCCGGAAGCCTAACCCATAAAACCATTAACGAATGGGATACACGATTCGTTAATGGTTTTTTTATTGCTTGCCACATAATACCCAATCCCAATAATGGGGGGAGCAAGTCGCTCGGGCGTATTTATTTTATGGAATGCTCCGGCTGTGTTATAATCGTGGTTGATGGAGTTCCAGAACAACTAGGAGGTGCCTTGCCGATGAGTCAGCGGAAACGTGCGGCCAAAAACCGTCGTCCCAAAGTGATCCCGATGCGTCTAGATGCCACCTTCTTCTTTGAACGGGCCGTACAGTCGCTGGATCGGTACCATTACGACAAGGCATTGAAATATTTTCGCAGAGCGGTTGAGTACGAGCCGGAAAATCCGGTTAATCATTGTAATATGGCCGGGATCTTGTCCGAGATGGGGCGTTACGAGGAGTCGAACGTAATTCTTCGCTCCGTGCTTGACCAGATTGATCCGGCGATGACGGAATGCTTTTATTACCTGGCCAATAACTATGCCAATATGGAGTTATACGAAGCTGCGGAAGAAGCCCTTGTCCGGTATCTGGAGAATGACGTTGAAGGCCAATTCCTGGACGAGGCGGACGAGCTGCTCGATTTGCTGAATTACGAGTTAAACCGGCCGACGAAGCTTACGACAATTAAAGCTAAGGAAAATATATATGCGCATGACAAGGCGCGTGAATTGCTGGAAGCCGGGCGGTTTGCGGAAGCGGTCAAAATGCTGGAAGAAATTATCGGGCGCGAACCCGACTTTCTGGCGGCAAGGAATAACTTGGGGCTGGCATACTACTATATGGGATTGTTCGAGAAATCAATCGTTACGATTACGGAGGTTCTCGATTCGGAGCCGGGAAATCTGCATGCGTTATGCAACCTTGCGATTTTCTATCAGCACTCCAATCAGGACGGTCCGCTCCAAGCCCTGATCGAAAAGCTGAACAAAACGGTTCCTTTCCATCCCGAGCATGTGTTCAAAATGGCGACAACGCTCGGAATCGTCGGAGAGCACCGCGAAGCATACAATCACTTCCGGCGTCTTCTGCGGACCGGGGAGCTATCGGGAGAACCGAGCCTTCATCACTTCGCTGCCGTTGCGGCGGCGAATCTGAAGCGGTATGACGATGCGGAGAAGCATTGGAAGCAGGCGGAGCGGTTGGATACCGAATCGCCGGTTCCCGCCTTCTACTTACGGAGGCTGGAAAAGGTACGCACGGGCGAGGAAAGTCCTCCGACACATTATCATTATCATCTTCCTTTCGAGGAGCAATTCCGGCAATGGGAGCATAGTCCGGGGCAGGTGACGGAAGCTCTGAAGCGCGACCCGCTTATCCGTTCGTCCTTCTTCTGGGCGCTCCGCCACGGAGATCGCAAGACGAAGGTTCAGGTTATACAGGCGCTTGGGCTCGTCGCCGACGAAGAAGTCATCGAAGCGTTAAAAGCTTTCTTGATCGACGCTGACGAAGATGACGAACTGAAGCGGGTAGCCGTTCTCGTGCTCCGTTCCATCGGCGTTCAGGATTCGTTGTCCGTTACGTTCAGCGGCCGGACGCTTACGTTGGAAGCAAGGCGGAAGTCGGCAAAGCTTCCCGTATGGGACAGCGCTTGGCAAGCCGTTCTGGAGCATGCGCTCGAAGGCATGTCCGGCCGTTACGACGTCGTCCAGCAGCATGACATGATGACGCTATGGGTCGATTATCTATCGCGGGTGTATCCGGAGGTTCCCAAGCTTCACAAATCTACGGGATGGGCGGCGGCTTTGGAATATTGGACCGCCAAGATGCACCGCAGAACCGTAACTTACTCAGATTTGGTCAGTCGTTACGGCGTTTCCCAAGCCAGCATTAGCCGATATGCGAATCGAATCGACGAAGCTTGCGGCATTCGGGAGAAGCTAGACTTAACGACGCCGTCTTTTCACTAAATTCAAAAGACCGTACAGCGGCGCACTCGCGACCCAAACATTCCGCAGGCGGAATTTATTCGTTGCACTCGCGACAACAAAACATTCCGCAGGCGGAACTTATTCGTTGCACTCAGGAGGAAGAATCATGCACAAGACGATTGTAATCGGAACAGGGCCAGCCGGATTGACGGCGGCGATCTATTTGGCACGCGCGAACTTGTCTCCGCTTGTCATCGAAGGCCCGGAGCCGGGCGGCCAATTGACGACAACGACGGATGTCGAGAATTTCCCGGGATTCCCGGAAGGAATCATGGGTCCGGACCTTATGGCCAACATGCGCAAGCAGGCAGAACGGTTCGGCGCGGAATTCCGCACGGGCTGGATCAATAAGGTGGATATGTCCAAACGGCCGTTCACGCTTTCCCTGGAAGGCGGGGAAACCTTGCAAGCGGAGTCGTTGATCATTTCTACGGGAGCATCGGCCAAGTATATCGGCATACCGGGCGAGAAGGACAATATCGGCCGCGGCGTTAGCACCTGCGCGACTTGCGACGGATTTTTCTTCCGCGGCAAGAAAATTATCGTTGTAGGCGGCGGAGATTCCGCGATGGAGGAAGCCAATTTCCTGACGCGTTTCGCTTCCGAGGTTACCTTGGTCCACCGGCGCGACGAGATGAGAGCGTCCAAGATCATGCAGGATCGCGCTCGCAATAACAACAAAATCCTCTGGGGCTTAAATAAAACTCCTGTGGAGGTTATCGCCGGAGATACCGGCGTTACCGGGCTTAAGGTTCGCAACAACGCAACCGGCGAGGAAGAAATCATCGAAACCCAAGGCTTGTTCGTAGCGATCGGCCATACGCCGAACACGAATTTCCTTGATAATCAGATCGACATGGATGAGCTTGGCTACATTGCCGTCAAGCCGGGAACAACCGAGACGAACGTCCCGGGCGTGTTCGCTTGCGGCGACGTGCAGGATCATAAGTATCGGCAAGCGATCACGGCAGCCGGCAGCGGATGCATGGCCGCGTTGGATTGCGAGAAGTTTCTGGAAGGTTCCGCAGTGCATGACTGGAGCCAGTCTCTTTCCAAATAAGCAATACCATTATTCTTTATGAGGTGTCGACTAAATGTCAGAATCGTTGTTCGTAGGCGTGGATTTGGGTGGAACCGCCATTAAAGTTGGCTTGTGCAATGAAGAGGGAGATCTGCTTCGCACGTATGAAGGCCCTACGCAAGCCGCAGATGGACCGGACGCCGTGTTATCCAACATTGCGACCTATGTCAAGGAGCTCGTACCTCCGGGAACGCCGGAATGGGATGCCGTCGCAGGCGTCGGAATCGGCATTGCGGGGTTCTTGAACATACCGGATGGGATCATTAATTTCTCTCCGAACCTTCCGTTTAAGAATGTGCCGGCAAAGCAGATTATGGAAGGGAAAATCGGCAAGCCGGTCAAAATCAATAATGACGCTAACGTGGCCGCGCTTGGAGAAGCATGGGGCGGCGCGGGCAAAGGAATCCCTCATTGCGTCTGCTATACGCTGGGAACCGGAGTCGGCGGCGGGATCATTTTGCACAATCGGCTAATCGAAGGATTCTCGGGAATGGCAGGCGAGCTTGGTCACATGTCGATCGTGGCAGATCTAGAAGCGATTCAATGCGGCTGCGGCAAGATGGGCTGTCTGGAGACGGTATCGTCGGCAACGGGAATCATCCGTATGGCGCGAGATGCGGTGGAACGGGGCGACCGGACTTCGCTTATGCATGTCGAGGGAGAACTGTTGGCCAAGGACGTGTTCGATGCGGCTAAAGGCGGCGATGAAGTCGCGCAGCGCATCGTGAGCCGGGCTGCCTTCTATCTGGGTAAGTCGCTGGCCGCAGTGGCCGTCGTCGTTAACCCGCAGAGATTTATCATTGGCGGTGGCGTCAGCAAAGCCGGGGAATACCTCTTTGAGCAAATTCGCGAGGTTTTCTATAAACTGACGCCGCACAATGCCCAAGACGGGGTCGAGATCGTTGCTGCGGAGCTGGGGAACAATGCCGGGGTAGTCGGGGCAGCGGGATTATTCCTTCGCGCATAATCGAAGCAGGCGCTCGCTCCGCTGGATCAATTGCGGGTCGGGCGTTCTGTCGTTAATAGCTTCTGGGGGAGGGGATAGGAATGGATACGATGACTACTCAGCCTACGCTCGTTATCATAACGGGGATGTCGGGTGCGGGGAAAACGATTGCCGTGCAGAGCCTGGAGGATTTGGGGTTTTTCTGCGTCGACAACTTACCGCCTGTTCTCATACCGAAATTTGCCGAGCTCATTGAACAATCCCAAGGACGAATCGCGAAGGTTGCCTTGGTTATCGATCTGCGGGGACGCGAATTTTTCACTGCTTTGTCGGAGTCGCTTAATTATATTCGCGAGCATTACACGATTCATTATGAAATTCTATTCCTGGATTCGACGGATTCGATACTCGTTCAACGCTACAAGGAGAGCAGACGCAGGCATCCGCTCGCGCCGGAAGGCATGCCGCTTGACGGCATTCACCTAGAGCGGAAGCTGCTGGAGGATCTGAAGGGCTGGGCGACGCAGGTCATCGACACGAGCAGCCTTAAGCCGGCTGCCTTGAAGGAGAAGATCATCGGTCGTTTTACCAACCTCGACCGGAACAACATCTCCATTAACGTGACCTCATTCGGGTTCAAGTATGGCGTGCCGATCGACGCGGACTTGATCTTCGACGTCCGTTTTCTGCCTAATCCGCATTACGTAGAGCAGCTTCGGCCTAAGACGGGGGTCGAGCCGGAAGTGTACGACTATGTCATGAAATGGCCGGAGACGCAAACCTTCCTGACCAAATTGCTCGATATGCTGCAGTATTTAATTCCTCTTTATCACAAGGAAGGCAAGAGCCAGGTCGTTATCGGAATCGGCTGTACCGGAGGGAAGCATCGTTCCGTGGCGCTAGCGGAATATTTAGGGCGCAGGCTCGGCTCCAGCGATACGGAAATGGTACGAGTGAGCCATCGCGATTCCGACCGCGATCGGCAGAGCTGAGGTGAGGCGATGACACAACAGCCGAGTCTCAACCGCAAACCGCGTATCGTCGTCATTGGCGGCGGTACGGGGCTGTCCGTCATGCTTCGCGGATTAAAGCAGAAGCCGCTCGATATTACGGCAATCGTAACCGTGGCGGATGACGGAGGCAGCTCCGGCATTCTTCGCGAGGAGCTCCAAATTCCCCCTCCGGGAGACATTCGCAACGTGCTCACCGCGCTTGCCGATACGGAGCCACTGCTTGCGGAAGTGCTTAAGTATCGCTTCAACAACGGAACCGGATTAGCCGGACACAGTTTGGGCAATCTGATTCTGGCGGCAATGACCGACATCACGGGAGATTTCGTGACAGGGATAACAGAACTAAGCCGAATATTCGCTGTCCGAGGCCGCGTCCTGCCTGCCGCCAATCAAGCGATCGTGCTGAAGGCGGAGATGGAGGACGGTTCGATTGTCATAGGGGAATCTACGATTCCGAAATCGGGCTTGGCTATCCGCAAAGTATTTCTCGAGCCTGCCGACGTAGAGGCTCTTCCCGAAGCGGTTCAAGCGCTTCAGGAGGCAGATGCCATTCTGATCGGGCCCGGCAGCTTGTATACGAGCATCCTTCCGAATCTAATCGTGCCTAAGCTGGCGGAAGCCATCATCCAATCCGAAGCGGTAAAGTTATTCGTCTGCAACGTGATGACTCAGCCGGGAGAAACCGACAATTATTCCGTAAGCGACCATTTGGCCGCCATTCATGCTCATATTGGACATCATCTATTCGATTACGTCATCGTGAACGATGGGGAAATTCCTCCGCAGGTTCAAAGCCTATATGCCGAACAAGGCTCTACGGCGGTACACCTGGATTTGGAGGAAGTTACCCGGCGCGGATACAAGGTCATTGCCGATACGCTTGTGCTGTTCCGAACTTATTTGCGTCATGACGCAGCCAAGCTAAGCGATCATATTTATCATCTAGTCGAAGATTGGATGTTGCGAAAGGGGTGAAAAGGGCATGTCGTTTGCGGCGCTGACCAAAAAGGAATTGACGTTGGTGGAGTCCGAGAGCTGCTGCGAGAAAGCTGAGCTGTCGGCGTTGATCCGGATGAATGGAACGATCTCGCTGTCGAATAAGCGGGTCGTCCTGGATATCTCCACCGAGAATGCCGCAATCTCACGCCGGATGTACACCCTTCTGAAGCGACATTTTCACGTAGTGACCGAACTGCTCGTGCGCAAAAAAATGCGGCTCAAAAAAAATAACGTATACGTCGTTCGGGTACCGGCCGGCGCGGAGGCTATTCTCAATGATCTGGCCATCGTCTCGGAGGGATTCTTATTCCACCCGAGCATCGACAAAGCCTTAATCCGCAAGCCTTGCTGTAAGAAGGCGTATCTGCGCGGCGCATTCCTGGCCGGCGGTTCGGTAAACAATCCGGAAGGCTCCTCTTATCACCTGGAAATCTCGTCGATGTATGAGGAACACTGTCAGGCGCTCGTCGATCTGGCGAATAAATTTCATTTGAATGCCAGGTTTATCGAGCGTAAGAAGGGCTTTATCCTGTATATTAAAGAAGGCGAGAAAATCATCGAATTTCTGAGCATCATCGGGGCGCATCAAGCCTTGTTCAAATTCGAGGATGTCCGCATTATGCGAGATATGCGCAATTCCGTTAACCGGATCGTTAATTGTGAGACGGCCAACCTGAACAAAACGATCGGGGCAGCCGTCAGGCAAATCGATAACATCAAGCTTCTCGTGAAAGAGGTCGGCCTCCATAACCTGCCTGACAAGCTGCGCGAAGTTGCTGAAGTCAGGCTCCAGCATCCGGATATTAATCTGAAGGAAGTAGGAGACTTACTTAAAGGGCATGTTAGTAAATCAGGGGTAAACCACCGGCTTAGGAAGCTTGACGAATGGGCTGAAAAAATCCGGAATGGCGGCGCATAAAGCGTATGGCGCATTTGTTCATATCAATGTTATAATACTTATGAAACTGAAGTACGGGGGTCCCGATTAGCGGGACGAATTAAAGATAGGGGGTATCCGGTCCATGACGAGACAGCCGGTGGTTGTTCGGCTTAAAACGGGTCTTCACGCCAGACCGGCGGCACTTTTCGTGCAGGAAGCCAATAAATTCTCCTCCGACGTCTTCGTGGAGAAGGATGACAAGAAAGTTAACGCGAAAAGCATCATGGGCATTATGAGCCTGGCGATCAGCTCTGGTACGGAAGTCGCGATCAGCGCGGAAGGTTCCGACGCAGAGCAAGCTGTAACCGCTTTAGTGCAACTTGTAAGCAAAGAAGAGCTGGAAAACCAATAAGTAACTTTCGCGCGAAGCTCCCGCAAGGGGGCTTTTTGCATTTCTTTTGTGGATAAAAAAGGATTGAAAGTTAATGAAACCTTTGAAGGGCTTGTTGCGTCATTAAGGTCAAATAAGCTGAAAGGGGTTATTAATCATGTTGAAGCAACGTACCATGCAAGTGCTGATGGTTGCCATGGCAGCGGTCGTAATCGGATGGTTTGGTTTTGGTAGAGGGGAGGGCGATGTCGTGTCGGCTGAAACGATGCCAGTGAATACGCCGGTTAATACGGTGACGGTGGGCGCGAGCGGGTCAATCATGGTAGAGCCGGACGTCGCTTATCTGAGGTTGGCGGTTGAAACCCGCGGCGCTAAAGCGACTGAAGCGCAGCAAGCGAATGCGGACAAGTTCGCAGCCGTCGAGAAGACATTGTATGAGAAATTCGCCATCGATAAGAAAGACGTAAAGACAACGGGCTTCGACGTACAACCGGAATATAACTATACGGAGAAGGATGGCCGGGTACTGAAAGGCTATATTGCCGTTCATTCCATTCAGGTTACCTACCGGAAGCTCCCGGAAATCGGCAAGCTTTTCGATGCATTGACCGCATCAGGCGCGAACCGTTTGGACGGAGTCCAATTCGCGACCGAGAAGAACGATCAATATGAGCTCGAAGCTCTCAAGAAAGCAATGGCTAATGCTTCTGCGAAAGCGGGCGTCCTTGCGACCTCCGCTAATCGTCAAGTGAAGGGTGTTATTAACATCGTTCAAGGCGAAGTATCGAACAACCCGATTTTGTATGCTCGAGAGCAAGCAGAGATGAAAATGTCCATATCGGCTGATGGAGCATCATCATCCGTACAATCCGGGCAAATCGAGATCAGCACGAAGGTGACCGTTCAGTACGAAATGCAATAGAAATAAAAATTTAGGCGGTATGATCGTATGGGGAGAGGCGGAGCGAATCCGCCTCTTTTCTGTGTGTAACTAAAAAGTTAGGGTAGATAAAACAATATGATTGTCTAGATATTCAGGGAATTCCAGAAAGCCGAGTCTACGGGAGGAATAGTGGTACGTGGTTCCGTTAAATTGCCGAAATCCTAGCCTGCGGGAGGAATAGTGGAACGTCAGCCCGCATAAGAGCACTACGTCTTCTCTTGGTAGTCGATAAACGATCCTCCCTAAAGAATCCTGAGCTAATTTGAATAACCATTTAAAACAAAAACCGCCATCCGAAAGGCGGAGGGCGGTAAAAGGGTGCTGCTGGCGATTAAGCTTCTTTGTAATGACCCATCTCGCGAGTGGAGAGTGCCTCTTCCAACAACTCGATGAATTCATCGGATAGGTTCATTTTCTTAGCTTCCCTGTAAACTTCCAGTAAATGCTCATCTTTGAGCGGGCGAAGCAGTGACGCTTTATCGCTCAGCCGTCGAGCTGCCATTTCGATGTGGCTGTCGTTGGCGTTTTGGAAAGGCGTTTTGTCTTCGGATTGACTGTTTACAAGATACGGATAGGACCGCGCGGTCATAAAGATCCCTCACTTCCAGAGTTCCTAAGATATAGCTAGAATTGGATGTAAATGGTATTGGGTTATAAACAGCATATCATGGATTGTCCGACTAGCAGAGGGGGCATTCAAAGTTTTGAATTTTCATTGACATAAATACGGGTATATGGTATATAAAAAATCTCTTCGCTCCTGATAAAGGGAGGAAGAGATTTTTTGGTTTTTAAAGGTTTGGAGTTAAACGACTTTGTCGATAACTTTGTCGATAAGGCCGTATTGTTGCGCGACTTCCGCTTCCATGAAATTGTCGCGATCCGTATCTTTCTCGATGCGCTCCAGGGGTTGGCCGGTACGTTCCGCAAGTATACCGTTCAACTTATCGCGCAGCTTCAGGATACGGCGAGCCCGAATTTCGATGTCGCTTGCTTGGCCTTCCGCTCCGCCGAGCGGTTGATGGATCATGACTTCGCTGTTCGGAAGGGCAAAGCGTTTGCCTTTGGCACCCGCCGCTAGAAGGAAGGCGCCCATTGATGCGGCCATACCTACGCAGATGGTGGAGACATCGGGTTTAATGAACTGCATGGTATCGTAAATGGCCATGCCGGATGTAATGGAGCCGCCGGGGCTGTTGATATAAAGGTGAATGTCTTTCTCAGGATCTTCGGCCGCCAGGAACAGCAGCTGCGCGATGATTGAGTTGGCTACCACGTCATTTACCTGAGTACCCAGAAATACGATTCGATCTTTGAGTAAGCGGGAATAAATGTCATATGCGCGTTCTCCGCGGTTAGTTTGCTCGACAACCATAGGTATAAAACTCATGTTTGACGTCCCTCCTCATGTTTTGGTTTTTTTATCATAGCGAATCCGATGGTAAAAGTCAAAGAAAGTCAAACAGACGTCTTTCCCGATGACAATTTGGGGATTTGGTTATGCTGGCAGCGGTGTCTACCGGAAGGGGTGCTCCCTACACCGCGGGTTATTGTTAACCACTTTCAGAATAAAAATGACCCCTTTGTCACGCGGATACTGGGGAGGGGGAAGGGTGTTTGAGCGTTCACGAATAGCGTGGCAGAGCAGTGTTAAAAGTGCGGGTTGAGCCTGTAGTGGCAGATTAGCGCGGCAGGGCAGTTTTAAATGTGCGGATGGAGCCTGTCGTGGTAGATTAGCGCGGCAGAGCAGTGTTAATAGTGTGGATGGAGCCTGGAGTGGCAGATTAGCGCGGCAGTGCAGTGTTAAAAGTGCGGATGGAGGTTGGAAAAACGGATTAGCGCGGCAGAGCAGTGTTAATAGTTTGCAGAAAGCGAGCATGGAGCTAGTCTATGTGGTTGACAGAGGCAAAAACAAAAAAACCGGCCGTATGGAACGGCCGGTTGTGCTGTATGCTATTGGTTGGCGAAAATTTGAATTGGCGCGCCCGTGAGGAATCGAACCTCAATCTCAGCCTTCGGAGGGCTGCGTCATATCCGTTGGACCACGGGCGCAAATTGTACAGCAAGAGTTATTATAGGGGATGAAGCCCTAAAATGCAAGCGAAAATGCATTGGTAAATTTGTTATTTTCGTGGACGTAACTATTGCATCGATCGTGAAAATTCGCTAAAATAAAGGCGGGACTCAAAAGTATACAGCGGGACATTTTTCGTCCAACCAAGCGTTCGCATATTTACCGGCGAAGACCATCCGGACGTAGGGAGATACGCGGATAGAATGCGAAAAATCGTAGATATACAGAAGAAGCTGCTCCCTGATCTCTTGCAAGTGATGGAGAAAAGGTACGAAATCCTGCACCGCATCTATCTATCGGGTACGATTGGGCGCCGCACGTTGGCGACCTGCGTTGACTTGACGGAGCGCGTGCTTCGTTCGGAGCTCGAGGTGCTGCGGGCGCAGGGGTTGCTTGATACCGCTGCCGCAGGAATGACGCTTAGCGAGAGCGGACGGCAGCTTGTGGAAGAGATGGAGCCGATCGTGAAGGAATTATTCGGCCTGTCGGACTTAGAAGAGGCGGTTCGTACGGCATTCGGATTGAAACGGGTTATTATCGTACCTGGCGACTCTGATGCGTCCGACCACATCAAGCGGGAGCTTGGCAGGGCAGGAAGCCGAGTGCTGCGGGATAGCCTTTCATCCGGCGATGTCGTTGCCGTCATGGGTGGATCGACGATGGCCCGAATGGCATCGCAATTCACCGCACCCTCGCAGCTTCGGGATAACTGGTTCGTGCCTGCAAGGGGCGGCCTGGGAGAAAGCGTCGATTATCAAGCGAACACCATCGCCTCGGAGCTAGCCAAGCGAACCGGAGCTCGTTATCGCATGCTTCACGTGCCGGATCATCTTAGCGAGGAAGCTTACCAGACGATCATGCAAGAGCCTAACGTTCGCGAAGTGGTCGACATGATACGCAGCGCGCGTATTGTCGTTCACGGTATCGGAGATGCCGCAACCATGGCTAGACGCCGGAAGCTCAAGGACGAGACGAAGGATGAACTGGTCAAAGACGGCGCGCTGGCGGAAGCGTTCGGTTATTACTTCGACCGCAATGGCAAAGTCGTGCATCGGATGGCGACGGCGGGCTTGCGTCTGGAAGATATCGAGGCGGCAGGCGTCGTAATCGGTATCGCCGGCGGAAGCAGCAAAGGCGAAGCCATCGCTTCGGTCATGAGATTCGGTCACGACGATGTGCTGGTGACCGACGAAGCTGCGGCGGTTGAAGCGCTAAGGCATGTTTAACGCAATAGATGAAGTTACAACCTCGGCAAAAGGGTAATCCTACTTATTAGTGGTCTCGGCGCTTTCGGCGCCTGATATATAGATCAAAAAAATTATTGTCATTCCAAGGAGGAACCAATCATGGCTGTAGTAAAAGTTGGTATTAACGGATTTGGACGCATTGGACGTAACGTATTCCGCGCTTCGCTTAACAACCCGAACGTAGAAATCGTTGCGATCAACGATCTGACGGACGTTAGCACGCTCGCTCACCTTCTGAAATACGACACGACGCACGGCAAATTGGACGGAACGGTTGAAGTGGGCGAAGGCGCGCTTATCGTAAACGGCAGAACGGTTAAAGTATTCGCAGAGCGCGATCCTGGAAATCTTCCTTGGTCTTCCGTAGGCGCCGAGATCGTCGTGGAATCCACGGGTATTTTCACGGCGAAAGAAAAAGCTGAGCTTCACTTGAAAGGCGGCGCGAAGAAAGTTATCATCTCCGCTCCTGCCACGAATGAAGATATCACGGTCGTTATGGGCGTAAACGAAGACAAATACGATGCTTCGCAACATACGATCATCTCCAACGCATCCTGTACGACGAACTGCTTGGCACCTTTCGCTAAAGTCATTAACGATCAATTCGGAATCGTTAAAGGCATGATGACGACGATCCATTCTTACACGAACGATCAAAGCGTGCTTGATGTTCCGCATAAAGACCTGCGCCGTGCCCGCGCTGCCGCAGAGAATATCATTCCTTCTTCCACAGGCGCAGCGAAAGCCGTTTCCCTCGTGTTGCCTGAGCTTAAAGGCAAATTGAACGGTATGGCTATGCGCGTGCCGACTCCGAACGTTTCCGTTACGGATCTCGTAGCCGAGTTGAAAGTCAACGTTACCGTTGAAGAAGTGAACGCTGCTCTGAAAGCTGCCGCCGACGGTCCGTTGAAAGGCATCTTGAACTATTCCGACGAGCCGCTTGTTTCAAGCGACTACAACGGCGATCCGGCTTCCTCCACCATCGACGCTTTGTCCACGATGGTCGTAGAAGGCAACATGGTTAAAGTCATTTCCTGGTACGACAACGAGTGGGGCTATTCCAACCGCGTTGTTGACTTGGCTGCATATATTGCAAGCAAAGGCCTATAAGTAGACGCATCCCCCTAAGTCCCCCTTCCCGAAGGGGGATTCCAAGGGCTCTGCCCTCTGGACACCCGTCGTTGTCGAAGGAGTGTCTGAAGCGGAAGAGAGATACAGTGTGCTAAGATCGCTCCGTCCCGGATTTGCTTCGCAAACCGGGACTATGCTTTACTTCCGGAGCAAACTGGGTGACACCGCACGCGCTATCGGCGCTCCGGGCCATGATTAGAGCGTAACTCCCCTTCCGCATGACTGCGCTTCTTGGGGAGTTTGAGAAGAAATACGTAGTACGGATACAAGGCGGGCTCCCCTCATCTGGAGCCTAGCTTTGCGCCCGGAGATTTACAGCCCACCCGAGGAGGTTTCACTCTTGAACAAGAAAAGCGTTAGAGACGTCGATGTTGCAGGGAAGAAAGTATTTGTCCGGGTAGATTTTAACGTGCCGCTCGAGAATGGCGCCATCACGGACGATACCCGTATCCGCGAAACTTTGCCTACGATTCGTTACTTGATCGAGAAAGGCGCGAAAGTTATTCTAGCTAGCCACATGGGGCGTCCGAAAGGCGAAGTCGTGGAAGAGTTGCGTTTGACTCCGGTTGCCGCAAGACTGTCCGACCTGCTAGGCAAACAAGTTAACAAAGCCGATGAAGTCGTGGGCGCAAGCGTTCAAGCGAAAGTGGACGCGCTCAAAGACGGCGATGTTTTACTGCTCGAGAACGTTCGTTTCCATCCGGGCGAAGAAAGCAACGATTCCGGCTTGGCCAAAGCTTTAGCCACGCTGGCGGACTTGTTCGTGAACGACGCGTTCGGCGCCGCTCACCGCGCTCATGCTTCCACGGAAGGCATCGCCCATCACATTCCGGCCGTATCCGGCTTGTTGATGGAGAAGGAGCTTGACGTACTTGGCAAAGCTTTGCACAATCCGGAGCGTCCTTTCACGGCTATCGTGGGTGGCTCCAAAGTCAAAGACAAAATCGACGTCATCAACAAGATGATCGAGATCGCGGACAATGTCATCATCGGCGGAGGACTTACCTATACGTTCCTCAAGGCGCAAGGCAAGGAAATCGGCAAATCTCTGCTCGACAATTCCAAGCTGGAGCAATCCCTCGGATTCATCGAAAAAGCGAAACAGCTTGGCAAAAACTTCTACATACCCGTAGATATCGTAGTTGCAGACGGTTTCAGCGCTACCGCCAACACGCGAATCGTGGATACCGATAACATCCCGGCGGAATGGGAAGGGATCGACATCGGACCGAAAACCCGAGAAATCTACGCGGACGTGATTAAGAATTCCAAGCTGGTCGTCTGGAACGGACCGATGGGCGTTTTCGAAATCGAGCCTTTCTCTTACGGTACCCTTGCGGTTGCGCAAGCTTGCGCGGAGACGGATGCTTACACCGTTATCGGCGGCGGGGATTCCGCTGCGGCTGCGGAGAAATTCAAGTTGGCTGATCGGATGAACCATATTTCCACGGGCGGCGGAGCGTCGCTTGAATTCATGGAAGGCAAAGTCCTTCCCGGCGTTGTAGCGCTAAACGACAAATAGAGGTGACCTAAGATGAGCAGAACACCGATTATTGCGGGCAATTGGAAAATGTTCAAGACGGTAGGCGAAGCTAAGGCATTCGTTGCCGAAGTAAAAGGCAAAGCGGAGGTTGCTGGCGTGGAGAGCGTCATCTGCGCTCCATTCACCGCGCTGCCGGCTTTAGCAGAAGCGGTTAAAGGCACGACGATCAAGATCGGCGCGCAGAACCTGCACTTCGAAGACAACGGCGCATTCACGGGCGAGATCAGCGGCGCGTTCTTGAAAGATCTTGGCGTTCACTACGTCATCATCGGTCACTCGGAACGCCGTCAATATTTTGCCGAGACGGACGAGATCGTCAATAAGAAAGCCCATGCCGCATTCCGCCATGGCTTGACTCCGATCATCTGCGTAGGCGAGAAGCTCGAAGAGCGCGAAGCCGGTCAGACGAAAGAAGTCGTTCGCGTTCAAACCGAAGGCGGGCTTGCAGGGCTGTCTGCCGAGCAGGTGGCGGCCTCCGTTATCGCTTACGAGCCAATCTGGGCGATCGGAACGGGCAAATCCTCGACTTCCGAGGACGCAAATGAAGTCACGAGTTATATCCGCGGCGTTATTGCAGGACTGTTCGGCGCTGAAGTCGCCGACAAGGTTCGCATTCAATACGGCGGAAGCGTGAAGCCGAATACGGTTGCCGAGTACATGACCCAATCCGATATCGACGGCGCATTGGTAGGCGGCGCTAGCCTTGAGCCTGCTTCCTATGTGGCGTTAGTCGAAGGGGCGAAGTAAGATGACGGCTCCAAGACCGGTTGCGCTAATTATTCTCGACGGCTTCGGCTTGCGCGCGAGCACTCATGGCAATGCCGTTGCACAAGCGAACAAACCGAATTTCGACCGTTATTGGAATACCTATCCCCATACGACGTTAACGGCAAGCGGGGAAGCGGTCGGACTGCCGGAAGGCCAGATGGGCAATTCCGAAGTCGGACATCTGAATATCGGCGCGGGCCGTATCGTTTATCAGGATTTGACTCGTATTTCCAAGTCGATTCGCGACCAGGAATTTTACGATAATTCCACGTTGCTCGGTGCAGTCAGACATGCGAAAGCAAACAACAAGAAACTTCATCTGTACGGCTTATTGTCCGACGGCGGCGTGCATAGCCATATCGCGCATCTGTTCGCCCTGTTGGAGTTAGCTAAGAAGGAAGGGCTGGATCAAGTTTATATCCACGCTTTCCTCGATGGCCGGGATGTGTCGCCGGATAGTGCGGTTGGTTATTTGACCCAATTGCAAAGCAAGATCGAAGAAATTGGCGTCGGCCGCATTGCGACCATTCAAGGGCGTTACTATGCGATGGATCGCGACAAGCGCTGGGAGCGGACGGAGAAATCCTACCGCGCCATGGTGTACGGAGACGGTCCGACTGCTGCCGACCCGATTCAAGCGGTGAAGGAATCTTACGAGAAATCGGTATACGATGAGTTCGTCATGCCGACAGTAATCGTGGGAGCGGGTGAAAAGCCGGTCGGACTGGTGGAATCCGAAGACGCGGTTATCTTCTTCAACTTCCGTCCCGATCGCGCGATTCAGCTATCCAACGTATTCACGAACGAAGATTTTCGCGGTTTCGACCGCGGCCCGGGCTTCCCGAAAAACCTGTATTTCGTCTGCATGACGCTTTTTGCGGAAACCGTTGGCGGGTTTGTTGCGTATAAGCCTAAGGAGCTGGACAACACTCTGGGCGAAGTACTCGTGCAGCACGGGAAAAAACAGCTTAGAATCGCCGAAACGGAGAAGTACCCGCACGTCACGTTCTTCTTCAGCGGCGGACGGGATCATGTTCTGGAAGGCGAGACCCGTATTCTCATCAATTCGCCCAAGGTCGCTACTTATGACCTGCAGCCGGAGATGAGCATCTACGAAGTAACGGATACGCTGCTTAAGGAGATCGAAGCGGAGCATCACGATACGATCATCCTCAACTTCGCCAACGCGGACATGGTCGGCCACTCCGGCATGCTTGAGCCGACGATCAAAGCTGTGGAAGCAACGGATGAGTGCCTCGGCAAAGTCGTCGAAGCGGTAACGGCTAAAGGCGGGGTTTGCGTCATCATCGCGGATCACGGCAACGCGGATATGGTCATCGACGACAACGAACGGCCCTTCACGGCGCACACGACGAATCCGGTTCCTTGCATCGTAACGCAAGCGGGCCATACGCTTCGCGAAGGCGGCATCTTGGCCGACGTCGCGCCGACGATCCTAAAGCTGATGGAGCTTTCTCAGCCGGAGCAGATGACGGGTAAGGCACTATTTTAACGATTAAAAAATAAACCCCATTAAAGGAGTGTTACTCATGACAATTATTTCTGATGTGTACGCACGCGAAGTATTGGACTCCCGCGGTAATCCTACGGTAGAGGTTGAAGTGCGTTTGGAATCCGGCGTGCTTGGCCGCGCAATCGTACCATCCGGCGCTTCTACAGGTGCTTACGAAGCGGTTGAGCTTCGCGACGGCGACAAAGGCCGTTACCTGGGTAAAGGCGTACTCAAAGCCGTAGAGAACGTAAACACGATCATCGCTCCGGAAATCATCGGCTACGACGCGCTTGACCAAGTCGAAATCGACAACAAAATGATCGAGCTCGACGGTACTCCGAATAAAGCTAAGCTGGGCGCTAACGCGATCCTCGCAGTATCGATGGCTGTCGCCCGCGCGGCTGCCGACGCTCTTGACGTGCCTTTGTATACTTACCTTGGCGGATTCAACGCCAAGACTCTGCCAGTACCTATGATGAATATCGTAAACGGCGGCGAGCATGCGGACAACAACATCGACGTTCAAGAATTCATGGTTCTGCCAATCGGCGCGCCTACGTTCTCCGAAGCGCTTCGCATGGGAACCGAGATTTTCCACGCGCTCAAAGGCGTATTGAAAGCAAAAGGCCTGAACACCGCGGTAGGCGACGAAGGCGGCTTCGCTCCGAACCTCGGTTCTAACGAAGAAGCTCTCTCCACGATCCTTGAAGCGATTGAAAAAGCGGGCTACAAAGCCGGCGTTGACGTATTCCTGGGTATGGACGTTGCTTCCACCGAGTTCTTCAAAGACGGCAAATACCACCTCGAAGGCGAAGGCAAATCCTATACGTCTGCCGAGTTCGTTGACCTGCTTGCAAGCTGGGTTGATAAATACCCGATCATCTCCATCGAAGACGGTTGTTCCGAAGACGATTGGGAAGGTTGGAAGTTGCTTACCGAGAAACTGGGCGGCAAGGTTCAACTCGTTGGCGACGATCTGTTCGTAACGAACACTGAGCGTCTGTCCGATGGAATCAAACAAGGCGTGGGCAACTCCATCCTTGTTAAAGTGAACCAAATCGGATCGCTTACCGAAACATTCGATGCGATCGAGATGGCGAAACGCGCCGGCTACACGGCTGTTATCTCCCATCGCTCCGGCGAATCCGAAGACAGCACGATCGCCGACATCGCGGTTGCTACGAACGCCGGTCAGATCAAAACGGGCGCGCCTTCCCGCACAGACCGCGTTGCGAAATACAACCAATTGCTTCGCATCGAAGATCGTCTGGGCTCTACCGCGAAGTACGGCGGTAAAGAAGCGTTCTACAACCTTAGCAACCTTAAGTAATAAATAGCATTAAACAACAAACAGCTTAGTAAGACACCACGTTAACAAGAAGGCCGGACCCTTGTGCTCTATGCACGGTCCGGTCTTTTTTCAAAATGCCATACAAAGAAGACAAAAAAGCTCCTCGTGAGAACGCATACTTAAGCCTATAATAGATAGCAGAAGATGACTTAACGGCCGGACGGGCTTCCGTGCGGATAAGACCTAATCATGGGATGGTGGGAATGAAATGATTAAACCGCAAGTTGGCATTCAGTTGTACTCCGTTCGCGATCGCAGCGAGAAAGATTTCTTGGGTACGATCAAGGAAATCGGGGAAATCGGTTACCGAAACGTGGAACTGGCCGGTTATTACGGCCATTCGGCTAAGGAAGTTCGGCAAGCTTTGGACGATGCAGGGCTGAACGCTCCTTCCGCGCACGTGGGACTAACGGTTGGCGATGCTGCCATCTGGGACAATCTGAAGAAGCAAGTGGAATATGGCTTGGAGCTGGGGTTGAAACGTTTTATCGTTCCTTATTATCCGCTCGGCGAGAATCCGACGCTGGATGGCGTGTACAAAATGGCGGATACGCTGGAGCAAGCCGCTAAGATCGTTAATGAGTCCGGCCTTACGTTCGGTTACCACAACCACGCGTTTGAGTTCATGCCCGTAGAAGGCAAGCTGGTCATCGATCACATCTTTAATAGAATCCCGGCTGACCTGCTGTTCGCGGAATTCGATCTGGGCTGGGTAAAGGTCGCCGGCCAAGATCCTGCGGAATACGTGAAGAAGTATGCGGGACGCCTTCCGCTCGTTCATGCGAAGGACTTCAAAGCGGACGGCAAAGATACCGAAATCGGTAAAGGCACGGTCGATTGGGACTCCGCGCTGGCGGCATGCGAATCGGCCGGCGTAGAATACGTCATTATCGAGCAAGAGCAGTATGACATCTCCTCGTTGGAGAGCGCGAAGCTCAACTACGCGTGGTTCAAAGCGCGCGGTTGGGTGTAAGAATTTAACAGCTGGCATAAGGAGTTCGGCGAAAGCCGGGCTTCTTTTTGTGCTATAGTGGAAAACGGAAGAAAATAGGACGAGGCGGTGTTGATTATGGAAATTAGGCAGCTTAGAGCAGATGAATTCGAGGAAAGAATGGCTTTATCCCAATTTGCTTTTCAATATGAATTAACTCCTGAGGAAAAAGAATCTAAGCGTCGCACTTACCGTCCGGAACAAGACTGGGGCGCGTTCGATGAGCAGGGCAATTTGCTGTCGGCCCTCTTAATCATCCCTTTAGAGACTTGGATCCAAGGCAAGAAGCTGGCGATGGGCGGAATCGCGGGGGTTGCGACTTGGCCTGACGCGAGACGGCAGGGATGCGTAAGCAGGCTTCTCGTTCGCTCCCTGGAGACGATGAGAAACAACGGACAAACGATCAGCATGCTGCACCCGTTCGCCTTTCCTTTTTATCGCAAATACGGTTATGAAATGACGGTTGAACGCAAGCAATATACGTTAGAATCGCGCCAGCTGCCTTCTCGCAAGGAAACGCCGGGGCAGGTCAAACGAATGCCTAAGCCGGATATCGGTCTGTTGGACAGCGTGTACTCGGCTTACGCGTCACGATATAGCGGTACGTTGGTTCGAACGCAAGACTGGTGGGAGAATAGAATTCTAACCAAGTCCGGAACCGTAGCCGTTTATTATAATGAAGCGAATGAGGCTGAGGGATATGTGTTCTACCAGGTCGCGAAAGAGAAGCTGACTGTACATGATTGGGTGAGCACGAGCGAAACGTCGCGCGCTGCGCTATGGACGTTCATCGGCAATCACGATTCCATGATCAACCAAGCAACGCTTATCGTGCCGGCGGACGATCCCTTGCCTTTCCTGCTCGCGGATCCTCGGATCAAACAGGAGATTATGCCGTACTTCATGTCGCGAATCGTGGATGCGGAGGCTTTCGCGGGGTTGTATCCATGGGCGGCCGGGGAGCGGGAGGAAGCTGTCATGCTGTCCCTGTCTGACGAGCATGCTCCGTGGAACGACGGCGTTTATCGGCTCGAATGGAGCGCGGAAGGCCAAGGGCGGTTGGAGCGTCTGGAAGGCTCGGCGGCGGAATTGGCAGCGGCTGGAGGCGGAGGAATTAAGTGCGATATTCAATCGTTGACGGCGATGTTGGCGGGCAATCGGAAGCCTTCCTTGCTGCGAGAGATCGGGCGGATCAGCGGGTCAATGAGTGACGTTGCGTTGTTAGAGCGCCGAATTCCGGAGCGGATGACACATCTGATGGACTTTTTCTGAGCTGCGGAATAACGACAATAAGTACCATTATCTCGCAAAATGATATAAGGTTGTCAACCTGCCGGGCGTTGTGATAGAATGAAAATACTGTTTTCGTGCAAGCCGTCCCAAGTGCACCGAACGATGCGACGCTTTAAGCTCGCAGGTTTGGTGTCGCGATGACGGCATAGCCGTTGGACTTGGTACTTGGGAGGTGTAAGCGATGGACGTCGTTCTTAAAATTATTTTGGTAATCTTCTCGCTAGGCCTAATTGCGGTCGTTCTGCTTCAGCGCGGTAAAAGCGCAGGATTGTCGGGCGCGATCTCCGGCGGAGCCGAGCACTTGTTCGGCAAGCAAAAGGCACGCGGTCTCGACCTGTTCTTGCAGCGTCTGACTGTCGGATTGGCGATTGGTTTCTTTATCCTTTCTTTGGTAGTCGCTTATTTCGTTAAAGCGGCTTAATGAACAACGAGATCAGGCAGGGAGCGATAGCTTCCCTGCCTTTTTTGTGCAAATGCGCATGAGATTGGGTTGTTTGATCCGATTGCCGAGGACGCAAAATGTGTATACTATACGTAGGACGAGGTGATACGGATGCCGATGTGCACGGAGCAGGAGCTGCTCGACTTTATGCGGGAAACCGCTTATAAACCGATGACTTATAAGGAATTAGAGAAGCATTTTGGCATAGAGGATGCCGTAGAATTCAAGGCATTCCTGAAATTATTGACCGAGATGGAGCAAGACGGCAAGATTTTACTGACCCGTACGGAGCGTTATGGCGTTCCGGAACGGATGAATTTGCTGCGGGGTCGCATTCAGTCCCATCCGAAAGGCTTCGCCTTTCTGATTCCGGACGACAAGGAGCATCCCGACCTGTACATTCACGCGAATGACATGAAGGGAACGATGAACGGGGATATCGTGCTTGCGCGAGTATCCGCGAAGAACGAGAACGGCAAGCTGGAAGGCGAGATTGTACGCATTGTCAAACGCGCGGTGACGCAAGTCGTCGGGTTGTTTCACAACCATGAAAGCTACGGCTTCGTGGTGCCTGACGACAAGCGAATCAACAAGGATATTTTTATCCGAGGCGAAGGCTTCAAGGGCGCGGTGACCGGTCAGAAGGTCGTCGTCAACATTATTACGTATCCCGAAGGGCGTTCGGCGGCGGAAGGCGAGATCATCGAGATCCTGGGACACAAGGATGATCCGGGCGTCGATATTCTGAGCATTATTCGCAAGCATGGACTGCCGGAGAGCTTTCCGGGCGATGTGCTGGCGGAAGCGGATGCGGCTCCCGATACGATTACGGAAGAGGAGATCGTGCAGCAAGGACGCCGCGACTTGCGCGGGAAGCTGATTGTTACGATTGACGGCGAGGACGCCAAGGATCTGGACGATGCGGTTAACGTGGAGCGGCTGCCGAATGGCAACTTCGTGCTGGGCGTACATATCGCGGACGTGAGCTATTACGTGCGCGAGAAGTCCAAGCTTGATGAAGAAGCCTACAATCGCGGCTGCAGCGTGTACTTGGTCGACCGGGTCATTCCGATGCTTCCGCATCGGTTGTCTAACGGGATCTGTTCCTTGAATCCGCAGGTCGATCGGCTGACGATGTCGTGCGAGATAGAGTTCGAGCCGGGAACGATGAAGCAGGTTCGCCATGACGTGTTCACTAGCGTGATCCGTACGACGGAGCGAATGACGTATACGAACGTCCGTAAAATATTGAACGAGGAAGATCCGGAAGTGACCGAGCGTTACTCTGGTCTTGTGGATACCTTCAAGCTGATGCGAGAGCTGGCTATGGGTTTGCGCGATATGCGGATTCGCCGAGGCGCGATCGATTTCGAATTTCAGGAGTCGAAGGTTATTGTTGATGAACAGGGTAAGCCGGTTGATATTATCAAACGGGAGCGTTCGATCGCCGAGCAGATTATCGAGGAGTTCATGTTGGTTGCGAACGAGACGGTTGCGGAGCATTTTCACTGGCTGAAGGTTCCGTTTATCTACCGGATTCATGAAGAGCCTTCCAATGAGAAGTTAATGACCTTCATGCAGTTCGCGGGCAACTTCGGATATGCGATTCGGGGCAAAGGAAATACAGTGCACCCGCGCGCTTTGCAGACTTTATTGGATGAGATTCAGGGAACAAAGGAACAAACCGTACTCAGTACGATGATGCTGCGGTCGATGAAGCAAGCGAAGTACGATTCTGAAAGCCTGGGTCACTTTGGGCTGGCCGCCGAATATTATTCCCACTTCACTTCCCCGATCCGCCGTTATCCCGATCTGGCGATCCATCGCGTCATGCGCGAGGTGCTGGAGAACGGGGGCACTCTGCCGGACAATCGTTATGATTCGTTGAACGCGCGCATGCCGGATATCGCGTCGCAGTCTTCGGAACGCGAGCGGGTGGCGGTCGATGCGGAGCGGGATACCGAGAAGCTGAAGAAAGCCGAGTTCATGCTCGACAAGATCGGCGAAGAATTCGTAGGGATCATTAGCGGCGTGACGAGCTTCGGGATGTTCATCGAGCTGGAAAATACGGTGGAAGGACTCATTCGTCTGAGCGATCTGACGGACGACTATTATCACTTCCACGAATTGCATATGGCGTTGATCGGGGAACGTACGTCTAAGATTTACCGGATCGGCGACGAGGTGAAAATCCGCGTAGGCCGGGTAAACATGAGCGACCACACGATCGATTTCGAGATGGTGGACATGAAGTCGCGCAGCGGAAGCCGCGTAAGCTTCGTCGACGCGCGGGGTCCGGGCGGATTCGACCGCAAGCGCAAGAATAAGCGCGGAGGCGGCGGGTTTGCGGCAGCCGGCGGCGGGTCGTATGCGGGACGCGGTGAGCGTGGCGGGCGCGGCGGTGCGTCGAACGGCGGCGGCGGTCGGGGCGGCAAAGGCGAACGTGGCGGCAGAGGCGCTCCGGCTGGCGGGAGTGAGAGAGTCAGCCGCTCCGCCGATGTTCGGCCAAACCAAGTCGCGCAAGGCGGCTCGGAGGGCAAACGCATGAAGAAATCGGCGAATAAAGGAACTCTGGAAACCCGGGGACCTATCGAGCCGATCGGCATCCAAGCTGCGCCTGGGTTGTCGGACAACCCGCGCGGACGTACGAAACGCAAAGACGACGTTCCGGATTCCGGCGTTATTGCTCGACCGAATGGTGCAGGTACAAATGGTTCGGCATCCAGAGCAGCGAAGGCCAACGGCGCTGCTGCTGCAGACGGTCCAGCTGCTCCGGCGGCAAAACGCGGCAAGCTCGATATGTGGGGACTTCCACGTTCCGGAAATTATCCGAAGGATGCCGACGACGGCACGGATGGCGTTAAGCCAACAGGCTCGCGTAAGGGCGGGGGCGGCGCAAGCCGCGTGAATCGCGCTCCGAAGCCGTTCACCAAATCGGAAGCTTCCGTTCCGAAGTTGAGCGGAGACAAGCCGAGCAGATCAAGAAAGCCGAAAGAGTAACGATAGAGGAGCCCTTCAGGAGTTCGATTCCCGGAGGGTTCCTTTTCACGTATTTACGGGATGCGGATACCATTTTACAAACTTCGCCGTATCTTATAGGATAGAACTTAGTGTGTACGGAGATGAGATGTCGGGGAGGCTGGCAGAAATGAAACAGTTACATCATGTGCTTGGAGCGAAGCAGTTCGCGAAGGATGAATTAGAGCAGCTGTTCGACGCGGCGCGGGCAATGGAAAAGGTGGTCGCGCGCGGCGGGGACAGACGGCACGAAGGCAGGATTATGACATCGCTGTTCTTCGAGGCGAGCACGCGGACGCGGTTGTCGTTCGAAGCGGCAATGCATCGGCTCGGCGGCAGCGTCATCGGGACGGAAAATGCGGCGCAATTCTCTTCCGCGATCAAGGGAGAGACGTTAGAGGACACCATACGGATTATTAGCGGTTACAGCGATATCATCGTGATGCGGCATACGGACATCGGTGCGGCCAAGCGCGCGGCGAAGGTGTCGGATATTCCGGTCATCAACGCGGGTGACGGAGCGGGAGAGCATCCGACTCAGGCGCTGCTGGACACTTATACGATCCGGAAGGAGTTCGGCAAGATCGACGGCCTTAAGATCGCGATGGTCGGGGATCTCGCTTATGGGCGTACGGTGCACTCATTGAGCTATATGTTGGCGAATTATCAGGATGTCATGGTGTATTATATCTCGCCTGACAACGTGCGGATTCCGGACAACGTGAAGAAGTACATGGACGAGAAAGGCATCCGCTACGAGGAGACGAACGATCTGGATTCGGTCGCGGGCTCGATCGACGTGCTGTACCAGACGCGGATTCAAAAGGAGCGTTTCCCCTCGGTTGAGGAATACGATAAGGCTTCCGGCCAATATATCGTCGACGCCGCACTGATGGATCGGATGCGCAAGGATGCGGTCGTGCTTCACCCGTTGCCGCGGGCAGGAGAGATCACCGAAGAGGTCGATTCCGATCCCCGCGCAGCTTACTTTCGCCAAGCCGTGAACGGCTTGTACATCAGGATGGCGCTGATCGACAAGTGCATCACGGAATCTCAAGGCAAATAGGATAAAGCCGGAGTCCTTTCTGTTGATGGCGCGGGTGGGCGCATGCTATAATGAATGTCCGGCGGGCGTTAAGCCAGTGCCATTAACGGAGATCGACCGGTAGGAGAAGGTGAAGGAAAATGGGCAAGAAGGACCAATACGACAAGCCGTTAGCGCAGAATAAGAAGGCGTCCCATGATTACTTCATCGAGGACACCTACGAAGCCGGAATGGTACTCTCCGGCACGGAGATCAAATCTCTGCGCACCGGCCGCGCGAACCTAAGCGATTCGTTTGCAACGATTCGCAACGGTGAGATATTCCTGCATAACATGCACATCAGCCCGTTCGAGCAGGGCAATCGCAATAATCCAGATGATCCAACTCGCGCTCGCAAGCTGCTCTTGCATAAGGTGCAGATACACAAGCTTCTCGGCCTGACTAAGCGGGAAGGCTACACACTGGTTCCTTTACGCGTATATATCAAGAACGGTTACGCCAAGTGCCTAATTGGGTTCGGTAAAGGGAAGAAGCAGTACGATAAGCGCGAATCCGACGCTAAGCGGGATGCCCAGCGGGACATTCAGCGGATCCTTCGCGAGAAGCAGAAGGTCAGCAGTTATAATTAAGCTGTAGGCTGGTTAGGCGGGCACTTTGTGGCAATGCTGCCAGCAATATTTTCGCTAAGGGTAAGCCGTACGTGTTATAATAGATCAGTAAGCTAGGCAAGTTTGTTCTAATTTCATCCTTCGGGATGATTCCTGGATGTTCAACCGCGGATGCGGTGGCGACCAGCTATTCGGGGGCGTTTATGGATTCGACGGGGATAGAACGAGCGTGGGTAGCGGGTAGTAGGGCTGCGTCTGCTTCACTAACGCGGAAAGCCTATTAAACGGCAAACAACAACCAACTTTAGCAGCAGCCTAAGAAACTGACTGTTAAGCTTCTACTCTCCATCGCCCATGTGGCGGGATAGGGGCCAACTTTAGTGGGATACGCTGTCTAGTCTCCGCCTGGGGCTAGCGGAAGAAGACAATCAGGCTGACCCGAAGGGAATCCGGTGACAGGGAGTCTCTAGGGTGACATCAAATCTGTCACTACACCCGTAGAAGCACATGTGGCGTTGTCTTCGGACAGGGGTTCGACTCCCCTCGCCTCCACCATGTAAATCCACAACCGCACGAGGTTGTGGATTTTGCTTTTCGATCGGCAATACAATTTTTGAACACGGCAGCAGCTCTCGCAGGGTTTCTTCTGCAACAGCTGCTTTTTGTTTTTGAAGCAATGCCGCTGCTAAAGTAGCATCAAAATTTTTTTTCTACAAAATTACAAATCTCTGTTCCCGCCGGAATAGGATTGAAATATGTACATTTTTGAGGGGTGGAATCATGTATTCAGCAGAAATCAGTCGTTCGAATCCGTCTTGTTTTCTGTTTATTATTGACCAGTCCGGATCAATGTCCGACCCGTTCGGAGCTAGCTCAAAAGCCGGAAGTGTTTCGGATGCAATAAATCGTTTATTGCAAAATCTTATTATAAAGTGTGCGAAGTCGGAAGGTATACGAGACTACTATCACGTTGGTGTGATCGGCTATGGCGCCAGTGTTGGGCCGGCATTCGGCGGTGTATTAGCCGGAAAGGAATTAGTGCCGATTAGTGAAATAGCAGATAATCCGTCAAGACTGGAAAAACGTCTGAAGAAAGTTCCGGACGGGGCAGGTGGGGTTGTAGATCAACTTGTAAAGTTTCCTGTTTGGTTTGATCCTGTATCGAACGGCGGAACTCCAATGAGCCAGGCGATGAATACAGCCCATACCATTTTGAGTCAATGGATCAGCGAATATGCTCATTGTTTTCCGCCGGTTGTCATTCATATAACGGACGGAGAATCCACCGACGGTGATCCGACTCCTGCGATGGAACAAATAAGATCACTGGCTACGGACGATGGAAATGTATTACTGTTCAACTTGCATATATCCGGCAATCCGAATGCGGTTAATTTAAGTTTTCCGGAAACCTCGGATGGACTACCTGACCAATATTCGAGGATGCTCTACCAAGGCTCAAGCAATCTGACATCATTTATGATCTGGGTGGCCAATCAGGAACATCAATTGAATCTTTCGGATGGAGCAAGGGGATTTGTATTAAATGCTGATCTGACACTTGTAGTCCAAGCGCTTGATATCGGTACGCGTCCCGCCAATCTTAGGTAGGGGTGGCTATGGTGCAAATAGAAAGCGAATGTTTTGCATTGCCAAAGGCGGGAAACCGCAAAGAAGAATATGAAGATGCCTTCAACTGCAATATTTTTGTTAATAAGCATACTGCGTATTATAGATTCGCCATAGCTGATGGGGCTAGCGAATCATCATTTGCTGACATATGGGCTGATTTGCTCGCAAGCGGTTATTGCAACGGTAAATTTGATAGTAAACATATCCATAAATCCATTTCCAAATTGTCAAAGGCTTGGAAGAGAAAACTAAATGCCAAGGACCTTCCCTGGTATGCTCAAGAGAAGCTAAACAGCGGAGCGTTCTCTACGTTAGCCGGAATCACTTTTCGTTTGACGGATGCTTCATCCGTAGCGTTTGATGCTATAGCGATCGGTGACAGCTGTATATTTCAAATTCGGGGTGATAAAATTATCGCCTTTTTTCCTTTGGGTTCCGTCGATGATTTTCATAATAGGCCGGTACTCATATCGAGTAACGAAGCAAATAACATTCATCTTAAAGCGTTCGTTAAAAAATGGACCGGTACGGCCCAAGCGGGAGACTCCTTTTTGTTAATGACCGATGCCCTGGCATGCTGGATATTGGCTCGTTACGAGGAAGACATAAGCGTAATAAAGAAATTGCACGGGTTAGCCTGTGAACATGACTTCATAAATTTAGTGCAGGCGGAAAGGAAGTTAATTTGCCACGACGGCAGCTTTTATCTAAGAAATGATGATGTTACATTAATTCGCGTAAAACTCTTTTAAGGGGATGTGAGGCGATGTTTTGGCCCACTCCACAGGATTATAGGGAAGCGATACAAAATCCGCAAATTTGTTTCCAGGACCCGGAGCTTCAATCCGGACTCCCTGAATTGGATAAGCTTGGACTGCCTCGTCCTATTTCGGGGGGGTTCGCTTGTGTTTACAAAATAAAGTGCGGAAAGACGGAATGGGCGGTCAGGTGCTTTACCAATAACGTGAAGGATCAAAAGGTCCGTTACGATGCCATCAGCTTGCATTTAAGCTCCGTTAATCTCCCTTATATTGTCCCTTTTGAGTACCTCTCTAAAGGCATAAAAATAAACGGCAATTGGTTTCCTGTCGTTAAAATGCAGTGGGTTGAGGGGGAAGCGCTGTTTCCTTATATCCAAAGAAATTTGCATAACGTTGATATTTTGAACGGACTAGCAAGTAAATGGCTAAAAATGATCACTGAGCTGCACATGGCAAATATTGCGCATGGCGACTTGCAGCATGGCAACATATTGATTCACGATGATGAGATTATTCTGATCGATTACGATGGTATGTATGTACCAGGCTTAAGCGGCATGAAAAGCAACGAGCTCGGTCACAGAAATTATCAACACCCTGGAAGAAACGAAGAACATTTTGGGCCGTATATCGATAACTTTTCAGCGTGGGTCATTTTGATTTCAATATTAGCCGTTTCTGTGGATGCTTCGTTATGGAATTCGCTTGGTGCGGGAGAGGGTGAGGAAAGTCTCCTCTTTCGACAGAAAGACTTTGTCTCGCCAGACGCATCTCGCGCTTTTGAATTTCTGGAACGAGTTGATGATGAAACGTTACGTTCTTTGGTAAACTTCTTTCGTGATATTACAGCAATAGAAATGCCGAAAGTGCCGCGGCCCTCTGATCCCGAATCACTGGTTGATGCCGTGCATCCTTCAGCCGCCTCAGTTTCTGCCGTCTCTGCAACGAAATTAAATACTTATCTAGCAGCCTTCTCTGGTTGGCTCGCTAGGAAGATGCGGTCAGCCGCTGTCCAATCAAAAATAGAAACATCGTATCCTGTTGGTTCGTCGTGGGTACTGGATTATCTCACAACGGAAGCAATACCTTGCAAGCCTCTGCCAAAAGATAGGTTTGTGTTGGAAAGAACTGTTTCATTCTTGGTAATAACTACCGCAGCATCGGCTGCAACTGTTATGTACGGAAATGCTCCGGTTACAGCTTTAGTATCCTGCACGGCTTTGGGCTTAGGTGTGGAGATGGCTTTTTTAAGCTGGTGTTATATGAAACTTCCCACTGTTAAAGGAAAGAGAACTACGTCTGAAAAAATAAAGGAGCTTGAGTATGTTGTTTCCGATCTGATAAGCGAATTGAACAAAATCAACGATATAAAGCATAAGTTCCAACAAATGGAGGAAGACAAGATAAACGATATATTACGAAGGCAAGGGGAAGTATCGGAACGAGAAAAGAATGAAACGGAAGAAGTGCAGAAGGAACTCCGGAGTCATGTAAGCGAAATCGTGGGTGAAAGACAAAACATAGATCAGGAGGAAAAAACGGAGCTTGCCGGCGCATTGGCGTCTTTCCAAAAAACTTGGCTGGAAGATCAATTGATGAAGCATAGGATCATCAAAGAAAAAATACCGGATATAGACGATGAAATCAAACGGCGTTTAAGATCGAGCGGAATTCGTACGCCGGCTGATTTTTTGGACATTACTATCTTTCAGTCCTATGGCCGCAAAAAAATTGAAAAGGTGTATTTGATATTAAAAAACGGGGGCTCGGTTCATGTAGGAATGAGTCCATCCCAAGCGAAAGCGCTGGTAGAGTGGAAAAAAAAGATAGAGCGCAAATATAGGACTAAAATCCCCCAATCCATTCCGGGTAGTGAAATCATAGCCATAAAATCAAAATTTAAGGACAGGAAATCAATATTGAATAACGTGGAACAAACTTATAAAACCAGGGCGCAGCACATGATATCCAACATAAGGCAAACATATAGTCCGGAGCATGATTTCTTAAAGAGGGAAGAAGATACCGCCAGAATCAACCTGAATAACGAACTCAATCAATTCGATAAGGAGATAGCTGAAATAAATAAGCACCTTGCAGGGAAACAATGGGAGCTTCACCATCTGAGCAAGCAAATGAATTCTTTTAAGGACGTTAATTTCTTGAGATTCTTAAGGAGAGTATTGTTTTTCAATTGAGGAGCATTAAATACGCATCAATAAAGAAGCGGCCGGCTGCTATCGCCAAGCTGATTCTTTGTCACGAATCTGAATTATCACGCGGCGGCGATTGTGGATTTGCCGAGCCACGGTTCGGAAAATCGAACCCTTGTCCATATAAAACCACAATGATTAAGATGGATAGGGGTCGTTTTCCTTGTAACAACGCTTAATGTTCGAGGTGGAATTTGTTGATTTCCTGTCGGAGGACAAGAACATATATCGTTACCCGATTTCAACTGTTTACAAAAAAGACGCCATTTTAAATGGCGGCACCTATAAAAATTCCATCCATTGCAAACCCTTAGCGGTATAAACGATCTCAGGCTCCACGTGCTCAAAATTTAGTCAGGTCATTTTTTGCGCGAGCTTATCAAATGCTCTGTCACTGAGGATTCGTTTCATAAAGACGGCAGGTTTTGCCCCGTATCCGACAGCATAGCGAGTTTTTGGTTTGCGGGCTGTCACGGCCCTTCCGATCGCAACAGCGATTACTTCAGGCTTTGAATAGTTATCACCGGTATAATTTTTCATCATGCCTTCCGCAACACGGCTTGCCTGTGCGGCATATGCGCTATTGGCTGAGGAATGTTTCAGATGCTCCGCTGCAATGATGCCCCAATCTGTTTTAATTCCACCCGGTTCTATTACAATTACATCAATGCCAAACGGAGCTACTTCCATACGCAAGGCGTCGGAAAATCCCTCTACGGCAAATTTGGTGGCGTGGTACCATCCGCCAAATGGAAAAGCAACCTTGCCGCCAACGGACGAAATATTCACGATTTTACCGAACTTATTCTTGCGCATAGTGGGAAGTACAAGCTGTATCATACGTGCAAGACCGAACAGATTGACTTCCACTTGACGACGTGCTTCTTCCATCGGCACATCTTCGATCGCGCCGTAAGAACCATATCCGGCGTTGTTCACAAGCACGTCGATGTGGCCTTCCTTCTTCAGAATTGTGTTCACGCAGGATGAAATTGAAGCTTCGTCCGTTAAATCGAGTGACACGGTATGAATGCCTTTTTCAGAAAGGCTGAGCATTTTATCTGTTCGGCGGGCGGCTCCGTAAACTGTAAACCCACGTGCATGCAATTCCAGTGCGGTTGCCATCCCGATACCGGCCGATGCACCTGTAACTAATGCTATTTTCTTTTTCATGTAGACCCCCCCATAAAATTTAGTTGACGTTGTGTCAGTAATTATATTACACAATAACTTACACTGTGTCAACTACGGTGTTATAATTAAATGACATTGTGTTATCATAACTCTAAAGGGGATCGATACAATGGATTTTATGAGGGCAAGAACACCGGAACAGATAACCAGCAGACAGGAAGAAATCATCAATGCCTGCGACATATTATTCAGTCAAAGCGGATATGAGGGCGTAACCTTTAAGGCCATTTCCGAAATGACCACTTTTACACGCCCGTCGATTTATAACTATTACAAGACGAAAGACGAGGTATTGCTGGACCTTCTGGCGCGGGAATTGCAACGTTGGCAAGCAAGCCTGTTGGAAGTGATGAACAACACAGCCAAGATGACAAAGGAACAATATAGCGGCTTTCTGACGAAGACTTTGTTAGCGCATGAAAAGATGTTGAAGCTGCTTTCCATACTCTACTCAGTTCTCGAGATCAACAGCAGTGTTGAAAAGATTGCAGATTTCAAAAAGGTTACCCATGCTCTGGACACTATTTTTGCAAGCTTGGACAAATATTTTCCTGATGCGGCCCCAGAAAACAAGGCCACCTTCATTTCGACGTTTTCGGTGTATATTCTTGGGCTGTATCCGATATCTCATCTGTCGCAAAAACAGCTTGAGGCCATTCAGTTAGCCGGGGTTAGTTACGCTGGACCAGATCTTGAATATTTGTGTTACCATGGGATACTTCTTCTACTTTCTGATTTGTAATACTAATGTCACTAACTCCATCGTTTATTATACGCACTGCTTCATGGCAACAGATGGCAATCGATCCTCGCAGGCTGAAAACCGGCGGCATCGCTCCTCAACTGCGGAAAGACGGATTCGGCGAACGATATATGGGCAGCCTCGCCAGTAGGGTTCCTTTATCATTTTTTGCCCCTAGAGAGATATGCTGAAGTCTACCAAAGTGATTTTGCCTTACGTATGAAACGATCGTGAATAATACAAAAGGCGAAATATCAAGCGCCGCTGCGCAAAATTTCGCCTCTAGAGTGATAAGTTGAACCGTTCCACAAAGTATCAGCTAGGGGAGAGCGGCAGCTCGTGAGCCTTCGCTGTTCCTTCCTTACCTTAGGAACGTGAGAGATATCACGAAGAAGCGCGCAGGATGATCGAATTATTGAAGCAAGGGAAGTCGTGTTGAGCCTACGCAACCTCCCCAAACATCCTGAGCATCACGCGGCGGCGGATTGTGGATTTGCCAAGCCACGGTTCGGAAAATCGAACCCTTGTCCATACAAAACTACAACAGTAAATGTGAAGGACAGGGATTCATTATGATTCTAAGCCTAGCCACATGCATCTTAGGCTTTTATGTTATAATTAAGGTAATTGCAAAATGGATTTTCGGAGGTGGCGAGGATGCGATGGGAAGAGGTTCGTGAACAGTTTCCTAATGAGTGGGTCGTCTGTGAAGCGTTAAAGTCTCGTTCGGAGGATGGGTACTGGCTCATTGACGAGGTGGCAATCATTGATCGTTTTGATGATTCCTCTATTGCCATGAAACGCTATTATGAATTACATCGGGAACAACCTTACCGGGAATATGGCTTCTTCCATACATCCCGTGAAATACTAAAGCTTCGAGAGAAGTGGGCAGGGGTACGTGGACCCAGATGAACATTGACGTGAGGTATGGACTGCCTTTTATCGAAGTTATCATTTGTTACCGTGGCGAAGAACTTCATCTGAGGAATGTATTACTTGATACAGGTTCGGCGGGAACGATATTCAGTGCTGATGTAGTGGATGCCATTGGGGTCAAGATTGAGCCAGGTGACTTTCTGAACAAAATCAGAGGCGTGGGCGGAGTGGAGGTCGTGTACTCCAAACATTTTGATTTCGTGAAGGCAGGAGAGGTCTCATTGAGAGCCTTTGAAGTCGAGATTGGGGAAATGAATTATGGCATGGAGATAGACGGCATTCTTGGGTTTGACTTTATCCGATCTGCCGGATTGGTGATTGATTCCAAAGAATTGACCGTGGCAGCAAGAGAATGAGTCATGCCATCTCACCAAACATCCTCAATCAATACTGGTGAATGAGTGAACTTTTTTTATGTAACAAGAAGGTTTGGGCAATTGAGTTTAGAAAATCAATTCTTGACAAGCCTTGTTTTTTTAGCTTTGGTCGACTAGAATTAGTTTAACGAAAGCATCGTGTAATACAGTGGACCAACTGTATCACACGGTGCTATTTTTTATTAGGGGGAACTTATGCACACTGATATTGAAAGTATCTCTCACCAAATAAAAGAAAGAGTGGACAGCAAGATTTACATATTGTTGGAAAAAATATCGGTGCATTTAGCGTATGACTTCATGTTTTCACACAAATATGAAGTCTCACATGAAGAGGATCCCCCCTGGGATTATTCGGGAAGGCTTATTCAAGTCGACAGGGGTTTTTCTTTAGAAGAGTATCTTTGCATAGGAGATTTTCTTGAAGAGTATACCGGAGAATCAATGCTGAGCTTCGAGAGTAGGTGCGGTTTCTTTCATACTCGGTTTGAAGAAAAATATGAAAATATGATACATAAATATATTTATGATTGTTGTAAGGAAGTATTGTCGGATATCGGCGATGAAAAGTTGCTTCAACTACTCTTGGAGCAGGGAGTTAAGGTGTCCGAAGAAGATATGCAATATCTTATTGAAACGGCAATTGAAGAGGATTTATTTGAAGAACCACTGTTGTATCATTATGAGATTTTTGAACATATAAAATCGATGAATTTCAAATTAACGATTCTTCGTGGGAAGGAAGAGGCCATAAAGAAGTATAAAGATAAAGAGAAGAGAAGCAAAGAAAACCGTGAGCGATTAGAGATGGAAAGACAGAACGCAAAGAAACTATGGTCCAAGCTGCAAAACTTGTATAAATTACAGACCGGGAAAATGATACAGAAGGTTGAAATGAGAGATTATGAAATGTTTAAACATTTTTTGGACTATAACCAGGTAACAAAAGAAGATAGGGTTATTTTGGCTACTCATCTAATTGGCTTTTTTTCAAACAAAGTTTGCGAGTATTTAAAGCGTTGAACAATTTTAATGCTGGTTCCGAATCATCACTCGGCGGCGAATTGTGGATTTGCCAAGCCACGGTTCGCCTCCACCACGAGAAAAAACCCGACCGCATGAGCACGAGGTCAGTGTTTTTTGTATGGTGGGGGCAAGGGGCGGTCGTAAGACCCCGCATCCGAAGGAGCAACTTTAATCATGAATGGGATACCCCTGAGCCGAATAAAAAAGCGCGACACAAGAAACCGACACGAAGTAGTCGGTTTCGTATGGGGAGCAAAAAAGGAAAGCCTCCTGGCTTTCAACATGAAAAACTCCGATTTCAAGAAATCGGAGTTTTGCTTGTATCTGCAACTATTAACTCTGATTAATTTTTGAAAAAGACGACTTCTGAACGGCCAATACCTCTAATAGCGTCTCAGTACCCTAAATATGGTAGGATAATGATATAACTTAAGCAAATCCAATTTCAGTGCCGAAGGTGATAGAAAGTGGGTAGAAAGGAATACGTCTCTAGAATCAATAAAGTGATTGATTATATCAATGATAATATCGGGGAAGAATTAAGTCTCAGTGTTCTTTCAGCAGTTGCAAGTTTTTCCCCCTACCATTTTCATAGGATATTCAAAGGTATTATAGGAGAGAACCTATATGATTTCATTCAAAGGATACGTGTTGAGAAGTCTGCAAACTTGCTGCTTTATCAACCGGATATGTCAGTAACCGAGATCGCCTTACATTGCGGATTTTCATCATCATCGATTTTTGCGAGAGCATTTCGAAATCGTTTTGGCATGTCAGCAACCTCATTTAGAAAAACTTTTAGCAAGAATAGCAAAATGAAAAGCAAGGATGGTAAAGAACTAAATAAGCCCGATTGTTATGATAAAGATGATCCAATAACCATTGGAAGTCTTAAAGAAAGGGCACTTTTGAGCATGAAAATAGAAATTAAATCTTTTCAGACTTTTCATGTTGCTTATTATCGCCTACTAACAGGATATCAAAAAGGAGTTTACACCCCAGAAATTACTGAATCATTTAAAAAGGTCGAGAATTGGGTGGCTTCTCGGAATTTGTTTAGTTCGACAACTCTAGGCATGGGAATCACTTATGATAATCCGGACATTACTGCGAGCGATAAGTGTCGGTATGATGCAGCCTTTACAATACCGGAGGGTACCACAGAAGCAAGTGGTGAAATTGGAGTCCAGGATATTCAGGGAGGAGTATATGCGGTTTGCAGGATTGAAGTTAGTAAAGATGATCCATATGAAATAGCCATCTCCAAGCTGGGGGAGGTAGCAGATTATTTATACGGCAGCTGGCTGCCGGATAGCGGTTTCCAGCTAGCTGACAAACCTTGCTTGGAAATTTACTACCATGGTAATGATGTTCAAGAAGATCAGTTTGTTATAGATTATTGTTTGCCAATAATTCTCGACTAAGTGATATTCCGTTTGTTGGAGGTATATGATGACTCAATATATTGGAAATGGTGCTTATTGTTATGCAAATTCAACTGCTATGCTATTAGCATCTTTTGGGGAGGAAATTCCCCCTTCTACAATAGAAGTTTTAACGGGCGTAGGACTCGGGGCTATGTGGGTTGATGATTTACTCTACTTTAGCAGCTGGGCTGGTATGCCTGACAAAGGAATTAGCCGGGCATTACGAATTCTCGGATTCGAGTTTGAGGAGAAATATAGCCAAGATGGGGAACAACTGCCGCTCCGACAATTAGAGCAAGATTTGCAAAAGTCGCCCGTCGTACTTGGACCTCTTGATATGGGTTATTTACAATATAACCCTAATTACAAGAACCTTTTCGGGGTAGATCATTATGTAATGGCTTATGCTGTCGATGATGAGTATATCCATGTTCACGATCCGGGAGGATTCCCATTTGTTTCGTTATCACATGCTCTTTTAGAAAGGGCTTGGAAAGCAGATAATGTGTTCTATCGCAAACACAGATATCATAGTTGGTCATCTCCACTTCGTACTTCTTCTCCAACCGCAGAGGAAATTTATCACCAGGCAACCGCATTTTTCAAATCTATTTACAAAGAATCACAGGAATATGCAGAGAAAGAAAATAAGCTTTACGGAAAAGAAGCCATCACAGCTTTAGCCGATAAAATCAAAGACGGAAACGTGGCTCCTCATCTAATTGGACATTTATCTTATTTTGCTTTCAGCGTTGGTTCAAGACGGTCTGGAGATTTCGCGGATTTTTTCCGCCCCTTCAATAAGGAATTATCTGACCTAAAACTGAAGCAAGGTAATTTATTTGGCAAATGTCAGTTGAACATGGTTCAGAATAACTTTCATAACGTTTCTGATTCTTTAATGGAACTTGCTTGTGTTGAAAATGAATTTTGCGAAAAACTTCTTAAATATGTTCTATAAATCACATTGAGATACAGAAACACCGATCAATTTCTGCTAATCCATAATCATGTCAACGACTTGTTTCGCAAACGCGGTATAGGGTTCGATCAGATCAGGACTTCGATCAATAGCCCACCTGAGATTATCGAAAGCCCTTAATAGCAGTAAATGCCTCATGTCAGCAAGGTCTTTTACACTTATCCCGTACCCGTCTAAAAACGCTTTGAATTCCTCAATATTTGGGCCTTCTTCTAGTCCTAGTATTTGGTAATGCATCAATTGAATAACAGTTACATGCGGTACCACGCTTACTTCTGCATTCCAATCCAGCAATATAACTTGGTCGGCCTGAGTGACAATCGTATTCTTTAAAGAGATGTCTCCATGGTTTAAACCGAAGCGGAACGTTTCTTTCTTCAAATTCTCAAACAGTTTTCTTACTCTCTGCGATTCCTTCTGAGTGATTACTCCAAGCTCAATCAAGCGATCATGCTCAGTCAAACTATTGATATTATACTGCACATACCCTTGCCAACTGCCGTCTGATCCGGCATGAGAAGGTGACTGAAACTCACCATGGACTGGATCAATCAGATTGTCTCCGTATCCTTTCACTTGAATCGAATGAATATGCCTGGCATATTCGCCAAGCTGCCTCCAAATATCGGACCTGGGAACCGTACTGTATAACCCGTTGTTGCCATCTATAAAAGTTTGAATCATATAGGCTGTTTCATCAACTATACCAATGGACAACACCTCAGGTCCAGGAACGCCAACTGCGGCTGCTTGCTCGATACACCATTTTTCTTTGATAAAGCTTGGAAATGTATCTTTATCGTTCATGCGGACAACAACTTTACGACTCTCCGTTTCGACTACGCAAACCTGATTTGTGATACCTTTACCTATGATTTGGTAAGATGTTTTTGTTTGTTCTTGCAGAAAATCGCTTGCAATTCGTTCTGCTTGTATAACTACAGAGTCCTCCATAGTATCTTTCATCCTCCTTCAATAAGCTCCGCGATTATTTGACTGACTAAAACTTTATTTTCGTCTAATACTTTTTTTCATCCAACAGTATGTTCTATAAATCACTCGCAGGCAACTCCATCTCCGTCTCTATCTAACTTTTTAGCATATCCAGGATCACCAAAATATAGCGGGTCTTTTCCTGCTTCTCTCACTGTTGTGCAGTTTACATAATAGACATTATCTACTTCAGGATCTGGAGTTGCTTTTAGCTCGTCTGTTGATTGTGGAGTAGGAGTCGGCGTTGTGGGTTGATTCGGAAAAAGATTCTTCGGCTTTTCAACAACAAATAATACCTTTTCGCCATCCTCATATGCTGACAACTGATGTCCTACCCAACTACCCGCCCCGCGATTATCGCTGGCATCTATGTAGGCGACGCTTGCTCCGTTACCGCCTTCCTCACACATGGCCATTGGCCACTCATCCCGATCGTATCCGTCTCTCGTATCAATCCCAGCCAACGAATTTTTACGATTTTGATCTATGCCATCGCGATCTATCGTACAAACATCAGAGTGGCCATGTTCGATAGCACCAAAGATATGCAGTGCAGTCTCAGGATAATCTTCACTCGGAAACTTAAGCACATAATCATATTCATCATGCTCTGTTTGGGTTTGTTCACTACAACCTAAAAGGGGTAATATTGAAAACACAAGACATACTGCAAAGAACTTTTTCAATACAATTCACCATTCTTCTCTTCCGTTTGGATCAGATATTTGCTCTCACGTACTCGACCAATGTTACACCATAAAACCTACTCTGACGATATGTGGAAATTATACGAGGCATGCTAAAAGAATCCCAGCTTCGTTGATAACCTTAAAGAATATTCGGTAGAAAAGAAATCCCTATTAAAATAATGACGGATGTAGAACCCTTGACAACCACGAGTGCAGGCTTTAGAATGATCAACAATTACACATTCGGATCATGCCTGTGAAGAGAATCCAACTCGGAGGCGTTTTCGTCAAGAGCAGCCCGTTCGGGTTGTGTCCTAAGCTTACCGTCCCCGCCCGTTATCGCGGAACCAAGAGGATTGAATCGCGTTATGTCGCGGTTCGATCAAGTTGGGTGGCACCGCGAGCTGACGCTCCTCGTCCCAATTCGGACGAAGGGCGTTTTTTTGTTACCCCAAAACAGGAAGAGAGGTTGAGGAACAATGAATCGTGTCTACAACTTTAACCCGGGGCCGGCGGCATTGCCCCTTGAGGTGCTGGAGCAGGTGCAGCGGACATTCGTCGAGTATGGGCAATCAGGAATGTCGCTCATCGAAATGTCGCACCGAAGCCGAACCGTGGAGCAATTGATGGGGGAGACGGAGCAGCTTTTACTTGAGGTGATCGGGTTACCGTCAGATTACCAGGTTCTGTTCATGGGGGGAGGGGCGAGCACCCAGTTCGCTTTGGTGCCGCTCAATTTTCTCAAAGAGGGTAAAGTCGGGCGTTATGTGTTATCCGGGAGCTTTGCGGAAAAGGCTTATCAAGAAGCTCAAACGGTAGGTCAAACGGAGGTTCTCGCCAGCAGCAAGGCGGACAACTGGACCAAGCTTCCGGATGTGAATCCGATGGCCATTGGAACGGATACGGCCTATGTTCACATGACGACCAACAATACGATCGAAGGATCGCAGTTTCAGGAGATCCCCGATACTGGGGCGATCCTGCTGATTGGCGATATGACGAGCGATATTTTAAGCCGGAGAATGGATTGGACGAAGTTCTCCATGTTCTACGCAGCCGCGCAAAAAAATCTGGGTCCCGCCGGCGTGACTGCCGTCGTTATTCGAAACGAGTTGCTGAAGGAAGGCAACGAGCGTATTCCAACCATTTTCAAGTACGGTACCTATGCGCAGCATAAGTCGCTTTACAACACGCCACCCGTACACGCCATCTATATGACGAAGTTCATGCTGGAATGGGTTGTACGTCAAGGTGGTATCGCGGAACTGGAAAAGCGGAATGTGAAGAAAGCCGGGTTCCTCTATGAGGCCATCGAAGCCAGCGGTGGATTTTACAAAGGCATCGTGGAGAAGCCGTTCCGCTCCATGATGAATGTGACATGGCGAATGAAGGATGAAGCATTGGAAAAGGCGTTTGTTCTGGAATCCGAACGGAATGGATTCGAAGGTCTGTCCGGTCACCGCAGTGTCGGAGGACTACGCGCTTCCGTTTACAACGCAGTACCCATCGAGGCATGCCAGGCACTCGCCGAGTTCATGAACGATTTTCGCAGAAGACACGGGTAAGGGAGAGAATAGATATGCTGGATATTATCCGAGCGAATCGGCGAGCGCATGAAGCATGGGAAGTATGACGAGGCGGAGCAAGTCAAACAGCAGGTCAGAGAAGCCAATGAAGCGTTGGGCGGATTGGAGACCAGCCTGGCAGAGGTGGAGAAGATTTGCCGGGAGCTGATGCTGCTCGTGCCGAATCCGGTATCGAAGGATACGCCGGACGGGAAATCGGACGCGGACAACGTGAAGATCAGAAGCGTGGGCGAGCTTCCGGCATTTGATTTTATGCCATTGAATCATGTGGAGATCGGCGAACGTTTGGGCACATTCTCGATCTGCAACGCGGCGTGAAAATCGCGGGAACCCGCAATTATGTGCTCAGAGGAGTGGGATATCACCTTCATCGGGCCGTTCAGCAGCTGGCTATGGATATGTTGGAGCGCCGTGGTTTTACTCCGCTGGAGGTACCCATGATGGTACGGGGCGAAGCGCTTCTGAATACCGGCTTTTTTCCGACGGGTGAGGACCAGACCTTCGCCGTTGCGGAGGAGGACAAATATCTGATCGGCACTTCCGAAGTGAGCCTTGTGTCGTATCTCGGCAATGAAATCGTTGGACTGAACGAGTCGATCCGTCTCGCGGCGGCAACCGCCTGCTTTCGGAGGGAAATCGGATCGGCCGGCCGCGATGTCCATGGGCTCTATCGGGTCCATCAGTTTGCGAAAGTGGAGCAAGTTAATTATGCGAAAATGATCCTTCCCTGTCGGAGCAGCTTTTACAGGAAATGACCCGGAATGCCGAAGACATATTGCAATTGCTGGAGCTGCCGTACCGGGTCGTTGCCGTATGTATCGGCGACATGTCGCAAAAAACACACAAGCAATATGACATTGAGACTTGGATGCCAAGCAGGCAATCGTACGGGGAAACGCACTCTTCCTCGAACCTGCTGGATTTTCAGGCGCGCCGGGCAAATATTCGTTATCGGGATGCACACGGAAGGATGCAGTATTGTCACACTCTTAACAATACGGCTATCGCATCACCGAGGATCCTGATCCCGCTTCTGGAGAACCATCAGCGGGAAGACGGGACTGTCTATGTGCCGAAGGCGCTGCGTCCTTATTTGAACGGAGTGGAGGAGATTCAGCCGCTATAGTGGAAAATTAGGAGTACCATTTGTCACATAACACGTTACGGAATCTGAAGCCGCTTGCGACCAAAGGCTCCGTAACTTTTTTATCCCCGCAGAAAACGTACTTGTGATAAATTATTCTACATCGCATTTAGGACGGAGATGATTAGGTTTGTGGACATAATCCCAGCGTTTGAATTTAATAATTGGATTCTCCCCTAATCTCCACCAACATGCAAAAACCCGACCGCGAGAGGATGGGTTTTTGCATACATGTGTGGTTAAAGTTAGGAATGACCCAGCATTAACAAAAACACTTAGGTTTATCTGGAGGGTTGCCCCGCAACGGCTATGGCAATAAATTTGAAGGGTCGTAATAATGGGTCATACCCGTCTCCCCTCTTTCATCCCCTTGATTTGGCAGGTGTTTATCCCCATAATGCGGTTGATGAAACAGATTCGGGTAAAAGCATTAAACAAAAAGACAAGCCCGATAAGACCGATGTACCTCCAGTTACTTTCTACATAAAAAAGAATGACTAGTAAGGGGATGCTCAGAATAAAACGGAATAACCGATCGATACCACCGACATTTTGCATATAATCCCTCCGCATATTTGGATTTGTTTCCATTTTAGCGGTATATAAATCAATATTCAGTGACAAAGTCACGAAAGGTATTGGTTTATTATGTTTTCCAAAGCCAATCGATCCATGAGACTGATTTTCCCTCTGTTTAACGAAAGGATTCCTCTGTTTTGGAAATCCTTTAGTTTACGACTAATGACTTCGCGGGCAGTTCCTAGTTCTACGGCTAATTGATTATGAGTGATCATCAGTTTAATTTCCTAAGCAAACATGTATAATGGATTACAAGGGGGTGTTGGACATGAATAAACAAGAGAAATATGAACATTGGGAAGATATCGCCCAATACGACTTAGATACAGCAGAAGCAATGTTACAGTCGGGAAGATACCTCTATGTGACGTTTATGTGCCAGCAAGCCGTTGAAAAACTGGTCAAGGGTTTATATGTTTGGTATCTAGATCAGGAGCCTCCTCGAACAGAGAAAAAGCCGATGAAGTGCTGCATATGACGAGGGAGGTGTTCTTATGGCTCCAATCCCTCAAAGTATAATGAACATTATTCAGTCGTTCGTGGCGAAAGTCGGAAGAGAAATACCCATTAAGAAAGCAATATTATTTGGTTCATATGCAACTGGAAACAACCATGCGGAGAGTGACGTAGATCTCGCTATCTTCTCGGATTACTTTGAGGGAACGTCTCGTGTTGAAGGAATCACCTATTTGTTGATGAATGCAATGGAATACAAGATCGATCTTGAACCCATAGCCTTTACCAGTAAAGAGTATGATGAGCAGTTAGGTATCGTAGCAGAAATTATCAGCACAGGTGTAGAAATTCCGATACAACAATCATGAACGTTCACTAAGAACGTCTTTGTCGAATCCTCTTCGTTAGCAACTTTAATCGAGAATTGGATACTCCCCTCGCCGCCGCCATCACGAAAGCCAGCCACAAGAGGCTGGCTTTTTTGCGTGGAAAAGGGGCTGCCTGCGACGTCATAGTAAAAAGCATACCTGCGTCAACCAATGAAAAGGGATTAACTCTGCTTTTGTTGAACTTATTAAAGTGCATTTACGCGACTTTATCAGGAGGATAGTTGGAATGCGTGAACCTATTGAAATTAGAACGTTTCGTGATTTGCGAGCTCAAACATTGGCGCTGGCAGAATCAACATCAATAGAGATTGTAGACATCGTACCTGAAGGTTTCAACAATAGCATCCGCTGGAACCTTGGACATATCCTGGTTGCATGGGATCACGGTATATTTCCGAAGCTAGGCGAAGGATGGAGAATTCCAGAGCACTACCACTACCTATTCCCAAAAGGTACGCGGCCGAGCGATTGGACGACCGAGCCTCCGGCCTACTCTGAAATTTTGGAAAAGTTGCGTGGCCAAGTCGATGATATCATTTCAGCGTCAACAGGAAAGCTTGATAATCCCATTGCTCAACCTTTTCTACGCATTAAGAAATTGAGAGGCATGTTTAATTTCCACAACAGGGAAGAGCAGCAGCATTTGGACTGCATATTGCGCATTAAACATGCTATCGAAATGGTGAAGATATAGAACTTCGTTGGCGCAACCGATAAAGAACAATGAGGTGTTTACTAATGTCCCAAATCATCGCACGCAGCTTCATGATCATAAGCGCGTTATTCTTAATATGTTCCAATCCAGTGATTGCGAAAGGGACATTGAAACAAATTCCGCCTAGTCAGTTTACTGCGTTGAATATTAATGGCGAAAGTCACGGTCAATTCAGAGGTTATCGTTCTTTTAAATTTAGAAGTCTTTCTCAAGACACCACGCCTAAAGATCTCTATTATTCGCCTAAAACGAAACTTACTTATGGTTTGGGTAACTTTCATGTATTCAAGGGTGTAGACGAGGATGCACTATTTGCTTTTGATACATCGGGGAAACAAAAGTGGAAAGTCGTCATTGAAGAGAGAGGATATCAGCAATTGATTCCTGCGCAGGATGGTACGTTTTATGTTTATGTCTTGCCTTCAATTACGCTGGATGCGACCACACCGAATGTGCTGTATGCATTTGATTTGAATGGACGTATCAAATGGAAATACACCTTTTCAGAACCGCAACAGATGTTCAGCCCTGTCTGGCTTGCCGGGCTCCATGATTCATTTTACACCGTGACCAATGACTCGCTAGTGTGCATACAAAATGGGAAGATGGTTTGGGAGATTAAGCAACCCACGATAATGAACGGATTAGATCTGAAACAAACGATGCTTGTTTCTATACACGTAGATCATTCAGGGAATATCTATACGAGGGACCAAGATGGCTGGGTAGAAAAAAGGGATGAGGAACATCGTTTGATTTGGAAAGAAAAACTCGGTTTGGATCAAATTGGACTGGTTGGAAGGGATCGCTACTTACTAGCCTTTCAACATACCAAACATGTTTACTATAGTGCCGAAACAGGCAAAGCCGTTAAGAACCCGGATATCGGTTACACAGATTTCGATCGTTTCCAGCTTCCAAACGATGGAAAAGGCGGATTTTATGCTGCCGAGAAGTTAGATTCGTATGGATTGCCAGCAGGAAATGGAATTGTGAAGTTTAATGATAAGGGACAAATTATTTGGCACTATAAGATGCGTTTTAATGGTTATGCTGCCATAAACTTTTCGTCCTTAATGAGTGATAATAAAGGAAATGCGTATTTCCTTGATAACGGCGGGCATTTATATTCGGTAGACCCAAATGGGAATGAGCGTTTTATCGTACTTACCAAGGACATCAGTGGGTCGTACTTGTCGCTGTACGTCAGTGAAGATGGTGTTGCGGTGTCGTCGAACGGAGATGTGGGCACATACATGATTCAATAATATGATAATCCTATACCCTGTCATTAGAGGCGTTATAAAAAGGAGTGTCAACGAAATATGAAGCGATTGGTTCTGTCCTATCCGCTGAGCGTGCGTACGCCGGTGTATAAAGACAATCCCCCGGTTGAGATCCGGCAACAATTCAGTATACAAAAGGGCGATTTGTTCAATCAATTTTTCATAACGACCATTAATCATAATGGCACGCACATTGACGGTCCGTGGCACTTCAACCCGCAAGGTAAAAAGATTAGCGAGCTGCCCATTGATTATTTTATCTTTACCCGTATGACGATCCTCGACATTCCCAAAACGGATAATGAACTGATTACAAAAGAAGATTTGGAACCTTTTGCGAGCCGGATCGCTGGCTCAGATCTGTTGCTTATACGCACAGGGTTCGGGAAAATCCGCGATTCGGATCCGGTTCGCTACGGCAACCGTAACCCGGGTTTTTCAGCATCAGCAGCTCATTATTTAATGGTATTTGATTCATTACGGGCCATAGGCATTGACTTCATTTCCGCCTCAGCCGCACAAAGGTTGGATGAAGGAATACCTTTTCATCAAATATTACTCGGGAAAGGCCGGAAGGATGACCGATTCATATTGATTATCGAGGATATGAATTTAAACCACGACTTGTCCGGAGTGAACATCGTCTACGCTGTACCTTTATTTATCGAAGGCATTGACAGCAGTTTTAGCACGGTTTTCGCAGAAAAACGTTAATCATGATTTTGAGCTCCGAAGAGAGCTCTTTCTCCATAATGCCCCCCATTTGATTAAGCAATTTACCCCTAATTGGTTTGTTCCTATACCTTTCCATAACACCATAAAAATAAGGAGCCCACGTTGCTACACTATCTCCAGGTGCTGCTATAGTACAGAGAATGATTATCCTTCTTGTTATCCATAAAATGTCCATTTGTACGTTTTCTAAAACTTGCATATAATTATATTAATTTTAATTTAATAATAATTCTTATTTAGGGGCTTGATAATTATGAAAATGGGTGATTTCCATCATCTAGAGCACGTGAAGGAACAATCAGCTTCCAAAAAGACGTTATGGATTACGTTGACATTGACTTTATTCTTCACGATCGTTGAAGTAATTGGTGGGCTTGTATCTGGTTCACTGGCCCTTCTGTCGGACTCCGCTCATATGGTTTCTGATGTGCTAGCATTAGGGCTTAGCATGTTCGCAATCTATATGGCGACGAGACGTCCGACAAAGCAATACACATACGGTTTTCTGCGATTCGAGATCATTGCTTCATTCTTGAACGGATTAGCATTGGTTGTGATCGCGGCCTTCATTTTCATAGAAGGCATTAAGCGGATTATCCATCCGGAGCCGGTTGATCTAGGGCTAATGCTCGGCATAGCTATCATCGGACTGATTGTAAATATCGTACTCACGCTGGTGCTGAGTCGAAGCATGAAGGAAGAGGATAATTTGAACGTGAAAAGCGCGCTATGGCATTTCATTGGCGATTTGCTTAGCTCGGTCGGGGTTATCGTGTCGGCTATTCTGATTCGATATACTGGTCTTTCAATTTTGGATCCTATCATTAGCATCATCATTGGCGGCATTATTGCATTCGGTGGATCCAAGATCATCCGAGAGGCGTATCTAATTCTGATGGAATCTGTGCCAGAGCAATTCGATCTGGAGGCAATTCGTCGAGATTTAAGTGGCGTGGAAGGTGTTGAGGACGTGCATGAGATGCATCTTTGGGCCGTATCGACGGACCATTACGCGCTTACGGCACATGTGCTGGCACGGAGTGATATTCAACCATATTGTATAACGCTCGTGATAAATGAGTTGTTAAAGAACCGTTATGGCATCGTCCATTCAACGATTCAGATCGAGCATGCTGCCATTCACGATCACGGTGAATATGGCAGATTATTTATTGCTCCCTCTAGGCTCCACTAAATGTAAATCCACAACCGCACGAGGTTGTGGATTTTTGCTATTTATGACCTGTAATCGAAGAATAACCTCAATCGCTAGTGAGCGTTGACCCGGTTTCAAGCAATGTCTTCATTCCCGAAAGTACAAAAGGCAAACCATTTTCGAGAATTTTAGCGGTAGTTGCAGCCTGTTCAAATTCATCATGCACGACGGTTACGAGGGTCACGCCGGAGTACTCTGCATGCGAATCGATCTCCCACGTAATACGTGACGGGGACTCGCTGGCGGTGTCTGGAAACAAGAGAAACTTCCAGCTCATGACCAGCTTGCGCGGAGGATCGATGGCGAGAAGGATTCCTTCCGCTTTACTCGTCCCCTCCAAGTCCCGCAGTTCAAAGGGAGTGCCGATTTCCCAGCTGGATCGGATGGAGCAATTGAACCAAAACTTTGATGTCTTAGCCGGGTCTGTAAGGGCCTGCCATACTTGTTCGGGTGTCGCCTTAATGGCAATACGGTTTACATGGCGAGGTTTTGTCTCCATATTCGTCTCACGCTCCAATTCGTTTTGAAGGGATGTTAATTCGATCGCCCACGGTTCGGCGTATTTGCTCACCCACCGGTCGTATAGCTGACGTATGGGCACGGCATTCAGATAATGCAGCTTTTCCCTGCCGACTTTTCTGGTCGTAATGAGGCCGGCTTCTTCCAGAATATTAAGATGCTTCATGACCCCGAATCTTGACATTTCCAAAGGGGTGCAGAGATCGTTGAGCGTTCGTCCATCTGATGCGTGAAGCAGATCCAAGAGCGTCCGACGGCTGGGATCAGCCAGCGCTTTGAAGATTTCATTTTCCAATCGGAACACCTCCTTCCAGGGGCATGATAAAAAATTTGTTTTTCCTATTGACATGTGACCTAATGGTAACATATTATAAGGGTGACAATATAGTCACATGTTATCACAAACAGATTTGTTTGTCAGCCGGCGACATACAGATCCGTCCATCCGCAATGACCAATATGAAAGCGAAAGGTGATTATGAACATGAAAATTACAATGATTGCTGGAAGTAACCGCGACGGCGCTGCTAGCACGTACCTTCTTCGATATATCGACCGTCTGTTGAAAGCCCAACATATATCGGTCACGCTTGTTGATTTACGGGAGCTGCAGTTGCCGCTTTTTTCACCTGACAACCAGGAGCTTCATCCGAACGCTCAGCGTTTACTGGATACGGTCGCAGATGCAGACGGTTTGATCCTGGCGACCCCGGAATATCATGGCTCCATCTCAGGAATGCTGAAAAATGCCTTGGATTATATAAACGCAGGTCAGGTCGCAGGTAAATCCGTGCTCTCCGTTAGCTCCGCTAGCGGTCCGATTGGGGTAAGCTCGTTGTCGCATCTACAAAGTATTGTTCGCAATCTGCACGGCGTTAATTGTCCGGATTGGATCTCCATCGGATATGGATCCAATGGTTTCAATCCGGATGGTACTCCATTAGACGAGGGAATGAGGGGAAGGGTCGAAGGCGCAGTCGGGAAGTTCGTCGATCTGACTCAGATGCTTGCAACCCAACAAAGGAGATGTTATGCATGAAAACGATAGAACAGAAAAATGTTGAAGCGGTAACGGCGTTTATTGAGGATTCGGCGAATCACAGTGAGTTGCACCATACCGATCAATTTTTTGCTCAACAAATAGGGGAGGCTTTTACAGATCGGCACTATGCCGTAGACGAGATCCTTGCCCAAGGGGAGAAAGTAATCGCAAGAATCTTGATAACGGGTACGCATACAGGAACATTTGGAGGAAACTCACCTACGGGTAAATCAGTTAAGGTCACTCAATTCCGTGAATTCCGCGTAGTCGACGGCGAGATTGCCGAACATCGTGGATGGTTCGATACAGGGACGCTTTTGCCCCAAATCCAAACTAACTAAGCCAATAACAACGAAGGAGATGTGTGGTTATGAAAACGATGGAGCAGAAAAATACGGAAACGGTAAACGCGTTTATCGAAGCTTTCTGGAATCAAAGCGATTTGGATTGCACCGATCAATTCTTGTCAACCGATTATCAAGAGCTCACTTATCAATCTAAAGAAGGTTTGAAACAATTTGCCGGAAAAATCTTAGAAGCATTTCCTGATAAACGCTACATCGTGGAAGAAATCATCGCCCAAGGGGAGAAAGTACTTGTTCGCATGGTCGTGAAAGGTACGCATAAAGGGATGTTTTTTGGAAACTTGCCAACGGGCAATTCAATCGATGTGACGCTGTACCGTCAATATCGCGTAGTCGATGGTAAGATTGTCGAGCATCGCGGTTGGATCGATATGGTAACCATGTGGCGCCAGATTAAAAGTTAATAACGGAATAGCAATAATCACTGACCGCAGGTGTCAGTGATTTTTTTGTATGCTTACCATGCTAGAGCCAATAATGAAATGGAGGCATGGAAATGTTTAATAGGATAGACGATTTTGCGGCGGAATGGGCCAGCGAGGCGGAACTGACTGCGATCGTGCTTGAAGCTCTTACGGATGCTTCCCTTAGCCAGGCGGTTTCCGAAGGCCGACGCACGCTCGGACAAATCGCATGGCACCTTGTGAAGTCGCCGCATTTTATGACAACTTTGGGGCTTTCTTTCGAAGCTCCCGCGGGGGGTGATGAGGCTCCGACATCTGCGGCGTCTATAGCGTCGGAGTACCGGAGGATCAGTAATTCCCTGTTGCATGCAGTTCGAACGCAGTGGAATGACGGTACCTTGCTCGAATCGGTTACGGTTGGCGGAGAAGCTTGGCCTAATGGCGGTTCCCTGCGCTACACGATCATGCACCAAGCGCATCATCGCGGACAGATGACCGTCCTAATGCGCCAGGCAGGCTTGCGGCTGCCGGACGTCTATGGTCCGACTTACGATACATGGATCGATAAAGGAGTGGCGCCCTTAGTCTAAACACCTTTACAATGAAGGTGAAGGAAGAAACAGGGTTGATGCTTCTTCCATAATGAGACGCGAGGAGTGACGAGCGGGATGTCCAAAGCGGATAACATGCTTTCGATCCTATGGCTGCTTCGTTCAGGGAAGCGGGTAACGGCGCAACAGCTCGCGGACGAGCTGGAAATTCATGTCCGCACCGTATACCGCTGCATCGATTCGCTATGCGCAAGCGGCGCTCCGATCATTGCCGATTCCGGTCCGAACGGCGGTTACCGGATACTTGGCGAATTCGCCGATTCCCCGCTGCTCTTCGATCCCGAGGAGCAGAAGGCGCTCGTGCACGCGTCGATCTTCGCCCGGGAAGCCGGCTATCCGTTCACGGATGCGCTGGCTCGGGCGGTCGATAAGCTGAAGCGATATACGAATGAAGAGCAGCTCGAACGGATCGAAAGACATAGCGGCGGACTAGCCGTCATCCAGACGCCGACGGACGCTAGGGAGCGCGGGTTGCTCAAGCTGCTTGAGGAAGCCGTTGCCCAAGGGGAGTCGCTGGACATGGACTACGCCAAAGGTCCCGAACTGACTTCAAGCAGACGAGTGCTTGACCCTTACGGCATCGTGCATTGGAAAGGGATATGGTATACCGTCGGGTTTTGCCGTTTGCGGCAAGAGGTTCGAAGCTTCCGTGTGGACCGCATCGTCCAACTGCAGAAGACGGATAGCCGATTCGAACGTCCGTCCACCTTTTCCGCGAGGGATTTCCTCATGCGTTCTCTGCTCCCGGATTCGCTCGATGCCGAGATGCTTATCGTCGTAAGAGTACAGGGGCATGAACACGTGCTGAACGAGCTTTGCCGGCATTGGCTTTTCGGGCATGCATTGACAGAACGCCGGCCGGGAGAGGCTCTCTTCAAGCTGGGACAACCGTCGCTGACAACTTATGTGCCGTACTTCCTTCTTCCATACGGCAGGTCTCTCGAGATTCTCGAACCTCGGTTGCTTATCGATAGAATGGCGGAGATTAGCTTGGAAATGTCGAAGCATTACGAAGCGATGAAAGTAAAAAGGGATAGGAAGGGATGAGTAATCAGATGAACAAGTTTACCATGTACGGCAAAATGACGGCCCAGCCCGGTAAACGGGATGAGCTCGTAAACTTGTTGCTGGAGGCTTCGCGGAGCCTGGATGATATGGAGGGTTGCGAGCTCTATATCATCAACGAATCCGTGGATGATCCCGACGCGATCTGGGTAACCGAGCTATGGCGTGACGCCCAAGCTCATGCGGACTCCCTTAAGAACGAAGAGGTAATGGCGGTGATCCAACGCGCCCGGCCGCTAATCGCGGGCGTTGAGCCGATCCGGCTCCGTCCCGTGGGCGGTAAGGGATTAGGCGCTTAACGATTGGGCAAATTCAGTATCTTTAAATATTCTCAGCAACGGCCAAAAATCGCCAAGGCTTGACCCTTCGCGGTTTTGGCTTTTTTTGCTTTTGTTTTATTATTTTTCACCGGACGGCGTTAGACTCAATAAGCGATATATATTTTCTTGAGAGCACGAAATTTATCGAAAGATATAATAAAATGGGGTAAAATGGAATAAAACCGATAGAGTTCTGGTTGTTGTAAGCAGCACGGTATATATCTAGAATGAAATGGAATCTGCCATTAGGAAAGCTATGGAACATTGAAGCATGATTTGCGTATTCCTAATGAAGGCAGAGGAGGAATAAAACTTGACGGGTACAAAATACATAAAACTACTGGGAATTATTACTGGCATAGTGGTTTTGAATATCCTGGTGCTCTCGCCCGGGTTTGCAGGTGTAGAGATCGGAGAAAGCGCACTTTCAACAGCGTTTGGGGTAACATTGCTGTTCGCTAGTGCGCTTGCGTTGTCTTACGGGAGTTATGTCTTACTGTTTAAGCCGCCCGTTGTTTTACCTGTAAAACAAATGAAAACGCACGAGGACTACGTGGATGCTTTGACTCACTACAGACGAGTAAAAGTGCTGGAGGATGATATTAATCTTGCCTTAGGGCAGTTGGATCGGATGAGAAAGAAGAAAGACACCTTGTTTAACGTCCTAAACGAGAGATTCGATACGGCCGAGTTAAGTTACAAGAAGTTTGCTTCCGTAACTCAGGAGGTAGAAAAGCTATTCTACCTTAATGTCAGGAGTATCCTGAACAGGCTCAATGTTTTTGACGAGTCGGAGTTCAAGAGCATCATGAGTCAGAAGCCATCACGTTTTTCTCGGGAGCTTCATCAGGAAAAGACGAACGTATACAACGAGTATCTGTCATTCGTGAGAAGTTCTCTAGATACTAACGAGGAAATCTTGTTGAAGCTGGATAAGCTGCTGTTGGAAATATCCCGCTTAGATAGCTTTGAACCGGGGGATATCGAGAATATGCCTTGCATGCAGGAAATAGACTCATTGATTAAGCAAACAAAATATTATAAACAGTAAGAGGTGCAAAGAATGGCGAAGAAGAGTAAATTTTTCCTGCTATCGGGTATTATCGTGCTATTAGTGTTCGCGCTTGTGTATGTTGGGGTAACTCTGACTTCAAATTTGGGGAAAACAAAATCACAGGTGGATTCGGAAGATACAGGGAAGCGGTTAAGCAAGCTTTATTCGGGTATCTCCGTGACTACCGCGGAGCAGGTAAAAGGTCAGATCGACCTTGATCCTGCCGATGTCGCTGCGTCGTTACCGGATATCTCTAAGTTCCCGATAACCGTTGAGAACACGACGGATAATTTCATTGAAATCTTTTCCTCTACGGAAAAGTCGGGGACCGGTGTTGACGGTTGGCTGGCCGAAGTAGCGACCGAGTTTAACAAGGCTAATATTGACGTCAACGGGAAGCCTGCTTCCGTTAAGATTCGGAATATTGCTTCCGGTACGGCCGCTGATTATATAAAATCCGGTAAATATGTACCGGACGCTTACACGCCGTCAAACGAGTTATGGGGCGAAATGATAAAGGCGAGCGGCGTAAAGACTCAGCTTGTTTCCAAGCGTCTCGTCGGGAATGTTCCAGGGATTGTCATAGCTAAGGCAAAAAACGATGCCTTAGTGGATAAGTACGGGTCGGTGAATGTCAAAACCGTTACCGAAGCGATAGCAAATAACGAGTTCTCTATGGGGTATACGGATCCCTTTGCCAGCTCTACAGGCTTAAACTTTCTCGTTACAGCTCTCAATACTTTCGACAGCTCTAATATTCTGGGAGATAAAGCGGTTCAGGGGTTTGAGAAATTCCAAGCCAATGTACCCTTTATCGCGTCTACAACCATACAGATGCGCGATGCGGCTAAGTCGGGCATGCTTGACGGGTTTGTTCTGGAGTACCAAACCTATGTCAATGCGGCGGACTTGAAGAGCGGCTATGTCTTCACTCCTTTTGGCGTAAGGCATGACAGTCCGTTGTATGCTTTGGGCGATCTGCCTCAGACTAAGTCAGACGTCATTAAGAAGTTTGCGGAATTCGTAGCGCAAGATAAGTATCAACAATCGGCGCAGGAAAAGGGCTTCAATAACCTTGAGAGCTACAAGTCGGAACTTGCCTTAGTCGACGGTAACCTTCTATCTTCCGCGCAGAAATTATGGAAAGAGAAGAAGAACGGAAGTAAACCTATTGCGGCTGTATTCGTAACCGATGTATCCGGCAGCATGGATGGCGAACCTATAAACCGCTTGAAAGAGTCCTTGTTGAAGGGTCAAAAGTATCTAGGGAGAGACAATAGTATCGGTCTTGTCTCCTATTCAAGCGATGTAACCATTAATTTGCCTATTGGCAAGTACGACACTAATCAGCAGTCGATGTTCGTCGGTGCGGTGAACAGTCTCCAAGCAAGCGGCGGTACGGCTACCTTTGATGGAATTGTCGTAGCGTTGAAATTGCTTCAAGACGAGTTGGCCGTTAATCCCAATATAAAGCCTATAATCTTCGTCCTGAGCGATGGCGAGACGAATGAGGGTTATTCGTTAAAGGACATCAAGGGATTAGTCGAGACCTACAAAATTCCAATTTACACTGTCGGTTATAATGCCAATATTAAAGCACTTCAAAGTATTTCGAGTATTAACGAGGCGGCTAGCATTAATGCGGATACAGATGATGTTGTCTACAAGATCGGAAACTTGTTTAACGCTCAGATGTAACTTAACCAAAGGAGGATTACCATGTCATTTTCGATGGAAGTAGCAAGTCCGGAAGAGATCAAGACAGCGATTGAACAAGAGGTTAAACCTGTACCCGAGGAAATTGCAAAGCTCAAAGAGGCAGCGGATTCCAATGTTGCGACGATCATGGCATTGGATATTGAGTCGCTTGAGAAGCGGAAAGAAATATTGCAATCGATCGACACGTTCGGTCTAAATACAATGAAATCATCCTCGGATAAAAATACTTTGCTTCAGGTTTCGGTAGGGAATCTCTCGAAAACGGGAGACGATGGCGGTCAAGTAGCCAAGGGTCTTGCCGCTCTGCATACTCAGCTGAAGGATTTGGACCCGAGCGTAGTAGACTTTGCTAAGCGGGGCTTTCTCGGCAAGCTGTTCAATCCGCTGCGTGCTTACTTCCTCAGGTATCAAAAAGCCGACGCTGTAATTGCGGATATTGTTGTCTCTTTGGATAAGGGCAAGGCGACCCTCAAGAACGACAACACCACACTGGAGATCGAGCAACAGACGCTTCGGGATTTGACCAAAAAGCTTCAAAAGGAAATTCAGCTCGGGGTATTGATGGATGAGTCGATCGAATTGCAAATCGAAGCGGCAAATCTGCGAAATGAAGACACTGACAAGATTCGTTTCATCACCGAAGAAGTGCTGTTCCCTCTGCGGCAGCGGGTTATGGATATGCAACAGATGTTGGTAGTCAACCAACAGGGGATTATGGCAATCGAAGTGGTAATCAGGAATAACAAAGAACTGATTCGCGGGGTAGACAGAGCTAAGAATGTTACGATATCGGCGCTGAAGATTTCCGTAACGGTAGCTAGCGCCCTATATAATCAGAAGATTGTTTTGAATAAAATCGAGCTCTTAAACCAAACTACGAACGAACTAATCGCCAGCACTTCCAGAATGTTGAAGGAGCAAGGTGCCGAGATTCATAAGCAATCTCTTGAAACAAGCATCTCGGTGGAAACGCTGAAACAAGCCTTTACGGATGTGTTGTCGGCCCTGGATTCTATCAGCACCTACAAGCAGGAAGCCCTGCCTAAAATGCGCGAAACGATCAATCAATTCCGGGAATTGGCCGATGATGGCGAGAAGCAGATTCAGCGTCTGGAGAAAGGCCATAAGTTGGGACTGTAATACCCTTTACTATTCTTGATGGCTGTAGCTCTATTGAGAGACCACATTTACATCAAAAATTTAATCAACCTCCGTTAACTACAATACATTCCCGCAGATAAAACGTGTACTGCTGTCACAAGGACGGCAGTATACGTTTTTTATATGGGGATGTCCCTCGCTGAGGAAAAATAGGGTTGTGAATGTTTGTACCAACTCGTGCCGCCAAGAACTCTCCTTTTCATACCCATTCAACTGATCTTCCCCGAAATTCGTCGTATTTCTCCCGACATAACGATACATAATGTTACAAAAAAACCCCGTTTACCAAAATAAACTAGTGATGTTACAATTAGTAGCAACAGAGGTAATCGAATAGGCTTTCATTAATTTCTAAAAGGAGAGTTATTATTCATGGAAATCGGATACCCAATGCAACGATCCTCACGAACATCAAAGCCCGCAAAGAAAACACGAAATAAACGTCTCTTGATAGTTTCCGTCACTTTTTTATTCTTGCTGGGATCGACACAGGCTTATGCGGCTGCAGTATTGGACACGAACATTATAAATCTGATAAAAAACGGAGTTAAGATGGTTGCAGATTCTCAAGTTGTTCACGCCAACACGCAGTCAACCGAGATCGAGGCCGATTACAAAACCAAGTTGCAAGAGTCCGTAACCGAAACGAAGGACGATGCCGCTAATGAACTATCTCAATTTACCGAATCAGAATTAACACGCGTCCGTCAGGAATTAATGGCCTATTTAGAGGAGAAAAAACAACAAATGAACAATGTCGTAGATCCGCAAGTCGAACTTTCAAAACAAGATATTACGACAAATATAAATGCGATTATTGATGCGATCAAACAACGTTTGGATCAGGAATTTCAAAAACAGCTGAACGAGAGTTGGAAAAAATAGTGCGATTTTAAAACTTGTGGGGTGCTTTCGGGGGAGCTAAGCCATTGTAACGATGGCCTGCTCCTTTTTGGTTTAACGACATTCGAACTCAAGGAATTACTGTGCATTGATTTTCTGAGGAGCCGTGATGAATTTATAAAACAACACAATACCCGATTGTGAAAGTAAATAAATCAAAAGAGAATAATATATCAAGTAGGCGTCTTTATAATGAAACACTCCCGCTTTTAAACATACCCATTCAAAGACAGTGGAAAAGAATGAAAATAACGCAATATATACGACGGTTAGAATTCCTTCTAATCGAAATAAATCATAAATATAAATAAAAAGATATCCAAATGGGGCATACAGGATATAAACAATAAAATCCATAATCGCATATTCGGGTCCGTCCATAATATCATAGAGATCAAAAATATGGCCGCCAACTGAATTATCGAGCATACTGGCAGCCGTGGAGCTGAGTAACATTAATAATAAAGTGACAGATAAGGGGAAACGTTTTGGCAGAATGAACATAAGCCCATACACGACAACGATACATGAGAGGACAAAATAGTCATTCATATCGAAGGCGCGTTCGTCCAGCGGCATCATGTTGTCATTTTCACATCCTTCTAAAGCATTTTAATCCAGTAATTGAAAGGAACAACAAGCTCATGCGGTACACGAATAACGCAGCCAAATGCCGTCGTACAAAAACAAGTTCAAATAACGGCTTGTCAAATCAAAGGAAACAAAAGTACATAGCGATATCAAAATAACGGCCGCTTTATGGCGTAGAGAAGGATAATGAAAGTAAGCATAAACAAAGATGACCATCAGTGAGGGGATAACCAAGCTTTGGTACAGCGAAAATGAAACGTAATGTGCAGGAACTGGCGGCATCTTATAGAATTTTAAGGGATCTGCAAGCAAATACGAAATATTGGTATTCACGAAGTTGATAAACACAAAAACAAAGGCAAGGTGTTTATGAGGCATTTTTCGGGATAATGCAAATAAAATACCGAACACTAACCAGCATAAGAATAAGTATAGTGTAATGACCATATAGCCCACCTAGCACATTGCATTTTCGAATTTGTATAGGATTCGAAACAATGGAATGAATTATACTGCGTAAGTCAAACGGAGCCCCAAAATTGAATCATTGACCCCACATTCTTGCACCATTTTTCCAGGTTTATTGTTGCAAATGCAGGAAGCGTTGCGTTAACATGAGGTTGGCAAACTGCATGGCTTGATTTGCCTGCCGATCGGGATCAGGGGGATTTGATGGAACACTTCGACTTAGCATGGCTCTCTTTTCTTATGGCCGGAGGATTTCTCGCCGCGTTCGTGGATTCCGTCGTCGGGGGAGGCGGACTTGTCGCTTTGCCGCTGCTGCTGGCAACTGGATTATCTCCAACGACAGCGCTCGGAACGAATAAGCTGGCGGGCACGATGTCATCATTGACGAGCACGCTTTCCTTCATTGGCTCGGGCAAAGTGAATCTGCGGCTCGTCCTGTATTTGTTCCCGCTTTCGTTGTCGGGTGCCGTCGGCGGCACTTTCGCGGTGCGGCATATCCCTTCCGATTTTTTGCGGCCATTGGTTGTGGTCATGCTCCTATTGGTGACGCTGTATACCTTTTTTAAAACTACCACGGCACAATCAACGAACTACCGCAGTTTGATCCCATTGCTCCTCCAATTGTTGCAGAA